>OGGA01000815.1_pt1 | contig 19329 bp, 17 predicted proteins | sample 1571041 | NCBI WGS metagenome assembly OGGA01 (sample SAMEA2582057, study PRJEB24529) | metagenome | biome: Human gut stool | place: China | collected 2011 | reverse complement strand
CGTATTGGTGAATACGGCAATAGCTGTTACCGGAAACCCGGTAGAAATGGCCAAAGCTTTCAAAGCCGCTACTGAAGCCGGAAGACAGGCTTACGAAGCGGGGCTGGGACTGCAAGCCTTCAATTTTGAAGCAGAGGCAAGCTCACCATTAACTGCATTTCTTGATAAATAAAATTAAAGCGTAGTCGACAACCTGACTACTCAGTTGCTTAAAAAACAATTATGGAACAAAGAATAAAATTTCCCCGCTCCCAAAAAGTATATCTACCCGGCAAACTTTATCCGAATATCCGCGTGGCGATGCGGAAAGTAGAACAAGTGCCCAGTGTCAGTTTCGAAGGAGAAGAAAAAATAGCTACGCCTAATCCGGAAGTATACGTATATGACACCAGCGGTCCGTTCAGTGACACTGAAATGAACATTGACTTAAAGAAAGGACTGCCTCGTATGCGTGAGGAATGGATTGTAAGCCGGGGTGACGTAGAACGTCTACCTGAAATCACTTCGGAATACGGCCGAATGAGAAGGGATGATAAAAGCCTGGACCACCTGCGCTTTGAACATATCGCTCTACCTTATCGTGCCAAAAAAGGAGAAGCTATTACCCAAATGGCGTATGCGAAAAAAGGAATAATCACTCCCGAAATGGAGTATGTAGCTATTCGTGAGAATATGAACTGCGAGGAGTTAGGAATAGAAACACATATTACTCCCGAATTTGTCCGTCAGGAAATCGCAGCCGGACGTGCCATATTACCCGCCAATATCAATCATCCCGAAGCTGAGCCTATGATTATCGGCCGCAATTTCCTGGTAAAAATCAATACGAACATAGGTAATTCCGCCACTACTTCAAGTATTGATGAAGAAGTAGAGAAAGCATTGTGGAGCTGCAAATGGGGCGGAGACACACTAATGGATCTCTCGACAGGAGAAAATATCCACGAAACACGTGAATGGATTATCCGTAACTGCCCTGTGCCGGTCGGCACCGTACCTATCTACCAGGCTCTTGAAAAGGTGAACGGTGTAGTGGAAGACCTGAATTGGGAAATCTACCGTGACACCCTCATCGAACAATGCGAGCAAGGAGTGGATTACTTCACGATTCATGCAGGTATCCGCCGCCATAACGTACACCTCGCTGACAAACGTTTATGCGGTATTGTCAGCCGTGGAGGAAGTATTATGAGCAAATGGTGTCTGATGCATGACCGCGAAAGTTTCCTATATGAACACTTCGACGATATCTGCGATATTCTGGCTCAATATGACGTTGCGGTGTCTTTGGGTGACGGACTTCGTCCGGGCTCTATCCACGATGCCAACGATGAAGCGCAGTTCGCCGAGCTGGACACTATGGGCGAGTTGGTGCTCCGCGCCTGGGACAAGAATGTGCAAGCCTTTATCGAAGGTCCCGGACACGTGCCCATGCATAAGATCAAGGAAAATATGGAACGCCAAATCGAAAAATGCCATGATGCGCCGTTCTATACGCTCGGCCCATTGGTCACGGACATCGCTCCGGGATATGACCATATCACCTCCGCTATCGGTGCAGCGCAAATCGGCTGGCTCGGAACGGCTATGCTGTGCTATGTTACTCCAAAGGAACATCTCGCCCTGCCGGACAAGGAAGACGTACGTGTAGGGGTCATTACTTATAAAATAGCTGCACATGCCGCCGACCTGGCTAAAGGGCATCCGGGAGCACAGGTACGTGACAATGCGCTAAGCAAAGCCCGCTATGAGTTCCGCTGGAAAGACCAGTTCGACCTGTCTCTCGATCCGGAACGGGCGCAGACCTATTTCCGCGCAGGACACCATATCGACGGAGAATATTGTACGATGTGCGGACCTAATTTCTGTGCAATGAGATTGTCACGCGATTTAAAGAAAAGCACTAAAAGCAACAAATAATGAGTGGGGAGAAACAAAACGTCAGGCCACTGACCTACCCTCTCCCCTCATTTTAATTTTCAATTTTTAATTTTTAATTGATTAAAATGTTCTCCGACGAATTAGAAAAAATATCCTGGGAAGAGACGACAAAAGCCATCTATTCCAAAACAGATGCCGACGTACGCCGTGCATTGGGTAAAAAAGAGCATCTGGATGTCAACGACTTTATGGCGCTGATTTCACCTGCCGCCACTCCTTATCTGGAAGTGATGGCACGCCTTAGTCAGAAATATACGATGGAACGGTTCGGTAAGACTATCTCCATGTTCGTACCGCTCTACCTGACTAATTCATGTACCAACTCCTGCGTCTATTGCGGTTTCCACATCAGCAATCCCATGCCCCGCACCATACTGACGGAAGAGGAGATTGTAAACGAATACAAGGCTATCAAGAAGCTCGCGCCTTTTGAAAACCTGCTGCTGGTTACGGGTGAAAATCCTGCCAAAGCCGGTGTTCCGTACATCGCCCGCGCGCTCGATTTGGCAAAACCTTATTTCAGCAACCTGAAGATTGAGGTAATGCCCCTGAAAGCCGAAGAGTATGCCGAGTTGAAAGAGCATGGCATGAACGGCGTTATCTGTTTTCAGGAAACCTACCACAAGGCAAACTATAACATCTATCACCCGCGCGGCATGAAGTCCAGATTCGAATGGCGTGTCAACGGTTTCGACCGCATGGGACAGGCAGGCGTACATTCCATCGGCATGGGTGTGCTGATAGGTCTGGAGAAAGAATGGAGAACGGATATCTGTATGATGGCGTATCACCTGCGCTATCTCCAGAAGCATTACTGGAAAACGAAATACAGCGTCAATTTCCCGCGTATGCGCCCTTCGGAAAACGGCGGTTTCCAGCCCAATGTGGTAATGAGCGACCGCGAACTGGCACAAGTCACATTTGCCATGCGGATATTCGACCATGATGTGGACATATCCTACTCTACCCGCGAACCGGCTTTCATACGCGACCACATGGCCACTCTGGGAGTCACTACCATGAGCGCGGAAAGCAAAACGGAACCGGGCGGATATTACAGCTATCCGCAGACTTTGGAGCAATTCCACGTCAGCGACGAGCGCAAGGCCGTAGAAGTAGACAAAGCCTTAAAGAGTTTAGGACGCGAACCCGTATGGAAAGACTGGGATGCCAGTTTCGACCTGAAACGGGTTTGAATCCCTTTTTCATAGTTTATAATTCTCATCATGACCCGATACAGCAGACAAATTTCCCTTCCCGAAATCGGAGAAGGCGGACAGGAAAAACTGCATAAGGCAAGAGTTCTGATAGTAGGCGCAGGCGGACTTGGTTCCCCTGCCGCCCTCTACCTTGCAGGTGCAGGAGTAGGTACAATAGGTTTGGCGGACGATGATACGGTCGGTATCAGCAACCTGCAACGCCAGGTATTGTATACGGAGAACGAAGTAGGACAGCTTAAGGTACACTGTGCCGCCCAAAGATTGCGGGCTTTGAACGGTAATATAGAAGTGCATGCCCACCCTTTTCGCCTCAACCGGGAGAATGCCCGCCGTCTGATTGCCGATTATGACATCGTTGTAGACGGATGCGACAACTTCTCCACCCGTTATCTGATTAGCGACAGTTGCAGCGCACTGCACAAACCGTATGTGTACGGCGCCATCCAGGGCTTTGAAGGACAAGTCTCCGTATTCTGTTACGGTGATCGGCCCAGGACATACAGAGATTTGTTTCCCGACGAAACCGCAACATTGCAGATGCCCGCTCCCGATAATTCCGTCATAGGCGTTACTCCTGCCGTGGTAGGCAGTGTGGAAGCAAGCGAAACGCTGAAGCTCATTTGCGGCTACGGCGAGGTTTTGGCCGGAAAACTATGGACTGTCGATTTAAGAACCATGCAATCGTTCGTTCTTTTACTGTAAAATACCTCGGAAAACATGAAACTGATAACAATTACCCAGCCTGCATTCTTTGAAGGAGAAGCCGAAGCAATCACTTCCCTGTTCGATGCAGGACTTGAGATACTGCATCTCCGGAAACCCGGCGCTTCTTATGAAGACATGGAACAATTATTGAACCGGTTTCCGCCTGAATATCTGAAACGTATCGTCACACACGAGCATTTCCAACTGGCATCTTTCCGAAATTTGAAAGGCATTCATCTGAACGGACGAAACCCGGCAGCACCGGCAGGCTTCACCGGACACGTCAGCCGTTCCTGCCATTCGCTGGAAGAAGTCGCCAAATACAAAGCAACATGCGATTACGTATTTCTCAGTCCCATATACGACAGCATTTCCAAAGAAGGATATCCCTCTGCCTATACTACCGGCAGCTTGCAAAAGGCGCGGCAAGCGGGCATTATAGACGCTAAAGTAATGGCATTGGGCGGCGTTGCGGCAGCGCATTTCCCTGAAATCAGCTCATTGGGCTTCGGCGGTGCGGTCCTTTTGGGAGATATATGGAAACGGACGGGAACGGATTTTATCGGGCATTTCAAGGAATTGCTCCGTGCGGCGTCTTTATTTTAACCAACAAATATTTTATTATCATGTCGACTATTCCGGTCATTCTCACCATTGCCGGCTCCGACTGCTCCGGTGGTGCAGGCATACAAGCAGATATTAAAACGATTTCCGCGCTCAAAGGATATGCCGCCTCTGTCATTACTGCCGTTACGGCACAAAACACAATGGGGGTTCAGGCTGTATGCCCTATTCCACCGGACATTGTCCGTGCGCAGATAACATCCGTCATGGATGATTTGCAGCCTGCCGCTATCAAGATAGGAATGGTGCACAATGCCGCTATCGTGCACACCATAGCGGAGTGCTTGCAAAATATCCGGTCTCGTTTTGTCGTTTATGACCCCGTTATGGTATCCACCAGCGGGCGAAAGCTAATGACGGAAGATACCGTGCGCACCATTCAAGAGGAGCTGTTTCCTCTCTGTTCCCTGATAACCCCCAATTTGGGCGAAGCGTCCCTGCTCCTTTCAAATCCCGTTACGGATATAGAGGAGATGAAACTGGCCGCCTGTGAATTAGCGAACCGCTATCACTGCGCCGTACTGGTAAAGGGCGGTCACTTATCCGGCAATACAATGTGCGATGTATTGTACAACAACGGCCGTTTCAGCCTGTTCGGACAGCAAAAAATAGAGAGCCGCAACCTTCACGGTACGGGATGCACGCTTTCTTCCGCCATCGCTGCCTTTGCCGCCCGCGGCAAAGGACTTGAAGAAGCTGTCCGTCAAGCCAAAGTTTATATAAGCAAAGCAATTTATCATGGTAAAGACCTGCATATAGGACATGGAAACGGACCTTTGTGCCATTTCTTTTCCGGGGAAATTAATTTTGTTCCCTTAAATTCCACCGAAGAAGTTATCAGAAAATTCCCCCACAAACAACAAGCGGAATATAGAGAGGAAAACTTTCAAGGAGAAACTTCATAATTAAAGCCCGAAATACTTGACAAAGGGTATCTTGATTTCGTATATTTGCATATCGTACAATTGATAACATTAACCTAAAACTTAGCAAATGGCAAAATCTACTTCTTCCTTTTCTGAATTGGCGCAAATGTATTTCCCCGGTTGCGCTACTCCCAAAAATGCAGTGCGATGTCTGCAACGCAGCATCAAAAGATGTACAAAATTGGCAACATTGTTGGCAGAAACCGGCTATCTTCCTTACAATCACCGCTGGCTGTCGCCCAAGCAGCAAATGCTTATATTCGAGAATTTGGGTGACCCATACCCCGATTAAGCTCCTAAAACGACATAAAAAAACGGCATTTCACACAGTGATTTGCCGTTTTTTTGTACTTATATTTCCATAATCTCATTTATAGTCTTAAAACGCCTATTAATAAATTATGAAACAATTTATTAATAAATTTTCAAAAATTGTAGTAAAATTCAAAATACATTCGTTTATAGGGGTGTATTGACTGTATAATCGTTTTACTTTTCTGCATAGCAATGCTTTGTTTGAATTCTTTATCTACATGAGATTGTGCCCAAATAATGATTACACCATAAATTCAATTTAAGAAATAATATGATAAAATTGATAGCTAAATCTTCTATTGCCGGAAAGTAATGCTTTTCCACATCATAGGACTGGCATTGGCCGCCAAAGTCCATCTGTTATTGCCGGAAACTTTTGGGACGGCAGTACCGTCCTCTTGCTTGTCGGTGTTCAGCACAAGGTCGCACCTGGTGGGAGCGAATGCGTTCTCTCCGGAATGAGTATCTCTGTTGTGAAAAACAGCGGTGTGCTCTATACTGCTGCGACCATCACTTATGTCAACGAAATTTCCGGCTACGGTAGCTTCTATCCGGGTGAGGCTGCGGCAGCCCGTTACGATATAATTGCCGAACCGGGTACACTTCGGTATTTTGAGCGTTTTAAGACTTGTGCATCCGTAGAAAGTCTCCCGACCTATCTCTGTCACATTATCCAAAATAAGCATCTCCAATGAAGTACATTCATAAAATGCGTTTAGATTAATCCAGGTAACCTGCGAAAGATTCACCGTAGTCAGCGCAGCGCAACCGAAAAAAGCACTACTTCCGATTACCCGCACGTCATCGGGCAGCGTCACCTCCTGCAAGGCAGTGCAATTCACAAAGGCAAGTTCGGGCAGTGTTGGCGTTCTACCCCAGCCCGTCACTCCGGTGAGGTCGCATTTCGTGATTTTTTTATTATTGATAAATGTACCCCAATTACCGCCCATTCCTATCTTGGAAAGTTCGCCCGTCAGCTTGAGTTCGGTGAAGCCTGCGGCGAGGGCGGCAAGAATGGTTGTCTGTGCTTCATCGGCAGTCATGGAGGTCATGTCGATATTACCGGAAGCGGGTGGTGTGAAATTTTTCAGGCGCAACTTGATTTGATAATCCGCCGTCGGATCGAGATAAAGTTCAAAGATGTCATCATTATACTGCTTCATCGTTTCTCCATAGAGACTGACCCATGACGACTCAGGATTCACTGTCAGACGGTCGTAGTCCGCCTGCGTCAGTTGGTAACCGTCGGCACCCTGGGCGATAGCGGATATACCGTTCAGCGTGAAACAGAGGTGCACATCACCCGTAAGGGCTTTCGGAACGGAGATAAGGGGATAGGAAACGGCCGGAAAGATATCGTTGGAGAGACGTATGTAAGTCCCGGCAGCAGTCTTTCCGCCGTTCAGCACGAGGATAGCGCCATTCATGACCGTTGTACTGTACGAACTGCCTGTCGCGTCAGACAATTCGCAGCCGTCACCCAGTTCCAATGCCGCTTTTCCGCCGACAGCCGCAATCATATCCTGCCCGTTCAATGCTACGCCTTTACCCAACGTAATCCTACCGTTACAGACATATATCATGGACAAAAATGAGTTCGCGCCTTGAGCCAGTTTGATATTGGTGAGTTCGATATGAACGGCATCATCGTCGGCATTGATATTGCCGAGGAAATAGTAGCTTTCATTTTCTCGGACGAGGGTGTGGCCGCCGCCGTCTATCTTAAAGTAGCCGCTACCGTTTATGGGTGGATTGGTGCGGTCACCGCCTGCCGGTATCGTAATGTCACTACCCAGCATAATGAGTGTCGGGACATCGGCCGAGGCAACGCCTGTCCGTAGTGCTTCGAGCAGAGCTTCGTAGGTGGTGACGGTGAAACCTTCCGGCACGGCATCCGCTACCGTCATTTCGCAGGTTGCCTGTTTGCCACCCACAGTTGCGGTAATAGTGGCATTTCCGGCAGAGACAGCCGTTACAAGCCCTTCCACATCGACTAATGCAACGGACGTGTTGTTGCTGCTCCATACAAGGCCGTCATACCCGGCATGCTCCGGCAGTACGGTAGCTGTAAGTTTTTCCGTATCACCGACGGTCATTGTCAATGCCGTCCGGGACAGCGTAACTTCCGATACAGCCACCGGAGCATTGTCTTTGTCGCATCCTGCCAACAGCATTGCCACCGACAGGAACAGAATCATTTTTTTTACTTTCATAGGTTCTTTACAGTATAAATTATTGATATCCCGTTATCTAACGATGCTGTAAATTTACATTATAGCAACTGTGAGGACAAGAGTGCATGTGGTCTATTTGATACTACGGCACAAAATAGACCGGTCTGTTTCATTTTTACACGAAACAGACTGCCTGCTTTACTACTCAAAAAAAACGTTTGGTGTTTTTACAGCGTATGCTTATTCACTTTGCAAAGTCAGCATTGTGACACAATCCGCCGCTGATACTCGACCGGGGTTTCACCCGTGAGCTTTTTAAAATATCCGTAAAAATTGCTTTTAGTGGCAAATCCTACCTTGCGTGCAAGGTCGTTCATGGAGATGCCGAGTTCTTCGGCCAGCAATTGTTTGGCATATTCGATACGTAAGCCGACACGCCACGGACGGAAGTCCCGCCCTATCTCATTCTTGAAATACCAGCAAAGAAACTCTTTTGTCGTCCCCAATTCCCGCGCAATTTGTTCCCTGCCTTCTCCAGGACGGGTAAAACGCCGTTCGGCAACCCAACGTTCGAGTGCAAGCCGCAGATGCTCTTTCTCCGTTGCCAGTTCCGGTTCGGACAATCCACAGGCAGCCATATCTACCGCTTGCAGACGAATCGGTTCCTGTCCCTGCGTTACGGCCGGCAGATAATAATTGATTTTTACCACATAATTACAAAAACGACCGGCAAACCACCCGTAAAACAAAATGTAACCGACAGTAAAAATATTATAAGCAACCGGTGGCAGCCACACGGACAGAGAAGCGGCTATACCAACCGAGAGCGCAGCATAAAAGCCGAATTTCGTCCAACGCAGCCGTGCATGCTGGTCTTCATCGTAATATTCTTCCAACAATCGAAGGCACTCGGCATACTTTCGGCGAAATAACAATGTATAACAGACTAACTGCACTGCATATACAGCCAATGCAACAAAAAACACCCAGCATTCCTCACTTGTCAAAGCCATAAACAGAAATAAGGCAACTGCAACCGTTACGATTCCTGCTTGTATCCGTACTCTGTGGCAGGTAACATACAGCGGTTGAATAAATGTCAGCAGTGTGACGGTAAACAGTAACGATTGGTAAGCGGCCACCGCTACCGTAAAGACTGCAATGATTTTACGGTCGGCCTCTCCACCATTAAACAGTTCGCAAAAAGCAGGAATAGCAAGAATGAAATAAGATGCGGCAAGAATGGCACGTGCCGTCCGCAGTCGGTGCGTATCTTCCCTATGAGGAATATGAATACTGCATAACTGCCATCCCCAAACAGCCAAAGCAATGCCTGACGCAAGGGTTAGGAACATATAAAAATCCAACCACATATTATTATTTCCGTCCTATTAAAACGAGGACATTACAAATGTAACCATTTTAGGCATTTGTGCCAAATATAAACTCTATTACCGACATATAAATCTGTAATAGAGTTTATTTTATCCGTAATTCATCTACCGGAAGCTACCTCTTACCTTCCTACCTTTGTATCCGAAAAGAATGTCTAATCCAATCAAACCGTATTAAAAATGAAAAATGTTCTGATTTTATCATCCGGGACGTACCGTAACGAAAACTCCGATACTGCGTGCAATAAATTTATGCGCAGGACCATGAAACGTACAATCATTTTAACCGCAATTTTTCTCTTTCTCGCCAATGCTACAAAGAGTTATGCCCAAAAAGATGCCGATAACTTCTATAAGAGTCCGGCAATACGTACAGAATCCGTCTCTTTCCAAAATCTTTATAAAATGAAAATCGGCGCTGCGCTCTTTCTTCCCCAAGATATGAAAGCAGATGTAAAATATCCCGCTATCATCGTTGGTCACCCAATGGGTGCGGTGAAAGAGCAAAGTGCTAACCTCTATGCTACGAAAATGGCGGAACGGGGGTTCGTAACCCTTTCCATAGACCTTACTTATTGGGGAGAAAGCGGTGGAGAAGTACGTAATGCGGTTTCTCCCGACATGTATGCGGAAACGTTCAGCGCCGCTGTTGATTTTCTGGGAACAAGAACTTTTGTCGACCGTGAACGTATCGGGGCTATCGGCATTTGCGGCAGCGGAAGTTTTGCCGTCAGTGCAGCCAAGACAGATCCCCGTTTGAAAGCTGTCGCTACGGTAAGTATGTACGACATGGGGAGTGCCGCCCGCAACGGACTGAAAAAAGCACTTATGCCGGAACAGCGCAAACAGATTCTTTCTGAAGCAGCCGAACAGCGCTACGTGGAATTTCAGGGAGGCGAAGTGAAATACACAGGTGGCACGATACACGAACGCCCGGATGCATCCAATCCCATACAACAAGAATTTTATGATTTCTATCGTACCGAACGTGGCGAATACACCCCGAAAGGTGCATCTCCCGAAACTACCACCCACCCTACACTGACCAGCAACGTGAAGTTCATGAATTTCTATCCTTTTAATGACATCGAAACGATTTCTCCCCGTGCACTGCTTTTTATCACTGGCGATACGGCACACTCTCGTGAGTTCAGCGAAGATGCATATGCCCGTGCTGCCGAACCGAAAGAACTATACATCGTACCCGGTGCAGGACACGTGGACCTTTACGACCGTACCGGCCTGATTCCTTTTGATAAGCTGGAGGATTTCTTCCGGAAAAGCCTGAAATAAAAAACGGCATACGACTTTTCAGCTACAATAGCAATTTATTATTGGAAAAACATTTCTAAAGGGTTTAAAAGGGGACTGCGGCAGCGGACGCCCGTTGTATCTTTGCATAGTCATTAAAAATAAATGGCATTAGTAAACCTTATTTTTTTAACCTTTTAAACTTTAACAATTATGGCTTTAAAGTATGTAGTAACCAAAAGAGTATTCGGCTTTGACAAGACGAACACAGAAAAGTATGTAGCGAAATCTGTCGGTTCGGGTAAAATGAACTTCGACAAAATGTGTGAAAAGGTCAGTCGTTTGTGCGGCATTCACCGCAAAGTGGTGGATTTGGTGGTAAGCGGTTTGGTAGATATGATGGCGGAAGATATCGACGACGGCAAGACCATACAAATGGGTGAGTTCGGATTGTTCCGCCCTACAATTAAAACCAAAAGTGCGGATACGGAAGATGCCGTTAAGGCAAGCAATATCCTTTCAAAACGTATCGTGTTTACACCGGGAAAGATATTCAACCGCATGCTGAATGAAATGAGTGTTACCCGTTCTGTACCTGTAGACACCGATTATACGGACGGCAGCAGCAGTAGCGGGAACAATGGCAGTGGCGGTTCCGGCAACGGCGGCGAAGAAGAAAACCCGTTAGGCTGATTGTCATAGCGACAGCAAATTGCCTTTTCTTGAAAACAAAGTTGAAGCAGCGGTATCCACTCCGCTGCTTTTTTTGTTGCATATACCTGCCATTATTTAATATTATCTATTATTTTTGCAGAAACAATCATAACACACAGCTATCTATCATGGAAAAAGCCAAAGTATATTTTTCAGACCTACGCACCTCTCCCACCTCTAATCTTTTAGATAAGATGGAACGTCTGCTTAAACGTGCAGGCATCGGACAGCTTCCTTTAAAAGACAGTTTTACCGCTATCAAGATACATTTCGGCGAACCGGGCAATCTGGCGTATATCCGCCCTAATTATGCCACCCGCATGGCAAATCTGCTTCGCAGTTTCGGAGCCAAGCCTTTTCTGACGGATTGCAATACGTTGTATTCCGGACGTCGCTCCAATGCGGTAGACCATTTGCAGAGCGCCATGGAGAACGGCTTCAATCCTATATCCGCCCAATGCCAGGTGATTATTGCCGACGGACTAAAAGGGACGGACTACAGAGAAATACCGATAGACGGAGAATACTGCCCTGCTCCCAAGATAGGTACTGCCATTGCCGATGCGGACATAATCATCAGCATGAACCATTTTAAAGGTCATGAACAGGCCGGATTTGGCGGCGCTCTGAAAAATCTCGGGATGGGATGCGCCAGCGTAGGCGGTAAGCTGGAACTGCATGCCTCTTCACAGCCCAAAGTTGCCACCGAAAATTGTATCGGATGCAATATCTGCGTAAAACACTGCGCCCACGATGCCATTCATCTGAATGCCGAACGCAAAGCGGAAATAGACTATACCAAATGTGTGGGATGCGGACAATGCGTAGCTTTGTGCCAGCATGACGCCGCCGTAGTGAGCGACTGGGATACGTCCGAACGGCTGAACTACAAGATTGCTGAATATTCCGTTGCCGTGCTGAAAGACAAACCGCACTTCCATATCAGTTTCATTATGAACGTATCGCCGGAGTGCGACTGCTGGAACCATAATGATGCCGCCATCATTCCCGACCTCGGCATGCTGGCATCGGCAGACCCCGTAGCGCTGGATAAGGCGTGTGCAGACCTGGTGATTCAGGCTCCCGTACTGCACAGTGATAATGTGCTTGCCAAAAAGCACGAACACGAAGACTTGTGCGGCTGCGACAAATTCCACATGATACATCCTGATACGGACTGGCTTGCCGGATTGCGTCACGCCGAAAAAATAGGCTTGGGAACAATGGATTACGAGTTGATAAAAATATAAACTGCATTACTTTTATGGCAAAGACAATGGAAGAAGTGCTGGAACGCTTCCGTACAATTGAGTTTCACGATGATTTTGATATGATTGTAGCCATTGCCAATGGCGGCATCGTTCCGGCAGGCATCATCAATCAGCGTTTACAAAAAGAAGTGCATCTGCTGCGCATCAATTTGAGGGACGAATATCAGCATCCTAAGTACGATGCTCCGCAACTGCTGGCTCCTGTCGATTTTAACTTCAGGGGAAAAAGCATCTTGCTGGTGGACGACCGTATAAAAACAGGAGCTACCATAAAGTTGGCACGCGAACTGCTGAAAGAGGCACGCAGCATCAAAACCTTTGCAGTAAACGGTACGGCCGATTATGCGCTGTTTGATGAAACGTGTTTCAAATTTCCGTGGATATTATAATAAATGAACATTTTTCTGCTATTTTCCTTTCTTACTACGATAAAATAACTAATTTCGTACCGAACAAAAAATAGTAGATTTCAACAACATGGAAGGAGCAACGAACAATTGGTTCTCTAATAAATACTCTATCGGCTATGCCTTGAGCGGCGGTTTCATTAAAGGTTTTGCCCATTTAGGAGCCATGCAGGCCTTATTGGAGCACGATATCAAGCCCAATATCATTTCCGGTGTCAGCGCAGGTGCACTGGCTGGTGTTTTCTATGCGGACGGCAACGAACCTCATAAAGTTCTGGATTATTTTGCCGGACATAAATTCCAGGATTTAACGAAACTAGTAATTCCCAAAGTGGGCTTGTTTGAACTTAGCGAATTCAAAGACTTCCTGAAAAGCAACCTGAAAGCGAAAAAACTGGAAGAATTGCAGCTACCGCTGATTATCACCGCCACGGATTTGGACCACGGGCGCCTTGCACATTTTCATAAAGGAGATATTGCAGAACGCGTAGCCGCATCCTGCTGTATGCCCGTACTATTCGCACCTGTAAAAATAGACGAAACGTACTACGTAGACGGCGGACTGCTGATGAACCTGCCCGTATCTACCATCCGGCGGGTATGCGAGAAAGTTGTGGCAATCAATGTCAGCCCATTAATGGCGCCTAAGTACAAAATGAATATTGTAAGCGTCGCCTTACGTTCGTACAACTTCATGTTCCGTTCCAATTCATTTCCCGAACGGGAAAAAGCAGATCTGTTGATAGAGCCTTACAACCTGGACGGTTACAGCAACAGGGAACTGGAAAAGGCAGAGGAGATATTTATGCAAGGATATAATGCCACTAATGATATACTGGAACGCCTGCAAATAGAAAAAGGCACTATATGGAAAGAATAAAAATAACCATTCTCTAAATAGAAAGAAATGAGCGACGAAAAACTGATTATTTATCAAGTGTTTACCCGATTATTCGGAAATAACAATAACCACTGCATCAATAACGGCAGTATTACCGAAAACGGATGTGGCAAGATGGCGGATTTTACCGCCAAGGCATTAGGAGAAATCAAAAAGCTGGGGGCTACCCATATTTGGTATACCGGCATTATTGAACATGCAACGCAAACGGATTATCGTCGCTACAACATCCGCCCCGATCATCCGGCTATCGTAAAAGGCAAAGCCGGTTCGCCATACGCAATAAAAGACTATTATGATGTAGACCCTGATTTGGCGAAAGACGTTCCCGAACGCATGAGAGAATTTGAAAATCTGGTGCAACGCACTCATCGCAGCGGGTTGAAGGTTATCATCGACTTCGTTCCCAACCACGTAGCGCGTCAGTATCATTCGGATATGCAGCCGGACGGGACTTCTCAACTGGGAGCAAATGACGATACGGACTATGCGTTCAGCCCTTATAACAACTTCTATTATATTCCGCAATCGGAACTGCATGGACAATTTGATATGAAAGGCGCTGCTGCCGAACCTTATAAAGAGTTCCCGGCCAAAGCTACCGGAAATAACCGCTTTGACGCATATCCCAACATCAACGACTGGTATGAGACGGTCAAACTGAATTATGGCGTGGATTACCAGAATGGCGGTACCTGCCATTTCAACCCCATTCCCGATACATGGAATAAAATGCTGGACATTCTGATGTTTTGGGCGGAGAAGCATATCGACGGTTTCCGTTGCGATATGGCGGAAATGGTTCCTGTCGAGTTTTGGGAATGGGCTATTCCGCAAGTGAAAGCCAAATACCCTGCCCTACTCTTTATTGCCGAAGTGTATAATCCGAAAGAATACGGTAATTATCTGTTTCGTGGAAAATTTGATTATCTCTATGATAAAGTGGGATTGTATGACACACTTCGTGCAATAGTTTGCGGCAACGAATCCGCTACCGCCATTACACGGGCATGGCAAAGCCTGGGCGGGATAGAAAAGCGAATGCTGAATTTTCTGGAAAACCACGATGAACAGCGTATCGCTTCCGATTTCTTTGCAAGCAATCCGCGTAAAGCCATTCCCGCCCTCATCGTATCGGCTTGTATGAATGTGAATCCCATGATGATTTATTTCGGACAGGAATTCGGCGAGCTGGGGATGGACAGCGAAGGATTCAGCGGCAGAGACGGACGTACCACTATCTTTGACTATTGGAGCGTAGACACCATACGCCGCTGGCGCAACGGCGGAAAATTTGACGGGAAGATGCTGACGGACAATCAGAAACATTTGTATGGCATCTATCAACGCATATTAACATTGTGCAATGAAGAAAAAGCGATTTCGCAAGGAGATTTCTTTGACCTGATGTATGCCAACATCAATGGTTGGCGCTTCAACGAACATAAACAATATACATTCTTGCGCAAGTACGGACGGGATTTATTGCTGTTTGTCGTGAACTTCGACCATATATCGGCAGACCTTGCAATCAATATTCCTTCCCACGCTTTCGATTTTCTGCAAATACCGCAAATGGAACAATACCGAGCCGTAGATTTATTGACCGGTAAAGAAGAAAATATAAGCTTATTGCCTTATAAGGCGACAGAAATATCTGTAGAAGGATACAGTGGCAAGATTCTCAAAATAAAGCTATGAAAAAGATAATGCAGGGTGACCCAATCACTCTGCATTATCTTTACCTTCCATTTTATCTTTTAATCTATATAAACGGGTAATAGCCGGATTATAGAATTCGTCAGGGTAATGGGCAGCTATATCGCTCAAATTAGCCCGTACATACCTTTTTACATCAAATATATTTTCAGCATCGCTTAACATGACCTGTTCAGGAAATGTTGCCGTTTCAGCCCACTTAACCAGTGCATTAACACTTTCTTCATCGTATTTATACTCTTCCATCTTTTATTTATTTTTCCGACAAAGATATAACAAATACTAAAGTTATCCTTACCCTTATGAACAAAATCTGAAAGTGTAACGTTATATAGATGTGTTTTTCATAGTATTAGATATAAGATTAATTAAAGGAGACGTACCTGCTTGTGATAAGTAAGTACATCAAAAAACAGAAGCGTCTGTTTGATTGATAAATGTGTAAGGAGCATCGGTTTACCCAAGCCGATGCTTTTTTTATGCCTATTTGTAGCATGTTAGAAATATTATCCGTAAATTTGGCAGAAATAAGGATATATACGATATGAACATCCCTGTTATATTTCAATTTCTGAAAGAACTATCCGCCAACAACAATCGTGAATGGTTCAACGCTCATCGGGAGCAGTATGAAAATGCCCGGAACGAGTTTGAGAACTTGCTGACAGTAATTATCTCCCGTATCTCATTGTTTGACGAAAGCATTCGCGGCATTGAAGCCAGAGACTGTACATACCGTATCTACCGAGACACACGGTTTTCCGAAGATAAAACGCCTTATAAAAATCATTTTGGCGGCTATATCAATGCCAAAGGAAAGAAATCAGACCATTGCGGATACTATGTTCATTTACAACCGGGCAACTGCCTTTTGGCAGGTGGCAGTTATTGCCCGCCCTCTCCCCTGCTGAAAGCCTTGAGGCAAGCGGTTTATGATAACATGGATGAGTTTCGAGGAATTGTCGAGAACCCGGCTTTTAAACAATATTTTCCCGTTGTCGGCGAGAATTTCCTAAAAACAGCTCCAAAAGGTTTCTCTAAAGACTATCCGTATTTGAAATATCTGCAATGTAAAGAATATACAGTTTCCTGTCATCAGCCTGACAGTTTCTTTTTGGCTCCTGATTTTCTGGAACGTACAGATGATATTTTCAGGCAACTGAAACGTTTTTCCGACTTTGTGAATTACACGATAGACGACTTTGAATAAATTTAAAAACTAATTTAAAAACAATTGAATTATGGTAGTAGACAGACTTGAAAACATAGAGAAATATGCTTCGCTGAATCCTTTATTCGCACAGGCTATTGAGTTTTTGAAATCACACGATTTAAACGCTTTGGAAGTGGGAAAAACCGAACTTAAAGGTAAGGATTTGCTTGTAAACGTAGCGCAAACCAAACCTAAAACAAAGGAAGATGCCAAACTGGAAACGCATAAAGACTTTATTGATATCCAAATACCTCTGTCGGGTACTGAAATAATGGGTTATACCGCAGCAAAAGATTGTGTGCCGGAAGATGCTCCTTATAACGCGGAAAAGGATATTACTTTCTTTACCGGTCTGGCAGAAAGCTATATCGAAGTAAAACCGGGTATGTTTGCCATTTTCTTCCCACAAGACGGACATGCTCCCGGAATCACTCCGGACGGCGTGAAAAAAGTTATTGTGAAAGTTAAAGCATAATACAAATACCCAAAAACAATCCTCTATGGAAACACTGAATTTGATTAAGAACGATCCTTGGCTGGAACCATATGCAGATGCCATAAACGGCCGCCATAAACATGCTTCTGAAAAAGAGGCAGAGTTAACCAATAAAGGGAAACAGACATTGTCGGATTTTGCATCCGGCTACCTTTATTTTGGTTTGCACCGTACTGATAACGGCTGGGTTTTCCGCGAATGGGCTCCCAATGCCACCCAGATTTTCCTGATTGGTACATTCAACGATTGGAAAGAAGAGAAAAAATACAGTCTGAAACGAAAAGCAAACGGTAATTGGGAAATAAAGCTCCCGGCTGATGCCATGAAACACGGTGACTTGTATAAGTTAATGGTACATTGGGACGGCGGTTGCGGCGAACGTATCCCGGCATGGACCAACCGGGTTGTCCAAGATGAGCAAACCAAAATATTCAGTGCGCAGGTATGGTCTCCGGAGAAACCGTACAAGATGAAGAAAAAAACTTTCAAAGCTGCTACAGACCCGCTGCTGATTTATGAATGCCATATCGGTATGGCACAAGAGGAGGAAAAAGTAGGCAGTTACAGAGAGTTTCAGGAAAAGATTCTTCCGCGCATAGCCAAAGACGGATATAATTGTATTCAGATTATGGCAATCCAGGAACATCCGTATTATGGAAGTTTCGGCTATCATGTTTCCAGTTTCTTTGCTGCTTCTTCCCGTTTCGGTACTCCGGAAGAGCTGAAGGAATTAATTGACACTGCCCACAGCATGGGTATTGCCGTTATCATGGATATTGTTCATTCTCATGCAGTGAAGAACGAGGTTGAAGGCTTGGGTAACTTTGCCGGTGATCCGAATCAATATTTCTACCCGGGTGCCCGTCGTGAACACCCGGCATGGGATTCGCTCTGCTTTGATTATGGAAAGAATGAAGTAATCCATTTCTTACTATCCAACTGCAAGTATTGGATGGAAGAATATCACTTCGACGGTTTCCGTTTTGACGGCGTGACTTCTATGTTGTATTACAGTCACGGCTTAGGCGAAGCATTCTGTAATTATGGGGATTACTTCAACGGTCACCAAGATGATAATGCGATCTGTTATCTGACACTTGCCAACCGCTTGATTCATCAAGTTAATCCCAAAGCAATCACCATTGCGGAAGAAGTATCGGGGATGCCCGGTCTGGCAGCCAAATTTGAAGATGGCGGCTATGGCTTTGATTATCGCATGGCTATGAATATTCCCGATTATTGGATTAAGACTATCAAGGAAAAGATAGATGAAGATTGGAAACCATCCAGCATGTTCTGGGAAGTAACCAATCGTCGCCAGGACGAAAAAACAATATCTTATGCAGAAAGTCATGACCAGGCGTTGGTAGGTGACAAAACCATTGTTTTCCGTTTGATAGATGCCGATATGTATTGGCATATGCAAAAAGGCGATGAAAATTATACGGTACATCGCGGTATTGCTTTGCATAAAATGATACGTTTACTCACAGCATCGACTATCAATGGCGGTTATCTTAATTTCATGGGTAATGAATTCGGTCATCCCGAATGGATAGACTTCCCCCGTGAAGGCAATGGCTGGTCGTGCAAATATGCCCGTCGTCAATGGAATCTGGTAGATAATAAGAATCTGGCATATCATTATTTGGGCGATTTTGATTGCGCCATGTTGGAAGTTATTAAAAGCGTAAAAAACTTCCAAACTACACCAATTCAGGAAATCTGGCATAATGACGGTGATCAGATATTGGCGTATATGCGTAAGGATTTGATATTTGTATTCAACTTCAACCCCAAACAGTCTTTCACTGACTATGGATTTTTAGTTCCTGCCGGTAAGTACGAAGTCATTTTAAATACAGATAATCCTGATTATGGCGGCCACGGACTGACTGATGATACAGTGAAGCATTTTACTCTTTCAGACCCTTTATATAAAAAAGAGAAAAAAGAGTGGCTTAAACTTTACATTCCGGCACGTACGGCAATGGTATTGAAGAGAGGCAAATAAAATTAAAGCAGAAAATATAACCATGAGAACTAAAAAAAGAGGCA
>OGGA01000802.1_pt1 | contig 19601 bp, 15 predicted proteins | sample 1571041 | NCBI WGS metagenome assembly OGGA01 (sample SAMEA2582057, study PRJEB24529) | metagenome | biome: Human gut stool | place: China | collected 2011 | reverse complement strand
TACTGTGAACATCAATGCCTACCACACTCGTTGGATGGATAAAACCACTACCCGTTCACAGGATATCACAAACTACTATGAAGGCAGCCTTAGCGAGCCTTACGATGCAAGTAAGCTGGTTTCTACCAAGTCTGTTATCAACATGCAGGGTGTGAATGCTTTGCACCAGGGTGTCGAACTTGATTTTGTAGCAAAACCTTTCCAATGGCTGGATTTGAGCGGTATGTTCTCTATCGGTAACTGGCGTTGGGATAGCAATGCTTCGGGTAGCTTCACTGTAGAAGGTCAATTTGTGAACAGCGCATCTATCAAGGGAAGCGATGGTAAGGATGTGACCGTTCTTGTAAATGCGGCAGCTAACGGACTGGAACCGGGTACAATGAAACTGAACCTGAAAGATGTGAAAGTGGGTGGATCTGCACAGACTACCGCAGCTTTGGGTGCTACTTTCAAGATCGACAAAGCCCTTCGTCTGGGTATCGACTGGAACTTATACGCACGTAATTATGCTGACTGGTCATTGAATTCAAACGACCTGGTGATGAACAGTGAGAAAGACTTTTCTACTCCTTGGCGTATTCCGACTGCAAGTACTTTCGATTTGAACGCAAGTTATAAATTCAACTTTGGTAAGCTGAATGCAGTACTGTCAGGTAACGTGAACAACTTATTCGACCAGACTTATATTTCTGATGCGACAGATGGTAGCAATCACGATTGGAAGACCGCTTACAATGTGTTCTACGGATTCGGCCGTACTTATAGCTTGAGATTAAAAGTTAATTTCTAATCTAAAAACAGGAAGTTTAAATTATGAATAGAAATCTATTAATGCCTGTAGCGGTGTCGTTGATTCTGCTGTCCGGCTGTAAATATAACGATGACAACTTCGAAGGATTGGACGATATGACCCAACCGACGAATTTGATGAAGATAGAGTATACGCTGACTGATGCTGACTATGCAACTATCAGCTCAAATTCGACCAATAAGAAGATTGCTACAGATGCCGGTGTGTCTAAGGATCTTGAGAATGTGAAGACTAACATGTATCTGACAGAGAAGATCACGGGAGCGGATTACATACCTGCTTTCTTGCTTGATAAGTATTACACTGCTGATAAGGGTTCGAGTGCAAAGATTACGTATAAGTACAAAGAAGCGATGTCTTCTTTGCTGTCGGAGTATGCTTCAGTGAAATATCTGAAACCGACAGATGCCGATTATAAGTTAGTTTATGGCGAAAATGCTTTTGCACCTTACCTGAATGAAAAGACAGAAGGTCAGATGTATAAGATGCTAAACGAGAATTTCAAAGATGCCGAAAAGGGGACTGCTGTTTTCGTAGATTATAAATCGGGTGAAGGACAGTTGGAGAATCCGTTGATGTGGCAGGATTTTGAAGCACTTCCTACCGGAGACTTAACTGAGCTGAAAGGCTGGTTTCTCAGTTCTGTTGGTGGAACCGAGTGGAAAGTGACTTCTTATGATGATAATCAGTATGTGCAATACTCGGCCAATAAGATGGAAGGTGAATGTATAGCTTGGATGGTTACCCCTGCTATTTCTGTTGCTGCCGGTGATTATCTTGGTTTTGATGTGACCGTGGGTTATTACAATGCCAACTGTCTGTCAGTGCTTATCTCAGAAGATTTTGATGGTAAAGATGTTAAAACGGCTCACTGGACCGACGTAACTTCGGATTTCAACATCCCTACCAAGCCGACAAGCGGTTATGGAACATTTGCATCTGCCGGTAAGGTATCTTTATCAGCTTATGCGGGCAAGAAGGTTTATGTAGCCTTTAAGTATGTAGGTGATGGTGCCAATAAAAAGACTACTACTTATCAGATTGATAACATCATGGTAGGTACTTCTATCCCGGCTAACAGTCTTTCTACTCCTGCTTACGCAGTGAAAGTGTACGATGGTAAGAGCTGGAAAGATAAGAGTGGTGACGTATATGTTCCGACATACGCTGATTATGGAGATATGGGGCAGAGCAAACGTTACTTTACTTCAGAAGTTCCGGCTGTTAACTATTTGCCTGCTTATTTGTCTAAGATGGTAGCATATCCTGTTGATGGCGATGCACGTGTAGTAGTCTACAGATTCTATAACGGCAAAGCTTTGAATATCTACAGTGATGAATACACTTATTCTGCCGAAAAAGCGAGATGGGAGTTGAATACACGTATTGTCGATAAGACAGAACAGTTTGTATTGTCTGACGGAAAGTGGAACTTTGATCCGAGTACAGTGGTTACGCTGAAGGCTGAAAAGGGTAATGTAGAGGCTGCCGCATTCTATCAGGCAATCACTGATTGGGTGAAAGAGAATCATCCAGAGTATGTGACTTCATACGGTAACAACGATTATTATTATGGTGGTTCTGCTTACAATAATAATTTCGACTTCCGTCCGTCCGCATGGAAGGCACAAAATGCTTCCGCTTATGGTTCGATGTCGGATGCCGATCTGACAAAATTGATGTTCGAACGTCTGCCTGAGGCATTTATTCCGGGATTGAAAGCAATCTATGGTAGTGCGGATGTTGTGGAAGGTGTAGATGTGTTCTATACAATTAACTTTGCCATTTACGATGGCTCTGCTACCACACAATATACCATTAAGTATAAAGTGACAGGTAAAGGACAGTTTGAATATGTTGCAGACTCTTTGAAGAAAGTAGAATAAGAAAACTAATTCATTTATAATTAAGAAAGGCCGCTCTGTGTAATCAGGACGGCCTTTTTTATATTATAACGAGAGAGTTATGGGGGTGAAAAGGCGTTTGGATACATTCCCGTTTACATCTTCACCTCCATCACTACCGGATTATGATCACTGCACAAATCGAGGTCAGGCGAATAGTAATCTACCCCTTTAAATTCTTTGGAATGGAAAATATAGTCGATTCTCAGCAGGCGTTTAAAGTACCGGAACGTATACATGTACCCATGTCCGCAAGTCTGGAATCCATCTTGAAGATTGTCACCTTTCACGGTACTGTATGTGTAGGATGATGGGAGAGAGTTAAAGTCACCGCAAACCAGCACGGGGTAGGGGGTGGTGCGGATTAATTGTTCCAAAGTCTTTGCCTGTGCCGCACGTTTCCTGAAGTTCTCGTTGAGTCCCTCCAACAATTGCTTGGCCACTGCTTCCTCTCTGCCTGTCAGTTCGTCTTTAGCCAGTTCCCTTTCCAGTCTGCGCTTATTTTGGCTGACCTCCGTTGTTTGCAGGTGGTTATTGAAAATACGAACCGTTTGTCCGTCTACGTTCAGGTCACACCACATACTGCAATTCCTTGAATCGGGATAAGTGATCAGTCTGCTGTCCTTCACCGGATATTTGCTGAACAGAGCTACCTGCAAGATAGGTGTGCTGTCCGGAGCTTGCGGAATGACGGCATACTGCCAGTCTGCAAATGCGTTCCGTATGCTGTCTGAAGTAAAGTACCGGTTGCCGACAAACTCCTGAAAGCAGATAATGTCCACCCGGTGCTCTTTCATATAAGCCGCAATCTCCTTGCACGAATATCCCGACTGCTCGTTGCCGAAACTGTCAACGTTGTATGTCGCTATTTTCAGTGTATTTGCCTCTTTTCCTCCGGCAGTGAAAGGAGGTTGGAAGATCCGACCCAGATATTGCCAGTTGGCAGCTATGGCTATCAACGGAATGATGATCCAGAACCTCCGGCGAATCCCCCAGTAAATGGCGACGGCAAGATTGATCAATAACAGTCCTGACAGCGCCAGCCCGATGAAAGGCATCAGAGTGGAGTGTTCGGGAGGTATGTGTCCGGCGAATGCTCCGGCAATGGTGATGCCGGCCAGGACAAAAGTCAGTGCAATAGACGTACAATAAAATAGTTTGGATACAGCTTTCTTTCCCATTGTTTTGAATTTCGCATTTTAGTTCACCACAGATTACACGGATTAAGACAGATTGATTATTTATCCGGTTGATCTCAAGCGGAATTCAGACAGACTCCGAGGAAATCCGTGTCAATCCGTGTAATCCGTGGTGAATTGGTTTATTTCAGCCATTTCTTTATCTTTTCCTTTAGCTTTTCCTGAGCGATCGGTTTTGAGATAAAGTCATTGCATCCGGCTTCTTCGGCTGCATTCCGGTCGTGTTCGTAAGCGTATGCGCTTTGTGCAATGATGGGTACTTCCGCGGACAGTTGCCTGATAATTCTGGTAGCTTCCAGTCCGTCTAAGTTAGGCATCTTGATGTCCATCAATATCAGATCCGGATTTACCTCGTCATACATGGTCACGGCCTCCATGCCGTCTCTGGCGCGTACTAAGCGGTATTTTCTACCCAGAATAGCGTTCAGCAGGTCGAAGTTGCTGTCTGTGTCTTCGGCTATCAGTATGGTGGCTTTCTCCGTTCCGGCTGCGGTTGTCCGAAGGTCCTCTTCCTTTTCCGTCGTTTCCTCTTTGGGGCGGGGCGTATCCTCTTTGGCCGGGAGCACTTCCGACGGCTGTGTTCCGACGGCTTCGCCGGGCAAGTGGCTGTTCGTTCCCGTTTCCGTATCTTGTATGACATTCTCAAGAGGCAGCCAGAAGGTGAATGTGGTTCCTGTGCCCACTTCCGAGGAGACCGCAATCTCTCCGCCTAGCCGTTCGATGATCGTTTTACAGATTGACAATCCCAGACCCGTACCCTGGGCAAAATTGTTCAGTTTGGCAAACCGTTGAAATACCCTTCCCAACTTTTCGGGCTCGATACCCAGTCCGGTATCTTTGACGTAGAATACAACTCGCTCGCCTTCCTGTTTGTAACCATAGCTTACGCTGCCTTCTGTGGTAAATTTGAACGCGTTGCCTATCAGGTTAGAGAATACCTGGAAGATCCGGTTCTTGTCCGAGTGGATGCTTAGCGCTTCGTCCGGCGAGTCGAACCTCAGTTCCACTCCCTGCGGACAGCGGAATACGTGTGCATCATGAATCTCTTTGCAAAGTGTGTGCAGCCTCACCGGCCCGTAAGTGAACTCTACGATGCCCGACTCTATTTTGGAAAGATCCAATATTTCGTTGATCAGTTGCAACAGCCGTTCGTTGTTGACGTCTACAATCTCGTAATACTCCCTCCTTTCCTCCGCATTGTCACTCTCCGAGATGATGCGCGAGAATCCTACGATGGCATTGAGGGGCGTGCGTATCTCGTGGCTCATGTTGGCAAGGAAAGCCGACTTCAGTTTGTCCGATGTTTCCGCTTTCTCTTTCGATTCTATCAGTTCACGGCGCATCAGTTCCAGCTGGGTGATGTCCCATTCGATGCTGACAATGATGGGAGAGAAGTCCTCGCTTTCCACCATGATTTTTTGCTTGTCGAGAATCAGCAGATTTCCGTTTTTGTCCTTGCCCTCCATAATCCAGTGCATCCCTTTTCCGGTAGCGGCAATTTCCATATCCTCTTTTCGCTTCTGCTGTGCCATTTCCGGCGGGTAGTAGTCGAAGTCGTTCATTCCGATGGCGTTTTCTGAGCTGATGTCCCGGTTGTACGACTCCCGGTTACGGTAGATGTACCTGAAATCGTTCTCGATATCTTTTACCACGATACCTGCCGGGATGTTCTCCATCGTAGTATCCATGATGCGATTGAAGCGTTTGATCTGCGATTCGTACCGGATACGTTCCGATATGTCATGGGTGAACGACCAGAAGGTTTCTTCTCCGTCGTCCGTTGTCACACTGTACATGGTGCCTTCAAAGGCCAGTGTGTTTTTATCGTGCTTCAGGGGTTGGTAGGCCAGGAAGTTGAGGGTCTGGCCTTCCCGTATGCTGCGGTAACGTTCCTCCCAGTCCTCTATGCAGGTCATATCGCCCACGACATCGAACACCCGTATCAGTGACAAGTCCGCCTGTTCCGCGATCCGGTGGTTCAGCCTGAACTGCCTGTTGGCAAATATCAGCGTGCCGTCTCTGCGTGCCGCGTACACACTTTCTTTGGCATTGTTGATGGCATGCGTCAGCGTGTTGATGTCGTTTCGTTTCCGCTGTATGTCGGTGATGTTCTGTATATACCCTTCCAAGACGATGTTGCCATCTTCTTCTTCATTCCGCAGGTAGCATTGCTGGCGCATATAGTATACCTGTCCTTCCAACAGGATGCGGTATTCGATGTATTCCTTTAGGAGTTCGCGGCGGTTGGCTTCCATCCATGTGTTCACGGCGGGCAGGTCTTCGCTCAGGATGGTTTCGTAGTAATCCTGAAAGTTGATGCTCCGCTCTTCTTCCGTGCATACGATTCCGTTGTATCCCCGGTAATAGAATGTCTTCTCTCGCGATGAATATTTCCATTGCCCTATTTGTGCCGCTTTTTGTATCTCCTTCAGCTCGTAGTTGGTGCGTTCCAGTTGCAGTTTCACGTTGCTGCGCGCCGTGATGTCGCGATATTGGCACAGCACCTTGTCACCGTCGTACGGCTGCATGATACATTTGAAGTAATACGTTTCGCCCCCTTCCAGTGGCAGCCGGTAGTTGCGGTTCACCGTTATCCCCTGTTGGGTCACCCGCCTGAAGTCCGGTAGCAGTTTCTGGAAGGTATGGTCGGGAAGCAGGTTGAACAGATTTTTCCCCAAGAGTCTGTCTTCTTGCAGGAACCACAAATCGCTGTGTGGGTCGATGTCCAGACACGTGCCGTTTTTGTCCACCAAGATCAGTGTGTCGGATGTCAGTTGAAGTATCTTGTGGGCATTGTCTACGTTATGCAATATTCTATCCATGCTTTGTCCGATTTATTGGTTTAAGGATTCCGTTTTTGTTCTTTTGGCTTTTTCCCATGCTCCTGTTCCTTTCTTTTTACGAAGGTAGTTAACACCTTTCATTACGTTAATGTTCATAAACAGGAAATAATACGGGATGAAGAGCAGCTTGTTTTTCACTTGCCGGGTAGAAAGGTAGTAGCCCCATCCTCCCATGATGTAGAATAGGAGCTGGAGTGCCAGGATGGTGCCGAAACAGACAGGGGAGCCCCCCGCCAGTAGAATGGCGATGTTGAGTGGAAGCAGCGCGGACAGCAGCACCGGTGCCAGAGACCACCTCAGCACTCTATGCGATACGTATTGAAACGTCAGCACTCCGTAACGGAACGGATTGAGTAGTTCTCTCAGCCGCCAGATAGATTGCAGTCCGCCGGCTGCGATACGCACTTTCCGCTTCTGCTCCTCGCGCATGTCGGCCGATCCGCTTTCGATGGCATACGCCTGCGTGCAATATGCTATCTTGTATCCCTGCATGGCGATGCGCAACGACAGGATGAAGTCGTCCAGCAGCGTGTCCGGTTCCATCACCGTGAAGAGCTCCCGGCGTACGGCAAATAGTTCGCCTGCGGCTCCCACGGCAGAGTAGAGGCGTGCATCCAGTACTTTCAGTGTCGATTCATACTTCCAGTATATGCCTTCTCCTCCGGCCGCTGCACCGTCTTTTTCTTGCACGGCTATCCTTTTCTCACCGGCAACGCATCCCACCTTCGGATCTTCAAAAGCACGGACTATTTCGCGTATCGCTTCGCGGTTGAGCATCGTATTGGCATCGGTAAACACTACGAGCGGCGTGTCCACCAGCATCATGCCCCGTGTCATGGCGGCTGTTTTTCCTTGCCGCAGGGGTTGGAAGTGGACGGTGGCCTGCGGCCAGTTTTCCAGTCGCTGGTTGGTAGAGTCGTTGCTTCCATCGGTGGTCCACACGATGTGCAGCTTGTCCGCCGGGTAGTCCAGCCCGAGACAGTTGCGCATCTTCTCGTCCACCACCTCTTCTTCGTTAAAGGCTGTGATGAAGAGTGTCACGTCCGGCAGTCTCTTGTCCGGGGGGAGCTGTCGCCGGACAGGTTTCACAAAGAGTTCCTTCAGTTTGACCAGCATGTAAAGCAGTATTCCGTATCCCAGGTGGGTATAGAATACGAGGAAGAGGGAGAGCCAGAAAAGGATTTGCAGTGTTGTCATCATAGTATCTCTTATTTTATTCGGTTCAATAATTCGGCTTTCTTACTTGATTCTTTAAGCATGTTTACAAAGTAGAGTGCGTCTGCTTTGTTCGATTGGTTTGTTTTGTCTTTTTCATATTGCTCTACAAAGTGCGTAGCGTGTTCAACCAGGAACCGTCGGCAGTCAATGTTCAGCATGACTCCGTCCTGATAGTCTGCGTAAGACAGTCCGGTGACAGCACTGTTACTTTCTATCGGCTTGATGTCTTCTTTCTTCAGTCCTTTCAGGTTGATGGTGACTGAAGGGTAATAAAAATATTCCTGGCTCGGCAAGTTGATGATCAATTTCAATGTCGATCCGTCTGCGCTCTTTTCAATCTTTCCATGCATGCGATAATAGTTGTATTCATAATATTCTTCTTGACTAGGCATCCATATACAATCTTCACCATCTTTGCCATAAGTGTCGTTCAGCCAAAGAAGAAAGTCAGTCCAGAAGGCATCTGTAGAATGTACACCGATGTTAATAGCGCACCGATCCACAGTGGGTATAGATCGTTCTTGCTCTATCACCTGTTTAAAGTCATCAGGACTATCATGAAAGACTCTATTTAATGTATGATTTTCTAGATTAGTAAGATTATGAAATGGATATACCTTTTCACCACGTTCTGCTGTGATAGTTTTTATATCATCTAAGTTAATTGCAGCAGTAGTATAATCAATGTTTCCATCAGGTTCTGAAAGCGTTTTACATTTCCTGCCCGATAATCTTTTTTGTATGCTATCTTGCCCAATAAGATAATGTTTTTGTATGCTATCTATGTTATGTATTTCCTTAGTATTTACGTTATGAAACGCTATACTATTGCCATAATTAACTATATCAATTACATCTTCCCATAAAATGCCATTTCTTCCATAAAAACGATAATTGTCTTTGCTATATCCCAAATTTATTATTGATTCTTCGGCCATGTAGTTATCGTCTGCAGCCAATGTAGCTGTAAATGAAAATCTAACTTCTTTGCCTGTTCCATCAGTACATCCTAAGGTTTTTCCTAAATAGTAAATATCTGGTGGAAGATCATCTTGCTTTAATTGTTCATAATGATAGTAATATTGTCCCGAAAGAGGCTTTCCATTGATACTTGCCCATGTTCGTGGATAGATACTAGGCTTACAATCGTCTTGGGTAAGCATAATTAGCAAATGTTTGTTATATTTTAGAGGTGCAAAATAAACATCTAACAATTCTAAATTGATAGTTGAATTGGTTTTGATTGTAATCTCGGCTGTCACATTTTTATTTTCTTGATCAAAAGGGTATAAATATGCCGGTTCTCTTAAACTTCCTCCTTTATACAAGTCAATTTCTTTGATACATGAAGCTGCTAATAGTATCAAAAGGAATATTGCTATGGTTTTAATGTATATTTTCATGACTTTATTTTAAAATAGGTAATACGTTTAATTTTTGCATTGAGTGTTTGTGGCCAATTTTTGTTCATACAAGGCTTCTCTATTAATATATAGTAACAACAACATATTGTAAATACAATTGGAAGTAATAATGTAGCTTGTATTAAATAGTTCGAATAGTAAAAGTCAAATGGGAGTATTTTTTTAGTTAGTTTGCCTGTAAAATGAAATAATGGATAATGTAGTAAATAAATTGTGTAGCACATTCCTCCTATTATGTATAATACTTTTCTTCTACATATCCGATTTATAAAATATCCTTTGAAGACACTTAGAAATAACAAAAACAATGCTATACAAAAGTATAGTTGATTAGGATTCCATATAAAATAGAAGAGTAAATAAAAGCAGATGGATCCAACAATGTCCCATATGAAGTATTTTCTATATAACAGTTCTTTCTGTCGTAAGAATAAATATGCAATGGTAAACCCTACAAGAAAATAATGAAGATGGTTTAATATAGATAGGTGTAAATGTAATTGTTTCAATTCATTATAAAAGAAACCTTTTAATATTAATGAAAAACAAAATAATATAGTGATGCGAATATACCATGAATATTTTCCTGAACCGGAAAAAAGAAATAAAATTAACCATGGAGCCAATACGTAAAACTGAATTTCCACTTCAAGACTCCATATGACTGGATTAAAAGGAGGCCATACACCATAAATTAGAGTGTGCGTATAGGTTATTGATGCGAATAAATGGTTTATATCCGCAAGTATATTTGTTTGAGAAGTTATGGCATATGCCAAATATATGATGACACATGATAAAATAAAAGGTACTTCTAAGCGAGTTAACCTTCTATAGAAATATTGTTTTAAAGAAGGTTTTTTACTGCCTTCTAAATAATGACGGAAAAAAGGTAATGCTATGACAAATCCACTAATTGCAAAAAAAAGCTCAACACCTAAACCACATCGATTAATGAACCAACTCCATGAATTGATATCTTTGACTCCTTGGTAATAATCATATCCGATACTTCTGCCAAAAAAGTTATTGAGATGCAACAGGCAGACTGTAAAGATAGCAAAGAAACGGAATCCATCTATTTCAGTGATATACCCAGCGGGGTTAATTGGACGATGTAATTTCTCGAATATTTCTTTCATGATTTTATTAAATTATCATCTTCATCCTTATATTCTTTCTTTCGCGTAAATACTCTACCTATATTTTTGAGGGCGTAAATAGCCCGTACCTTAAAACTGTTGAATAACGAGCCGTCAGCGCTGATGGTACCATATCCCGTGACTGCACGTGCCTTTCTTTTGCGTATAAAATATATATTTCCGTATTCTTTGAGTCGTAAAGCTAAAGAGCCATCCTCCCCCCGTCTAATATCTGTGCGGATACCTACTTGACGAGCGTAATCTGTACGGTATGCAAATACCAGTCCTCGTACACTTAATTCAGGACGTTTGATCGATTGTATCCATAAATGGATGTCTCTAATGAATTCATATATTTTTAATCCGACCCACGAATGTTCTTTATCGGGAATATAGCTCCATAATGAACTTACTGCTACAATTCCAGGACGTTCTAATGCATCAACCATTGTTTCAACATAATGTGGGGGATACATAGTGTCGGAGTCAATATTAATGTGATATTTTCCTTTGGCACGCTTTAATCCGCAGAGGCGAGCATGTCCACAACTATGTTGATGCTCTATTACATATGGAATGCCGGTTGCTTCATAGATTGTTGCTGTTTGGTCTTTGGAATCGTTATCTGTACCAATAATTTCTATTGGATATTTACATTTCATTTCACTTAGAGACCATAAACTCGCTAGTAGATGTTTTTCTTCATTATATCCTATAAGAGAGACTGTTACAAGCGGATTGTCAGATTGTAGTAGTTTCAGTTTATTTCGAACTTCTTCAACGATCTCTTGTGGAGCTTCAGAAAAAGGCTTCTCGTATACTTGTAAATATTTTGTGTACCATTTCATAATATTTTTCTTTTAATTAGTAACTGATTCAAATAAGTTTTTCCATTGAAGTGCTATGTTTTCTATTTTGAAGCGTTCTACGTTGTGGCGTGCACGAATTCCCATTTCTTTACGTACACTCTCATTCTCTATAAGGAAACAGATTTTATCTGCTAATCCTATTACATCTCCATTTTTTACTAATATACCATCAATATTATTTTCAATGATATCACGTGGTCCACATGGACAAGCAAATGCTATAGGAGGTACTCCACATACCATTGCTTCTGTGATGACCATTCCAAATCCTTCGAAACGTGAAGATAGAACAAATATAGAACTTTCACAATATTTCTCTATGATATTCCGTACACTGTGTTCTAATATACAGGTTTTGCCAATATCTAACGTATCAATTTGTTTTTGGAGTTTTTCGCGCATACCATCACCATATATGCGCAATATCCAGTCCGGATGTTTTTGGGATACAATTTTCCATGCAGATATTAGACGATCAAATCCTTTTTGTGGCATATATCTTCCAACTGCAATCACTTGTTTTCTGCTGCAGTCAGAATGTGACTCTGGAATAAATGAAAGAGGGTTGTGAATAACGGTTACATTATTTAATTCTGTCCACTCTGTTGCATCTTCATGGCTAAGAACAATAAACCGCTCTAATGAACGTAACTTACATATAAGTTGTTTCATCCAAAAACGTTTGATTAATTTTTTTATAAAGTTGGGAAGTCCAGGAGGATTAAATTCGCGATAGTTTGATTTATTAAAATGTATCTCCCCTAATTTTATGCTTCCGTCTGTCATCTTATTGATAAAATTAATATCTCGTCTCAATAATGATATTGTAATGTTGGGTTTTATTTCATTTAGACATTCGTTCAAGCGTCTTCGAAAGACTCTCTGTTTTTTTAAGTATTCTAAGATGCGCCTATGGATAGGTGTTTCATATAGATGATCGTAATTGATTCCAAGTTGATGGATTGTAATATTGGGATGCAATTCATAATATGGAGGTCTATTTTACCCATCCGTTAAAATGATATGTATCTCATAGCCGAAGAACTCAGTAAAGTAATTGGCCTTTAATGTTAAAACCCGTTCCATACCACTAGGATAGTATAAAGACGGAATGCAATAAGCTATTTTGATATTATTTTTCATGATTCAAATAACTTACGTAGTTTTTTTCCGAAATGATTTATGTCATTCTTTTTGCCAAATAGCCATGCATTTTTCCCACATTCAACAATTCTTTCTGGTGATTTTTTTAAATAATTCATGGCATTTGCTAAATCATCAACATCCCCTGCTTTGTAGATCTTTCCCATGTTGTTCTCAATGATAATATCTCTGTATGCTGTATTATCAGCTGCGATAATAGGCATACCCAAGGCTAATGCATCGACAAAACTAGTCATTCCTATAGCTGCAAGTGGATGCTCATATGGGGGAGTTGGAATAACTAAAACGGAACAGCTATTGAGTAAGGGCACCATTCTAGTGTCATCGGGTTTCTCTTGAATATGGATTTGAGTATATTTGCCTTCTTTGTAATTTGTAGGAATACTTTGGTTGTCACTAACGATAATTGTATGGCTTGCTGTCTTCTCAGCAGCACTCACTAATGTCTCGTGGTCACGTCGGGTTTTACCATTACTAATGAATATGATGTTCTCATATTGTCTTTGGAAATTAAGTATAGGGGCTAGGCGTTCATAAAACTTATGATCTGGTCCCCATTGCATAAATTCTAGCATATTAGCTTTTTGGGGCAGCTCCTTACACATGGCTTGATGAGCAAATTGGCTGATGAAAATAAGATGATCATATTGCTCTAATTTCAGCCTTATGGTGAATGGAGGGTGATAAAATATGGCAATAAGTTTTGGACGAAATAATTTTATTTGTTTTAATATTCCCAAAAAGTCTACTGTAAAATCCGCTCCTCCATATACAATATCATAATTGCGCGCTTTCCAATAGAGTTTAAACCATAAAGGTAGAAGTGACACTAATTTGAATATTTTATTTTTGTGATTTTTAGGAGTAATCAGCATATAGTCGATAGCGTATTCACCAGTTTCAAGAAGCTCATTAGTTCCGAATTGATGATGACTTGCAGAGTTCCCATTATTGTATGATTCTCTGGATTTTATCATGTCGTAATTATTAACAAATAAAACGCGTTTCATGTTTTTATTAAGTATTTAATTTATTTATAAGTTTCATTGATAACTTTTTGCATTTGCATTTTCCATGATAAATTTTCTACGGAATGACGAATAACATTTATGTTCCATGATTGGCTATGATAAAAAGATATCAATTCATGTATATTAATTGGAGTTTCATTGGCTGGTACTTTAAGTACATAATTGCAGTGGTCAAAGTCTGCATCAATTTCTGAATAGACAAACGGGATACCTCGGGCTGCATATTCTCTGTTTTTTAGAGTCTTTATATGAGTAATTCCACTTCGGTGCCGTCCTAAGCTACCTATGCCCATATCTGCCTTAGAAAATAGTTGGTCGAGGTCGTTTCCATGCATGTTTCCATATAAAATAACATAAGGCTCTAAGGCATTCTGTTTGATTATTGGCAATATTTCTTGACGTTCACGTTCTCCGCTTAATTCGCCTACAATGTGAAAATATACTTTGTATTGAGGTTTTGTAAGATAATATTCTGCCAATCCTTTGATAATACGATCATATCCATGCCAATAATGTATTTCTGCCACTCCAATTAAATGTAGTTCATAAGTTGTATCATTTATTTGTTTTTTAGGTAGTATTGAATCAAAATCAATTCCATTTGAGATACGAATAGTAGGTCCTCCAAAGATGGTTTTGGCATCTGAAAATGTGATGATCCCATCAAGTAATTTTGCTAAATGATGGCGAAAACATTTATCAACCAATAGGTCAAGTTTCATCTTGAAAGTTATATATTCCTGATCATAAGGGTATGTTGGAATTTCCATTACTACTTTTACATCATGTTTCTTAAGCTGACTGACCAATTGTATTGTAAATGGATTAGCATTATGAAAAGAACGGATATATATAAAGCTGATTCCTTCAGAAATTATAAAATCTCTTATGGGCTTAAAACATATACGTTTTCTTATTTTTCCCCATGTGCTATGTCCGAAATCGACTAAAATGTTATTGTCAGCTATCCACTTCCAATGTCCATCTGATGTTTGTTCATAATAGCAGGTACATACGTCTAAACCGCACTCTTTTAGTGCTTTTATTTGGTGTTGGATTTTTTTGCTGATTCCGTTTGCTTCGTCGAATCCGTGAAATACAAGAAACAGTGCTTTCATTCTTTGTTTTTGTTTATGATGCTTTTGGTCTTACCGATGATGTCGTATTCACCGGTTAACTGTATGTAGCACCCAAATATAATGAAAAATATAATACTCTTTACAATTAAGGTCAGAAAAATGTTTCCTCCTTCTGTTAGTAGACTGAGTGGATAGAGTACGGCAGTCAGCAAGATGCTGATAACAAGCGGCGATATCAGTTGAGCTACAAAATTGCGCAGGCTGCGATGTAGTGTTACTTGATACATTATCCAATAACATTGTATGAAATTAACAGTAAATGTAAGTGTGATACATGATGCTACGGCTTCAAGTGTGCCAATCCAGAAAATACCCAGTAAGATACCAGTTACATTGAGCGCAGATGAAAACAAACCACACACAAATAGGCTTTTTGTATCGCCAGCTGCTTGAAAAATCGAACCAGAGGAAGACAGAATAATCTGAATGCCTACCGATAATGTGAGTATTTGAAATATAGGGATTGATGGTATCCACTGGTCGCCAAAAATAATCAATGTTACTTCGCTGGCTGTAAAGTAGAGTAATACACTTAATGGCAGTCCAATGAAAGCCAAGAAACGTACAATGCGTTCGTAGCCTGAAGCCAAGCGTTCAAGATCATTTTGATAGTCGCTGAAGATGGGATGCATTACGGGAGTGATTACTTGTGTGATGTTCTGTAAGGGTAGCATCATCAGGCGATACGATTTTTCATAGTAACCTAAAGGAGACATCCCCATGTATTTACCGATTAATAGTTTATCCAGGTTACGGCTAAAGTAGTTAATAATGTTAAACAGGAATTGATAGGCAGAATAAGAGAAGATTTGGCGCAATACATCCAGCCCAAGTGTAAATTTCAGACGTTGTGGATAATGATGTATGGAAACCACAAATATTAGGATACCCGATAAAATAGGACCTATAATTAGTGCATAAAGCCCGGCTCCACATAGGGCTGCTATGACAGCTGCTATACCAGTGGCTATCTGTATAACGAAACTTCTCAAGGCAATAAATTTAAATTCTTTATTGCGATAAAACAAAGCATTGGGAACAATAGTAGCTGAAGCAAAAAATAGGTTTATAGCTAGTAATTGACATAGTATGCGCAGGATTTCCCGATTATAATAAGCCGCTATGGGCCATGAGGCAACTGTGAAAAGAAATGCTAGACCGATACCCGTCCAGACTGTGAAAGAGAAGAGTCCTGATAAATTCTCTTTGGTTAGATTTTTGTGTTGGATAATGGCAGGTGATAGTCCTACATCGGTGAATAGATTGAAAAAGGCAATGATTACTGTTGCTACAGCCATTACACCAAAGTCGTCTGGTGAAATTAGGCGTGCCAATACGCCTGCTACGACAAGTGATACGAGTATGCCACTGTATTTGGCAAGGGCGGTATAGAATACCCCCGAGAATAGTTGGTGCTTGAGTGAAGTCATAAATTTATTTTTAAAGCTACTCTGCTTTTCCAATGGAGAAGGTGAGGGCGTTGGATTTATAATTAGAAATATGTTGTTTCTTTATTGTCTGGAATGGATGGATGTTTTTAGTAATAATACCATTAGCGTTCGCATAGTTACATATGGCCTATAATATTTGAGACAGAGGCTGAATAGTTTTATACGTTGAGGTAAAGATAATGTATGTGCTTGCCATACAGCTGCATCCAGCATCTGTCGTAAAAAGAGGAATATTGTATGGTGATATGTTTTTGGATAAATTGGGAGTTCTCTTAATAATTCGTTAGTTACAGTAAGATATCCTTCCATATTCTTCCATGTGAATTTTTTAGTCATGATAGAGTTTGTTCTGATACGCCTATGGAAGAAAGAACGACGAATGAATCCTGTTTTAGAAGCATGCAAATAAGCTTGTATCATGAAGAGTTGATCTTCGTGTAATATACCGGGATAAAATGAAAGTCTCTCTTCGCAAATGAACTCTCGGTGAAATAAGTTTAGGCAAACCGATGATTTGAACTTGTATGTTTTTAGTTGTATTTTTAACATGTCTATGCCTGAACATATCTTTTCAGGTAGATCTAAAGTTCTTTGGTAGTCGAAGGAGCTTTCGGGTATGTTCGGTTCAATTGTGAACGTTTCTGCATCGAAGAAAACAAAATCAAGAGCTTCTTTTGTGCATTTGCGATAACATAATTCAAGTGCATCAGGCTCTAAAAAGTCATCACTATCCATGAAATAAATATATTCTCCAGTAGAAAATTTCAGTCCCTGATTACGTGTTATAGAAAGTCCTTGATTAGATTGTTTATAAACTTGAATCCGTGTGTCCTTGATTGCAATTTCTTCCACGATTGCTCTACTACAATCGGTAGAGCCGTCATCAATTACGATAATTTCCAGTTCTTCCAGTGTCTGCTGACAAATGCTTTCCAGTGCTTCCTGTACGTAATTACAGGTGTTATATACAGGGATAATAACGCTAACTTTAGGACGTTCATTGCATTGTTCCATTCTTTTTGAGTGTGATGATGTTTCAATCTAGCAAAGATACATAAAAAGATTTAAGGAAAACGGTTATTTTCTCGTAAAATATGGAAAAGTTGAGAGGTAATAATGTGTTGATTTACTCGCTGCAGGTACTGGTGCGTATGCTCCTAGTAGTTTATCCTGGTTACGAAATGGGTGCCCATTGTGATTTGAACCCTGATCAGAACGGCGATGGAGAGATAGAACCCGAATAGTGGATCAAGGCGTGTCCCTGTTTTAAGGTTTTGCTGCGGGAAGTGTACGGTTGACGGGGGTTACCACAGATTTACACGGAGCTTCGGTTTCTCGTTCACGGGTATCCCGAAGAAAATAAATCCTCTGTGTAACTCTGTATAATCCTGTGTAAATCTGTGGTAACCCGTATCACTCACCGTGTTCGGTATGTATAAATTTCTTATTGGCCCCTTTGAGGTGGAATAGGCTGGCTATGGTCCCCAATGCCAGCGAAGGCACCTGCATTAGTGCTTTTAGTAGCCTACCGTTGAGCAAGCGGGCTGGAACAGGGATAAACAGGGCGGCAACCTGTGCTGCCGACAATATCCACCATTTAGACGCTGCCGGACGGTAGACCAGTGTGGTAAGCAGAGTGAATCCGAAAACGGCTACCAGTTGCACCAGGCGCGGAGGGAGCATCCATTGGATGATTTTATCGACCAGATCGAAAGAGGGCCACCACCGCCACCATCCTTCCATCTGCTTGACGCTTTTTATGAAGGACAGTCCCTCACACAAGATGCCGAATTGCGCCGCCATCCAGCGCCGGCGCTGATTCTTGATGTTCTCTTTTTTTTGCGTTTTCTCGTCGTAGACAGGTAGGTGTTCCAGATAGACGGTGTGCATTCCGCACTCAAGCAGCGTAAGTTCCAGCTCTTTGTCCTCTCCTGCGGTTTCCAGGCTTTGCACGGCATCGTAATACCAGAAGTAATCAAAAGCCATGCCCGAGCCTGCCAGTCCGGCAGACAATCCGAGGGCGTTGTGTCCGCTCCTGAAAAATCCATTGTTGATCTCCTCGCTCACTCCGTCGAGCAAGGCAATGTCCGTATTCAGGTTTTTTCCTGTGCGGTGGGCTTGCATCGCCTGCACTCCGGCGGAGTAGGCACGGTTCACCTCGGAAAGGAATCCGGGTACGGTCACGTTGTCGGCATCCATCACCACGGCAATGTCATACATAAAGGCCAATTGGCGGTTGCCCAGTCCTTTCGCCTTTCCGTCTTCCTCGATGGTGCTGATGGCCAGTAGGAGGGCTTTGGCCTTGGAACTGTCTTCGTAGGTAGCCACCAGCAGGCGGATAGGGAGTCGGCTTAGGGCTTTGTTGGTGGAGTCCTGCATGTGGTCGGAGATGACGTATACATCGTACATTTCTTTGGGGTAGTCCTGCTCGAGGAAAGAGCGTACGGAGTCAATGATGACTTTGTCTTCCCGGTAGGCCGGGAAGAAGACGGCGATGCGGTGCAATTTGTCCGCTTCCGGATAGTGGGGCGCACGATAGAATTTGGACGCGCTAGCGTACACTCGCAGATAGGCTACGCAAAGTGCCAGCGGAACGAACAGGATCCAGTCGATCAAGGTTAGTATGAGTATCATAAGTCTTAATGTAGGTTATGGGTCGATATATTTGTGTAAATCGGTTCAACTGCGGTTTACCAGAGATTACACAGAGGATCATTTCGGCAGAGTCTTACAGAATCCTATAGAATCTCAGAGAGTTCCACAGGATTTCACTTTCTCGTTTATGGATATCCCCCAAGAAAATGATTCCTCTCTGTGCTAATTTGTGTAATCTGTGGTGGACTGTCACTCAACACAGCTTCCAGAAACCCTTCACTCCGTGCCAGACGGCTTTTGCCAGCTTGGGCTCTCCTTTCAGGACGAAGCACAGGCTGTCTTTGGGAGCTACGATCAGCATTTGGTAAGCGATAGCCAAGCAACGTTCCATTCCCGGGAGGTTGCGCCAGGCGTAAAGCATTCGGTTTCGCATCATATAAAAGGTGCGGAGAGGGCTTTGCCGCCCGGTACTTTGGCTCTCTTTGTGGAAGATGGTGCAGTGCGGCTCGTACCACAGCTGATAGCCGGCACGCGTCATGCTGGTACACCAGTCCAGCTCCTCGTAATAGAGAAAATAGATCTCCGGCATCAGTCCGGCTTTCCAGATGACCTCCCGTTTCAGCATCAGCGCAGCTCCGTGAAGGTAGGCGCTGGGGCGTGGAGTGTCGAAAGTCCCGTCGTCCGGACATCCCATGCCCAATGCTTTATTGCGCATCGTATACCGGCTGAGCTTGGTATATCCGGCAAATTGAATGCTTTGCGGCGGAAAGGCAAAACGGATTTTAGGTGATACAGCCCCGATGCGGGGATC
>OGGA01000793.1_pt1 | contig 19776 bp, 21 predicted proteins | sample 1571041 | NCBI WGS metagenome assembly OGGA01 (sample SAMEA2582057, study PRJEB24529) | metagenome | biome: Human gut stool | place: China | collected 2011 | reverse complement strand
TGAGAGGGTTTGCCCCGCAAAAAACAACAGCATCTGCAAAATTCGCCAATTTTCTGAATTCAGAAGCGAACCTTGCAGATGCTGTTTCTTTTCTCACTCCCGGCTGCCCACGGCGTCCTCGATGACGCGCAGGAAGGCGTTGCCGTAGCGGGCGGCTTTCTTTTCGCCCACGCCGCTGATGTTCAGCAGCTCGTCGATGCTCATGGGCTTTTTCTCTGCCATCTCCCGCAGGGTGGCATCGTTGAACACCATAAAGGCGGGCAGGTTCTGCTTGCCCGCAAGGCGCTTGCGCACCGCATACAGGGCGTTGAGCAGCTTTTCGTCCGCTTCGCTCAGGCTGCCGGCTGCGGCGGGCTTTGCGCGGCGGGGCTTTTCCAGCCGGTCGGCGCTCTGGGCGGCACGGCGGCGGGCGTACTCCACCTGCAGCTGCGCTTCCTGCTCGGCGGCAAGGCAGCAGGAGCAGTTGCCGCACTTTTTGGGCGCGGCCTCCCCGAAGTATTGCAGCAGAAAGCCGCGCAGACAGTGCTGGGTGGTGGAGTAGAAGGTCATGTACTTGAGCCGCTCCTCTGCCTTGCGGGCAGCTTCGGCCTTTACATCCGCAGGCAGACCATTGTCGGCCTCCCGCTCCTTGTCGATGAAAAAGCGGATGGTGCGCACATCCGTGCCGGAATACAGCAGGGTGCACCGGGCGGGCTGACCATCGCGCCCGGCGCGTCCGGCCTCCTGATAATAGCTTTCCAAGTCCTTGGGCATATTATAATGGATGACGAACCGCACGTTTGGCTTGTCGATACCCATGCCAAAGGCGTTGGTAGCAACCATCACCTGCACACGGTCATAGAGGAAATCGTCCTGATTCTGCCGCCGGGTGTCCGCATCCAGCTTTGCGTGGTAAGCCGCCGCCCGGATGCTGCGGCTCTGCAGCAGCTGCACCGTCTCGTCCACCTGCCGGGTGGTGCTGCAATACACGATGCCCGCATGATCGCCCTCCTTGAGCACCAGTTCCAGCAGTTCCTTGGGCTTCTGGCTGGGCAGCGCCCGCCGGGTCTCAAAGTACAGGTTGGGGCGGTCGAAGCTGGTAGTTACCTCGTAGGGCGCTTGCAGCGCCAGATGGGTGCGGATATCCTCCCGCACATGGGCGGTGGCGGTGGCAGTGAACGCGCCCATGACCGGTCGGCTGGGCAGGCTGTCCACAAATTCCTTGATGCGCAGATAGCTGGGGCGGAAATCCTGTCCCCACTGGCTGATGCAGTGCGCCTCATCCACCGTGACCATGCTGATTTTCTGCTCCTGCGCAAACCGCTGGAAACCCGGCATCTCCAGCCGCTCCGGGGCCACATAGATGATCTTGTACCAGCCCTCCCGGGCGCGGTGCAGCATCAGCGCCTTCTGGTTGTCGGTCAGGCTGTTGTTCAGAAAAGCCGCCGCCACGCCCGCCTGCACCAGCGCTCCCACCTGATCCTTCATCAGGCTGACCAGCGGGGACACCACGATGGTAATGCCCGGCAAAAGCAGCGCTGGCACCTGATAGCAGATAGACTTGCCCGCGCCGGTGGGCATGACCGCCAGCACATCCTGTCCGGCCAGCAGGCGGCTGACGATCTCCTCCTGCCCGGGGCGGAAGCTGTCGTAGCCGAAAACTTTTTTCAAGATACTGTGCGGGTTTTCCATGGTTTCCTCCGTTATATAAGTAGGTGCGCTGACGCGCAGAACGCTCAAAACCTTATCAGTATACCACAAAACCGATACTTTTGGCAGAAAAAAGCGTCACTTTGCGCAAAAATGTGCGATATCCACTCTTTCTGCCCGGGAAGGATAGCTTTTCAGGCGCGAAAATGCTATAATGAGAACACATATCTCCATGCCACCCCCGCAGACTGCCCGGCATGGATCATGCAATGTAAAAAGGAGCATTTATAATATGCAGCAGAAACTTATCACCTTTGCCGTGCCCTGCTACAATTCCGCAGCCTATATGCGTCACTGCATCGAAACGCTGCTGAGCGCAGGCGAGCAGGCCGAGATCATTCTGGTGGACGATGGTTCCGTCAAGGATGACACCCCCGCCATCTGCGACGAGTACGCCGCAAAGTACCCCACCATCGTCAAGGCCATCCATCAGGAGAACGGCGGCCATGGCGAGGGCGTCAATCAGGGCATCCGCAACGCCACCGGCCTGTACTACAAGGTAGTGGACAGCGACGACTGGCTGGACACTGACGCCCTGAAAAAGGTGCTGGAGCGCCTGACCACACTGGTAGCCCGCGGCACCGCGCCGGATCTGATGATCTGCAACTATGTGTACGAGCATGTGGAGGACGGCACCAGCCATACCGTGCGCTACACCAACGTGTTCCCGCAGAACCGCCTGTTCGACTGGGTGCACGTCCGGCACTTCCGCCCGGATCAGAACCTGCTGATGCACTCGGTCATGTACCGCACCGAGGTGCTGCGCCAGTGCGGCATGGTGCTGCCCAAGCACACCTTCTATGTGGACAACATCTTTGTGTACCAGCCCCTGCCCTATGTCAAGAGCATGTACTATATGGATCTGGATCTGTACCGCTACTTCATCGGCCGCGCAGACCAGAGCGTGAACGAGAGCGTGATGATCGGCCGTGTGGACCAGCAGCTGCGGGTCACCAGGCACATGATCGACTGTCAGGATCTGGACGCGCTCAAAGACCAGAAGCGTCTGCGCGCCTACATGGTGCACTACCTCTCTGTGATGATGGCGGTCAGCGACATCTTCCTGCTGCTGGACGGCAGCGCCGAAGCACACGCCAAAAAGGCAGAGCTGTGGCAGTACCTCAAGGATCACGTTACCCCCGGCGTCTACCGCGCCGTGCGCGTGAACCTTGGCGGCCTGACCGACCTGCGCTTCCCCGGCGGCGACAAGGTGGTCATTTCCACCTACCGCCAGCTGCGCAAGATCTTCAAGTTCAACTAAGGGCTTTTGCAAAACAGCACCAACAAAAAAAGAGATAGGTTTCTCCGAAAGGGGTTGCCTATCTCTTTTTACTTTGATCTTATGTTTTCAGCCTTCTGCCCGATCGGTACGGTAAAGGCGGGCCATTTTCCTTATCAGGCACCCACGATCAGGCGCACGGCACCGTAGATGCCGGCATCGTTGCCAAGGCTGGCGGCCTTGATGGGAGTCTCCTTGCAGGACTGGAAGGCAAACTCCTTGTAGTGGCGCATCAGCGGGTTGAACAGAACCTCCCCGGCGCGGGCCACGCCGCCGCCGATCATGAACATTTCGGGGTCGGTGGTGGCGGCAATGTTTGCCAGTGCCATGCCCAGCGTAGAGGCCATCTCGTCCACCTCGCGGGCAGCCAGTGCGTCCCCGGCGCGGGCGGCGTCGAAAACGTCCTTGGCTTCAAAGTCCTTACCGCGCAGGGTGCAGGCGGTGTCCGGGTTCTCGTCCAGCAGCTTCTTCATGCAGCGCACAACGCCGGTGGCGCTGGAATACTGCTCCAGACAGCCGCGCTTGCCGCAGCCGCAGACGGCGGTCTCGTGGGGGTTGACGGTGATGTGGCCGATCTCGCCGCCGGCACCGTGAGCACCGTCGATGACCTTGCCGTTCACGATAACACCGCCGCCCACGCCGGTGCCCAGCGTGACCATGACGGCGCTGCGGCAGCCCTGTGCCGCGCCCATCCAGATCTCGCCCAGCGCAGCCACGTTGGCGTCGTTGCCCACCAGCACCCGGATGCCGCCCAGCAGCTCGCTGAGCTCAATGGAGACGTTGCGGTTGCCCCAGCCGCCAAGGTTCGCACATACGATGGGCACAATGCTGGAATCCAGCACCGGGCCGGGCACGCCCAGACCGACACCCTCGACTTTGTCTGCGGACAGACCTTTTTCCTGCATTTTCTGCTGCACGGCAGCAGCCAGGTTTTCCAGAATGTGAGCACCGTTATTAGAAGTATCGGTGCTTACCTCCCACTTTTCCAGCAGCTTGCCGCTGGTGGTGAACAGGCCGACCTTGGCGGTAGTGCCGCCAAGATCGATGCCAAATGCGTATTCCTTCATGTCATTTACCCCTTTGATGCGGATGCGCCGCATTTTTTATCAGTATTTTATAGTATACCATATTTTTCCGCAAAAGAGCAGTACTGCGACGGCATTTCGTGCAATCGGACTGAAATCCATGTAAAATTTTGGGCAGTTCCACAAGGGGATTCAGCGCACGGTGTTGGTCAGCGTGCCAATTCCTTCGATCTCGCACTGCACGGTGTCGCCCGGGTGCAAAAACTGCGGCGGGTCCATGCCCATGCCCACCCCGGCAGGGGTGCCGGTGGCGATGATGGTACCGGCCTTCAGGGTCATGCCCTGCGAAAGCTCGTGGATGACGTGGTCGATATCAAAAATTTGCAGGCTGGTGTTGGAATCCTGCCGCAGCTCGCCGTTCCCCCGGCTGCGGATAGGCAGCGCGGGCGGGTAGGTGTCAAATTCATCGGCCGTGACGATGCAGGGGCCCATGGGGGTGAAGCCGTCCAGACTTTTGCCGAAATACCACTGCTTGTGGGCGGTCTGCACGTCCCGGGCGGAGACATCGTTCAGGATGGTGTAGCCGAACACATAGTCTTTGGTCTGCCCGGCGGGCACATCCTTGGCGTCCTTGCCCAGCACCACGGCCAGCTCACACTCGTAGTCCAGTTTCTGCACAAGGTCGGTGTGCGCTTCGATGAAGCCGCCGTCCGGTACCGCGCGGCTGACCCGCTTGGAGAAGTAGATGGCGTCCTGATGCTGGGTGGAAAAGGCATCCGCAGAGTACTTTTCGGCTTCGTCCGAGTGCGCCATATAGTTGATGCCCAGACAGACCACGTCCTGCGCGGGGCAGGGGATGGGGCTTTGCAGGGTGACGGCCTCCACCGGCAGCGCGGGGATGCCGCTGATGGCCAGCTGCAAGCCGAACCGCACCTGCGGGGTGAGAAAGGGGATGGCGTCGGACAGGGTCTCGTAGGAGAGCCCCAGCCAGCTCAGCGGCCAGACCTGTGTGCCGTCCTGCGAGAGGATGGCAGGGTCCTCCATGCCGTCCGGCAGACGGCAGGTAACAAAACGCATACAGTCTCCCTCCTCTCAGTGCCGGTAGGCGATGGCGCTGCGGATGCGGTCGGCTTCCGCTTCTCCCGCCAGCTGACGTACCAGTTCCAGCGCAAAGGGGATAGCACCGCCCAGACCGTAGCTGGTGGTGATGTTGCCGTCCACGACCACCTCGGTGTCCAGCACATGGGCACCCGCCAGCTTGTCCTGAAATGCAGCGTGAGCGGTGGCGTTTTTGCCCTCCAGCAGACCCAGTGCTGCCAGCACGCTGGGTGCGGCGCAGATGGCGGCTACCTTTTTGCCTGCCTTTGCAAAGGCAGCGCAAGTGTCGGTCACCGTCTTGTTGGCGGCAAGGTTCGGCGTACCGGGAATGCCGCCGGGCAGCACCACCAGATCCACATCGGAATAATCGACCTCCTCTGCCAGCGCATCGGCGGTGATGTGTACCTTATGACTGCTCAAAATCTCCCGGCTGCCGGAAGCGCTTGCCACCAGCACCTCCACCTTGGCGCGGCGGAGCAGGTCCACCACCAGCAGTGCCTCGCACTCCTCGGTGCCCTCTGCAAAAAACACAACAGCTTTTGCCATAAGAATAACCTCCCATATCAAATATCAAAAAGAAAAGCCGCGTGCCGCAGCTTTGGGCAACAGCCCTTTTGGCGGTACGCGGCCTTTGGATCAGTCAGCGGACTTTTTTTCAGCTTCCAGCAGCGCACGCAGCACACTGTCGTCCGCGCTCAGCACCCGGCTGACCCGGCTGATGATAGCGCTGGACGCACCGGTCTTGTCCATGATCTCGGTGTAGATGCATTTGTCGGCCAGCAGCTCGGCAATGTTGTAGCGCTGCTCCATTGCGCTGAGCTCCGAATAGCTGCACACGTCCTGCAGAAAACGATAGCATTCCTCCGGGGTCTTGAGCTGCAGAAAAGCCCGGTACAGTCCGGAGTTGCCGGTGGGATGATCTTTCGCCATGATAGTCTCCTTTTTTGCACAGAATGCCCGCAGACAGCGGCTTTATTACACTACATCAGTGTAGTACAAACGCGGAAAAATTTCAATGGCTATTTTGTGATTTTTCGGAAATCAACTCAGGGTATGCTCATACACCAGCTCGCTGCGGGGTACGGAGCCGTTTTCCTGCTCGGCGGGGCGCAGCTCGCGGTAGCGCAGCGCCTTGAAGAACTGCTGCACCGGCAGCGCCTTGGCGTGGATGGTGCACCACACCCGGCCCTTGCCCTCGCCCTTGGCCAGCCGCTCGCAGGTCTGCACGATATCCCGGCCGATGGCTTTGCCGCGGTATTCCGGCTTGAGGTACAGGTGCATCAGGTGCAGGGCGGTGTTCTCCATCTTCCACGCAAAGTAGCCGATGAGCTTGCCCCCCAGAAACACCAGAAAATAGTTCACGTCGTTGTCGATGTCCGCTTCAATGGCGTCGGCACTTTGCAGCTCCTCCACAAGGGTGTCCAGCTGCTTTGCGGGGTAGTAGCGCTTGTAGACCTCGTGCCACAGCTCGCTGGCAAGGTCGGCGGTGTTGTGGATGTATTTGGCCTTTGCGACCAGCTTGTAATCAGGCTTCATAAAACTCCTTATACTTTTACGATGTAGTCCGGTTTGCGGGGCGCGGCGGGCTTGGGTGCGGCGGCGGGGTAGCCCAGAATGCAGTGACCTACGCCGATCCAGTCCCCCTCGATGCCCCACTGTTTCAGCAGTGCCTTGCCCTCGGCGGAGTCGAACTCCTCCCGGGCGCGGTTGATCCAGCAGCTGCCCAGCCCCAGCGATGCGGCAGCCAGCATCAGGTTGCCCATGACAAGGCTGCCGTCCTGCACGGCGCAGTTTGCGTGGGCATCGGCCAGCACCACCAGAATGGTGGGTGCGCCGTACATGGGGTCGCTGTCGGTGCCCATGACGGCGGCGTTCATCCGGGTCAGCTGGGCGCGGGTAGCGGCATCCTGCACGACCACGATCTTAGCGCTCTGGCGTCCCATAGCGCTGGCGGCGTAGGTGCCGGCCTCCAGTACGGCGTCCAGCTCTGCATCCGTGATCTGCCGGGGCTCGTAGGCGCGGCAGCTGCGGCGACTGCGAATGGTTTGTAAAGTCTCGTTAGTCATGAAAGATCCCCTCCTTAATAGTGGATGGCTTTATTGTACCACAACCTGCGCCGGAGTGCAAAGTGCCCGCCGGTAAAAAACATTGCTGGCTCCCGAAAACGTTTGCACTGCAAAAACACGACAGAATGCACAAAAAACAAAAGAAAGATTATGGAAAAGCATTCTTGTTGCCAGCGGGCAAATCGGGTATAATAGGGCTACCATAGCGGAAAGGAGTTGTGCTCTATGGCAAAGGCATCGCAGGTCGTCATTATGGAGGGGGAATACTACATTATCAAGTCCCCCAACGGGAAGGTACTGGAAGTAAAGGATTTCAACACGGAGAACGGCGCCGGCATCCAGCTGTGGAGCTATGCGGGCCATCCGTGGCAGCAGTGGCAGTTTGTGGACGCGGGCGAGGGACGCTGGCGCATCCAAAACCGCTTTACCGGCAAGATGATCGATTTGGCGCTTGGCGGTGTGGTGGAGGGCACATGGCTGCACCAGTGGAGCCGCACCAGCGGGCTGAGCCAGTGCTGGGCCCTGGAACCTACCCGCAGCGGGCGCACCCGCATCCGCAATGTGCTGGCGGATAAGTACATCGACCTTGTGGGCATGAACACCGCCAACGGCGCACAGGCGCAGATCTGGAACTATGTGGCGGGCGGCAATCAGGAGTGGACGCTGGAACGCATCGACCCCGACGTTGCCCAGACCGGCAAGCGTGCAGGGGAGGCCAAGGACTCCCAGCCCACCCCCAGCCAGCGCAAGCACCAGAACGATCTGGTGCGCAAGCTGAACAGTGCAGGCAAGGGACGCACCGGACGCAAGGCATAACGAACAAAAGCGCATCCGCTGCTTTGTGGGCATCCGCAGCGGAGACACTTCCCAAAGGGCTGCTGCACAGCGTTTCATGCAGCAGCCCTTTTTATGAAAAGAGATACGGTCAGCGTCCCCGCCCTCTCGGGCACTGACAAAAAACATCGGACAAAAAAGGAGAACGACCCAATGAACTTAGGCGCATTTATGGACCCGGAATTTCCCATCTTCAGCACCACCCTTTGCTATCTGGAGCGGGAGGACGCTTACCTGATGCTGCACCGCATCAAAAAGCAGGATGACTACAACCACGACAAATGGGTGGGTGTGGGCGGCAAATTTGAGCGGTTTGAAAGCCCGGAAGACTGCCTTGTGCGGGAGGTGCGGGAGGAGACCGGCCTTACCCTGACGCGCTACCGCGCCCGGGGACTGCTGACCTTTGTGTTGGGCAATATGACCGAGTTCATCCATCTGTACACCGCCGACCGGTGGGAGGGCGAGATGATCCGGGGTGATGCCTGCGCCGAGGGCGAACTGCAGTGGGTGCAGAAGTCTGAGGTGCAAACGCTGCCCATCTGGGAGGGAGACAAGCTCTTTTTCCGTCTGCTGGAGGAAGAGCATCCCTACTTTTCCCTCAAGCTGGTGTATGACGGCGATACCCTGAAGCAGGCCGTGCTGGACGGCAAACGCATCGTCTGAGCAAGCTGCAAAAAAGAACAAAAAGCATCGGCAGACTCCGCTGGTTTTCTGAGGTTCAGAAGCGGAAGCTGCCGATGCTTTTATTTATGTTCTTTGTTTGTGCGCGGTCATCCGCGCACGGCGTCCTTCATGCGATTGACGTAGGCACCGATCTGCTCCGGTGCGGCAGTGCCGTACTGCTCCAGCAGCTTGATGATGGCCGGGCCGACGATCGCGCCATCGGCGATGCCTGCCATCTTTGCGGCCTGCTCCGGGGTGGAGATGCCAAAACCGATGGCGCAGGGCGTCTTGGTGTTCTCCCACACCACCTTTACAATGGCGGCAAGGTCGGTCTTGATCTCACTGCGGGTGCCGGTGACGCCAAGGCTGGACACGATAAGATCTCGCCGCTGACCGGCAGCACCTTGTAACCGCCCTCCGCCGCAATGGTTTTTACTTCGTCCAGTGCAGGCTGTATCTTCATAGCCGCTGCCCCTTTCTGCGTCAAACAAAAAACTCCCCCGGCCTTTCTGCCGGAGGAGTGTAAAAGAAAAATGTCCCGGACAGAAGAAACCTTCTTCTGTCTGGGACGAATAAAGTTTAGCCTTTGATCCGCGGTGCCACCCTGACTTCATGGGAACGACCCCATGCACTTGGCGGGATGCCAACACATCCCCGGCAACTGACGTATGCCCTACGTTGCAGAATACTGTGCGGCGCGTTCAGCGCACCGCAGTTCCCTGCACCCTCAAAGGACTTTCTCTGCTGTCATTCTGCCTGTATCTCTTCCACCAGCGGCAGATAGGCGGCACAGTATTTCCGGTACAGCGGCTGCACCAGCTGCCGGAAGTTCTGCATTTCCTCTTCGGGCAGCGGCAGCTCCCGGCACCCGCCAGCCAATGCCGCTTCTCGGGCGACAGTTTCTTCCTGTGCCCAGAGTTGGCGCTCGTATTGCGCCGATGCCCGGGCGCATTTCTGCAGAATCTGCTGGTATTCCTCCGGTAGTGCATCCCATGTGCGGCCGGAAGCCAGCTGCACCTCCGGTACGCGGCTGTGCTCATCGGCCATGTAGTACCGTGCCACCTTGTAGTGCTCCATGGAATAGTAGGCCGGCCAGTTGTTTTCGGCGGCATCGATCTGCCCGGTCTCAAGCGCCGAGTAGACGTCGCTGTACGCCGTGGTCTCCGGCACTGCACCCAGCAGATGGATCATGTCGATTACGATCTGCGAATCCTGCACGCGGATGGTCTTGCCCTGTAAATCGTTCAGGCTGCGCATCGGCTGACGGGCATAGAACGAGCGGGCACCCGCGTCGTACCAGCTCAGGCCCACCCGCCCATGCGCGGTAAAGTCCTGCAAAAACTCTGCTCCGATGCTGCCATCCAGCACACGCCACATGTGGTCGGCATTCCGGTAGAGATACGGCAGCAGCAGTACGTTGAGCCGGGGCAGATCGTCTGTGGCCGCCGAAAGCGACACACGCGCAAAATCTACGCCGCCAATGGCAAGCTGCTCCCACACCTGCTGTTCCGAGCCGTACTCGCCGTTCGCTTTGACCTGAATGACCACCTTGCCCCCGGTCTGCTGCTGCACAAGGTCCGCAAAATACTGTGCGCCCTGCGTAGTGGGGTACCCGGCGGGCTGGTTGTCGGCATAGGTCAGCACATAGTCCGGTGTGGTCTGCGGCTTTGTGCCACAGCCTGCCAGCTGCAAGGCTGCAAAGCCCAGCCCGGCTAAAAAAGTCCGTCTGCGCATGGTGTCTCCCTCCCTTTGCAGATAGTATAGCGCACAAGACTGCCTTTGTGCAAGAGACAAGAAAAGGCGGTGCCCGCTGCAAAGCAGGTACCGCCTTTTAGGAGAAGAAAAAGGAGATGTCTCAATTACATCAGGCCCATTGCCTGCGGCAGTACGGTAGACACTGCCGGGATAAAGGTGACCAGCAGCAGTCCGCCGATGATGGCCACATAGTACATAAGCATATACGGCATGACCTTGGAAAGCGAGGTGCGCCCCACCTTGATACCCACAAACAGGGCGTTGCCCACGGGCGGGGTGATATTGCCGATGCACAGGTTGTACACGAGGATCAGACCGAAATGGATGGTGCTCATGCCAAAGCTCTGACAGATGGGCAGAAACAGCGGGGTGAAGATGAGGATGGCCGGGGTCACATCCATGAAGGTGCCGGACACCAGCAGGATCACGTTCATGATGAGCAGAATGATGTACTTATTGCTGGTCAGGCTCAGCAGGGCTGCCGCCACAGCATCCGGGATCTGCAAAAAGGCCATGACCCAGCCCAGAATGTTGGAAACACCCACAAGGAACACCACCATACCGGACATCTTGGCAGAATCCACGATGATCTTCCACAGGCTCTTCAGGTTGATGGAGCGGTAGCAGAAAGCAAGGATCAGAGCATAGACAACGGCAATGGCAGAGCCTTCGGTGGCAGAGAACACACCGCCGATGATGCCGCCGATGACCACGATGATCAGGGACAGAGAAGGCAGAGCGCGCAGGGTGCAGACGCCGAGATTTTTCCAGTCAAACTTGCCGGGGGTGCCTTTATAGTCCAGCTTGACCGCCAGCAGCACGCCCACCACGCAGCAGCACAGTGCCCAGATGATGCCGGGGATGTAACCAGCCATGAACAGCGCAGCCACAGAGGTGCCGCCGGACGCCAGCGAGTAGGTGATCAGCGCGTTGGACGGCGGAATCAGCAGGCCGGAGCAGGAGGATGCGGCGTTGGTGGCAGCGGTCACGGCGGGGTCGTAGCCCTGCTCGTCGGCACCGTCGCGGATCATGGAGCCAACAGCAGCAGCCGCAGCGGAAGCAGAGCCGGAGATGGCGCCGAACAGGGCGTTGGTGCCGATGTTGGTCACCAGCAGTGCGCCGGGCAGCTTGCCCAGAATGGCCATGACGAAATCCACCAGACGCTTGGCGATGCCGCCCTGATTCATGATGTTGCCGGCCAGAATAAAGAACGGGATGGCGGTCAGGCTGAACTTGCTCATGCCCACAAAGGTGCGCTGGGCAGCGGTCAGCACGGCCACATTCAGATCAATGGAAGAAAGAATGGCAGTCAGAGAAGAGACTGCAATGGCGTACGAGATGGGCACGCCGAGGAACAGCAGCACCAGCAGCACTGCCAGAATTACGAGTAACGCTTGAATTGCCACAGCTTAGTCCTCCTTGTTTTCCTTGTCGGCATCGGCAGCCATTTCGGCTTCCACCTTTGCAAAGTCTGCATCCTCCGGAGCATCCAGACAGATGGAGCCGTTGGCGATGCCGATAATGTTCAGCACGGAATACACCAGAATGATCACGCCGCAGATGGGCATGACCCAGTAGAACACGCCCACGGCAACGCCCAGCGAGGAGGTCTGCTGTCCCATGGCCAGTCTAGACACCTGAAAACCGCCGAACACCAGAATGGTGGCGGAGAAGAGAAAGGCGATGACCTCGGCAAAGATGTGGAACGCCTTGCGCATGATGGGGTTGAACCGGTCCACCAGCACGGGAATGTTCATGTGGCCGCGCTCGCCGGAAACAATGGTGGCACCCAGCATGGTGCTCCAGCCGAATAGATAACCCACCAGCTCTTCCGACCATGTGGAGGGAGAGTTGAAGATGTAACGCACGATGACCTGATAAGTGGTCAGCACCACCATGACCGTCATGCTCAGACCTGCCAGCAGGTTGAGCACCTTGTTCAGGGTATTTCTCAGTTTTTCCATGATGCTCCTCCTCAGTCCGCAGTATGGGCAGCGTTGTGCTGCTGGATCAGGTCATAAATGGGCTGCAATTCCGGGTTTGCTGCCAGCACGGAATCGTGCAGGGGGGCCATAGCCTCCTGAAACGGTGCAGTGTCCGGGTAAATAAAGTTGACGTGCTGCTCATTCTCGGCCTTATCTTTCGCCTCAGCCACAGCATTCTCCCAAGCGTCCTGCTCGGTGCGCTTCACGATCTGGAAACCCTCTTCAAAAATCGCGCGCTCCTCGTCGTTGAGCTCGTTCAGGAAAGCGTAGTTTGCCACCAGCAGGTCCGGCACCATCTGGTGCATATCATAGGAGTAATACTTGCAGATATCGCCGTGACCGTTATCGGTCAGAGCCAGTTCGTTGTTCTCGGCACCATCCAGAATACCGGCCTGCAGCGCGGTGTACACATCGCCGAAGCCCATGGGAGTAGCGGTGCCGCCCAGCAGACGCATCATTTCCACATTAGTGGGCGACTGCTGTACGCGGATCTTCAGACCCTTCAGGTCGGAGGGCTGGTTGATGGGGGCCTTGATGGTGTAGAAGTTGCGGGTACCGGCATCCAGCCACGCCACCGTTTCCAGACCGGCTTTAGAAGTCGTCTTGAAAATGGGGTCCGTCACCTCGGGGTCGTCCATCGCCTCGTGGTAGGCTTCTACGCTGGAGAACAGGTAAGGCAGGTTGAAGATTTGGTATTTGGCGCTGAAGGTCTCCATGATGGCATTGGACGCCACCACAAAGTCGATGGCACCGGTCTGGGTCAGCTGCACCATTTCGGTCTGGGAGCCCAGCAGCTCGCTGGGGTACACCTCCACGCGGTACTTGTCGCCCAGCTTCTCGTTGATGTAGTTGGCAAAGGCTTCCAGTCCCAGATGATCCGGGTGGGTCTGGGACTGCACATGGCCGATGCGCACGATCTTGCGGTCGTCATCGGAGCCGGCGCCGCAGCCGGTAAGCATCATGCTGCTGGTCAGTGCCGCCGCGCCCATCAGCGACAGAAACGTTCTTCTCTTCATGAATGGCATCCTCTCTTTTCGCGCTTTTTCTATGATTATATTTTAACAACTCGTTCATTTTTGCGAAACCGGATTATTTTGTGAAACGCAGTACGATTTTGTCTTTGTTGTATCCAAGTACAATTTTTGTGTTTTGCGGACGAAAGAAACTGGCAAAAACAAAAAAGCGCCCGTTTCTCTCCTGCAGACAGGCAGGAAAGAACGAGCGCTTCTTTTGGATCCGAGTTATTCTTGTACCGCTTTTTCCGCTGCGGCCATGCGGTATTCCGAAGGGGTCTGGCCGGTCAGGCGCTTGAACACCCTTGTAAAATAGTTGGCGTCGCTATAACCCACAGCAGCGCCGATATCTTTCAGGCTCAGGCGCGGGTCCAAAATCAGCTGGCGCGCCTTGTTCACCCGATATTCGTTCAGGTAGGCCGAAAAGTTCACCTTAAAGCACTGCTTGAACAGCTTGCAGAAATAGGCATCGGAGTAGCGCAGCGCAGCGGCGGCATCCTGCATGGAGATATCCTCCCCATAGTGGGCGTCGATGAAGCGGCTGATCTCGGCACGGATGATGGCGGTGCGCATATCCTCATCCTCTTCCCGGCGGAGGGGCTCTGCAGGCGCAGGGGGCTGTGCTGGGCGGGCAGGCAGCTGCACCGACACCTGCCGGATGGCATCCTCCACTGCGAATACCAGTTCCTGCTCGTTGTAGGGTTTGAGCAGATAGTCCAGCGCCCGCACAGAGATCGCCTGCCGCGCATAGTCGAACTTATCAAAGCCGGTCAGGAACAGGATGGCGCAATTTTTGTCTGTTTCGCGGATCTTGCGCGCCACCTCCAGCCCGGTGAGACCCGGCATTTCAATGTCCAGCACAGCCACCTGCGGCGCTTCGCGAGCGAAAATTTCCAGAGCCTCTCTGCCGTTTTTTGCCTCATACAGGCTTATCAGATCTCCCAGATACTTCTGCAAGGTCCTGCACAGCACTTTGCGCTCGATCAATTCATCCTCTGCCACCAGCAATTTGCACTTCACGAGAACGTCTCCTCCTTTTCTTCCGGCTGCTGCGTTTGCGGCAGTTCAAACCGCACCACAGTGCCATGACCTGCGCGGCTGTACACCTGCATTTTACCGCCCGGATACAGCATCCCGATGCGGCGGGAAATATTGCCAAGGCCGATGCTGCGGCCGGTCTGCTCGCTCTGGGCAATTTTGGTTTGCACGGCGTCCAACTCCTCTGGGGTCATCCCCTTGCCGTTGTCCGCGACCGTGAGCACCAGCACCTTGCCCTGCATCCATGCCCGCAGCAGGATACGTCCGCCTTCCTCGCGGGACTTGAGCCCGTGCGAGTAAGCGTTTTCCACCACCGGCTGCAGCATAAAGGACGGCACCAAAACCGCCGCAGACTGTACATGGATGCTTTTTTCTACGGTAATGCGTCCATCAAACCGCATCTGCTGCAAATAAATGTAGTCCTCCAGCCCGTCCAGCTCCTCTTCCAGCGTGATCTGCTGGCGCTTGGTGCGCAGGTTGTGCCGGAACAAACTGCCCAGATGCACGATCATCTGGTCGGTGGTGGAAGCATCCTCCAGCCGTGCCATGCAGGAGATCATGTTCAGGGTGTTGAACAGAAAATGTGGGTTTACCTGACTTTTAAGCACCTCCAGCCGGGTGTGTTCCAGATCTTTTTCCAGCGCAAGGTTCCGCACCTCTTCCCGGTGCAAGGCCTGCTGGGTGGTCAGCTGCTGCGCCATGGCGTGCTTCATCTGGTTGAAGGTGGCTGTCAGCCGCCCCACCTCGTCGCTGCTTTTTACCGGAAGATCCGGGCTGGAAAAATCTCCCTCAGCAATGCTGCGGGAAGCTTGCGCCAACCGCAGCAGCGGACGCACCACCGCGCGGCTCAGCACCCGGATGAGCAGCAGCATCAGCACAGCCGCCGTCAGGAACAGCCCCAGATACAGCCACGGCAGATGCCGGATGTGAGCCGCCGTGCTGCTGTAAAGGGCGTTTTCCTGTTCCAGCGTGGCCTGTGTCAGACGCAGCGCATACTCAGCAAGGTAGTCTTGCAGCGCCATCACATGGTACATCTGTTCAATATAGGTATCTGCCGAGGGCGAAAGCTGCAAAAAAGCATCCCGCTCCTGCCGGTAACCCGCGTACCCCTGCAAAAGGTTCCAGGTACGGGCATAGCGTTCTTCGCCGATACGGGCGTAATCGAAGGGCAGGGCCGCAAGGCTCTGCTCGGCAGCAGCGCAGGCGGCGGTATAGGCCTGCTCTGTTTCAGAAGTAGGCTGGCGCACATAGCGTGCAAAGGCCTGTGCTTCGTCCTTGAGAGCGTTTTGCACCGTGTAACAGACGGCGTTGTCGGCCAGCAGCGTATCAAAGGAGCGCACCGTCCACTGCCCCGCCATGGTAGCAATGCCGGTGGAAAGCATGGCGACCAGCAAAATTGCGGCAAGCCATGCCGTGACCCTGCTGCGCAGGGAGATGCCGCCCTGTGCGGTTTTGTTCCGTGCCATACGCTTTCCCTCCTGCCCTTGCAGCACTCGGTCTTTTTTATAAGATAAGTATAATAATCTCCCGGGAAAAGTGCAACTGCAAAAAAGCACCGGTTTCCGCAAGGAAGCCGGTGCTTGCAGGCAGTGTACCACGCGGTCAACGGGTCAACAGCTCAAAATGATTCCGTTTGGTGATCAGCAGCCCTTCCTTTTGCAGCTTGGAAAGCTCCACCGACATGGCGGCACGCTCCACGCAGAGAAAATCTGCCAACTGCTGACGGTCAAAGGGAATGTCAAAGGAGAGGGAGGACTGCCGGATGGATTCGGCAGACAGGTAGGACAGCAGCTTTTCCCGGGTGGTGCGCTTGCTGACATGGGTGATCTTATCGTTAAAAAGCAGTATTTTGTTTGCCAGAACGCTGACCAGATTGCGGATGAGCTTCTGGTGATGGTCGCAGGCGGTGGGGCAGGAGGTGAGCAGCCGCTTGACGTTCAGCAGCAGGATCTCGCAATCCTCCTCCGCCACCACACTAATGTTCAGGATGGCACCGGGGGTGGCGGCGTAAGGCTCGCCGAAAAAGTCTCCGGTATTGCACTTGGACAGGATATTGCGGTGTCCCCAAAGATCCTCCTGTATCACAAGGGTGGAGCCGGACAACATGAGCCCCATGACCTCCGTGGAATCTCCGGCACGGAAAATGTAGGAGCCCCGGGGCCGGGTGATTTTCACTGCACTGACACAGTGCAGGATGGACAAGATCTCATCATCGCAAAGCCCGGTAAAGAAGGGGCAGCTCCGCAGAACAGGCAGATATTTTTGCATAAATGCTCTCCTTGTTGGAATTCAAACATACAAGATGGCTTTAGTATACTATAATAAACCTGCAAATGCAAAAAACACCCACAACAGGAGAGTATAGATATGATTCGGAAGATCATCCATATTGACGAAGAAAAATGCAACGGCTGCGGGCTGTGTGCGACCGCCTGCCACGAGGGAGCCATTGATATTATCAACGGCAAGGCAAAGCTGGTGCGGGAAAATTTCTGCGATGGCTTTGGCGACTGCCTGCCGGGCTGCCCTACCGGTGCCATCACCTTTGAGGAGCGGGAAGCCCCTGCCTACGACGAGGCGGCGGTGCAGGAAAACAAAAAGAAAAAGGAACTGCAGGAAAAGATGAAGCACCTCCACGAGGGCGGCTGCCCCGGCTCCCGGATGCGGATGCTGGAACAGCCGGAGGCGGCCGAAAGTGCAGCTTCTGCCCCCGTGCAGCCGGTCTCCCGCCTGCGCAACTGGCCGGTGCAGATCAAGCTGGCTCCTGTCCATGCGCCCTACTTTGAGGGTGCAAAGCTCCTGATCGCGGCGGACTGCACGGCCTATGCCTACGCCAATTTCCATCAGGAGTTTATGCGCGGCAAGGTGACCCTCATCGGCTGCCCGAAGCTGGACGCTGTGGATTACAGCGAAAAGCTCACTGAGATCCTGCGCAGCAACGACATCCAGAGCGTGACCATCCTCCGCATGGAGGTGCCCTGCTGCGGCGGCTTGGAGATGGCGGCAAAAAAGGCACTGCAGACCAGCGGAAAGTTCATTCCGTGGCAGGTGGTCACCATCTCCATTGACGGAAAAATTCTGGATTAAACGAAAGAGAGAACCTCAAGATGGAACGTAAAATGTTTTGCTTTCAATGCGAGCAGACGGCAGCCTGCTCCGGCTGCACCGGAAAAGCGGGGGTGTGCGGCAAGACTGCCGATGTTGCACAGCTTCAGGATGAACTGACTGGCGCTCTGGTTGGACTGTCCAGAGCCACGGACGGCGGTATGCAGGCAACGCCGGAGGTCTGGCATCTGATGATCGAGGGACTTTTCACCACGGTCACCAATGTGAACTTCAATGAAAAGACGATTCGGGAGCTGATCGGCCGGGTACATGCCGAAAAGGCGCGGCTGGCACCCGACTGCGCAGGCTGCGCTGCCCCTTGCGGACGCACCAGCGACTACGATATGAATCTGCTCTGGAGCGCCGATGAGGATATCCGAAGCCTGAAATCCCTTATTCTGTTTGGTGTGCGCGGCATGGCGGCTTATGCACATCACGCCTTGGTTTTGGGGTATACTGATGACGAGGTGAACCGCTTTTTTGCCAAGGCACTCTTCGCCATTGGCGAGGACTGGGGCATGGAGGAACTGCTGCCTATCGTGATGGAGGTTGGCGAGAAAAACCTCAAGTGCATGGCGCTTCTGGATAAGGCCAACACCGAAAGCTACGGAACGCCCGTGCCTGTTACCGTTCCGCTGACCGTGGAAAAGGGACCGTTCATCGTCGTCTCCGGCCATGACCTCCACGACCTGAAGCTGCTGCTGGAGCAGACTGAGGGGAAAGGCATCAACATCTACACCCATGGCGAAATGCTCCCCGCTCACGGCTATCCTGAATTGAAAAAGTATTCCCACCTCAAGGGCAATTTCGGCACGGCATGGCAAAATCAGCAGAAAGAGTTTGCAGAGCTTCCTGCACCGGTGCTGTTTACCACTAACTGTCTGATGCCGCCCAAAGCAAGCTATGCCGACCGGGTGTTCACCACGTCGGTGGTATCTTACCCCGAAATGACGCACATCGGAGCAGACAAGGACTTTACCCCGGTGATCGAAAAGGCTTTGGAGTTGGGCGGTTATTCCGAGGATAGATCCTTCACCGGCATCAACGGCGGCAGCACCGTCACGACTGGCTTTGCCCGTGGCACGGTACTTGGCGTGGCAGATCAGGTCATCGAGGCGGTCAAGTCCGGCGCGATCCGGCACTTCTTTCTGGTTGCCGGCTGCGACGGCGCACGCCCCGGCCGAAACTACTACACAGAGTTTGTAAAGCAGACACCTGCCGATACCGTAGTGCTGACCCTTGCCTGCGGCAAATACCGCTTCAACGACCTTGACCTCGGTACCATCGGCGGTCTGCCCCGCCTGATGGATGTCGGACAGTGCAACGATGCTTACAGCGCCATCCAGATCGCTGTTGCCCTTGCGGATGCTTTCGGCTGCGGTGTGAATGACTTGCCACTGTCCATGGTACTCTCATGGTACGAGCAGAAGGCAGTGTGCATCCTGCTGACGCTGCTGTATCTGGGCATTAAGAATATCCGCCTTGGCCCCACGCTGCCGGCATTCATTTCGCCGAACATCCTTAACTTCCTGGTGGAAAACTATGGCATCGCGCCGATTACAACGCCGGAAGAAGATTTGAAAGCATTGTTGAAATGATAATGATGACCATTGCACAGATCATAGAAAAGATGATCGCCTTTTCTGAGGGGAACATTCACGATATCACGCACCTGAGCTGCGTGTGGACCTATGCCAAGACCATCGGTGAACTGGAAGGGCTGGACGCAGAGACCCAGTTTATTCTGGAAGTGGCGGCGATCACCCACGACATTGCCTGTCCGCTCTGCCGCAAGAAATACGGCAACACCAACGGTAGCCATCAGGAGCTGGAAGGCGACCCGCTGGTGCGGGCGTTTCTGGCGGATACCGGCATGACGGCGGCACAGATCGACCGGGTGGCGTATCTGGTGGGGCACCACCACAGCCCGGAGCAGATCGACAGCATCGACTACCAGATCCTGATCGAAGCGGATTATATCGTCAATGCATCCGAAAGCGGGTACAGCCAGCAGGCGATCCGATCTTTTATGGAATATACCATGAAAACGGCGGCAGGCATCCGGCTGACAAAAACGGTGTTTGGCGTATAAAGGAAAAGCTTGCCGCAAAACACAAAAAAATAGATTCCATAGCGAGTGACCTGAAAAGGCCGCTCGCTTTTTCTTTACAATGAACTTGAAGGGAGGAACGCTATGCCAAGCAAAACCGAAGAATATCTTGCCCT
>OGGA01000745.1_pt1 | contig 20691 bp, 17 predicted proteins | sample 1571041 | NCBI WGS metagenome assembly OGGA01 (sample SAMEA2582057, study PRJEB24529) | metagenome | biome: Human gut stool | place: China | collected 2011 | reverse complement strand
GCGCAGAAGCTGCTCAGCGTGTCGCTTGAGGGAACTGTGGGATAGGATTTTGAATGAGATCAACGATCTGGTTGGTCAGCCCGATCTGGGCAGAAATGTCCCCACCGTTGTCCAGCACGTTATCCAAGCCCTTTTGAACCACATCTGCCAGATACTGCGCCAGCACCTTGGAGGCTTCCGCCTTGTCAATGGGCGCAACAGACTTGCGAGCCTCCGGAATCTCCGCAAGCTCGCCCGTCAGGGCATTGTTGATGACTTGTTCGTATAGACCATGGTGTAACATATAAATCCCTCACTAAAACTTGGCTATATATCCCAGCTCATAACGGTCAATACGGATATATTAGAAAACAAGGATACCCATCAACCAATCATAGATGCTTTTCACATAGCTATACTCGTCTACAGGAACACTATAGCTCTCTTTTGAAAGCTTATTCGAAATCGAATTGACTCGAAGAATCCAGTCTGTCTTCGGGTCCTTTCCTCCGACTAGATTGGCTTCCTCCGGGCGGACAAAAGTATCCTCGAAGAAGAGCGACCAGTTCTTGCCATTCAAGATAATCTGTTTGCATTCCGGAAGTGTAACATAATCCCAGATAGGAATGTCGATTTCTTCTCCTGTACTAGACACATGCACATACATTGCCTCATCGGCTTCACCTTTTGCTCTGGTATAAATATTCTTCGGTAGTCCTTTAATTAGCCAACTATCGCCAAAATATTCTCCGAGGCGCTCAGAAATCAACAACTTAACCTTGGATTCTATTTCTCGTAGCATGGATTTCGTCTCTTCGTTATAGATCTTAGTTTCGTTTTGCCAGAACTCTTCCAATCCATCAGGCACAAAATCCGGCCTCATATCAGCAATTGCCTTCTGATATGCGCGCCAAAACCGGGTATCAGCACCTCCACCAAAGTAACCGCGCAAATCCTTGCGCTGCTCAGCATTTAGGTTATTTATGTAGTCAGTCAAAGGCTTGAGATAGTATTGTATCAAGCCAAACATATCGTCAAGAGCCTGCGTTTTAGGCTGAATCATCCCCTTCTCCACAAGCATATTGACAACATCATCAATGACGCGAATAACCGCCTGAATGCCACGGTTCATGGTGAGCATTCCGCTATCCTGATCTCCCTTGTCCCATTCATCCAGACAAGTCTCTCTGATATACAGCAAACACTTCTCTATAAACGGATAGAACAAATCGCAAGTCTCTTGATTATCTTTGCAGTCGAAAGTACCTTCTTTTTGAAGAACATTCTTTTTGCCATAGCTGTCGAAGAATCTACACTTTTTCAGTGCAGACTGAATCGCTTCAACAGTAATGCATCGCGTGGGTGTGGACTCGTTTTCACCTATCACAATTCTCGAGTTAAGAGGCGATGTCGATTCTTCTCCCAGCATCTGCGCGATTTTAGATCGGAGAGCCTGCCGCTGCTCACTGAAATCAGGAGATTCCCAGAGCATGTCTGCATTCAGGGTCACTCTCAACGATTTCGGAACCGCTTTCTGGTTTTCATTAATATCCATGAACAGTTTAATCTGCTCACTTCTTTCCAGATCAACGAAAGCAACTACTGGAATGGTGTTTGTCTCGGCATACAGGGAATCCGAGTAGCCGTACAGACGATGTTGGCCGTCGATAATATACGCAGACCTATAGCGCTTGGGGATATGTAAAATACCGATCTTCGAAATTGTACTATCAACCTTAGAGGCGGACTGATCGAAAACCAATCCCTTTCCATTGGTATCTATACTAATGATAATCGAGTTTGGGAAATATCCACCATCATTAATGAACGACCGGACCTCATGCAAACGCTTCTTTTTGATTAAACGCTGGTAGGTCGGCATCATATTCTTATTGGCTTCCGACCGATGCAACACATAGCCAATTTTCAAAAGCTTTTCAGGTTCAATTGAAAATGAATAGTAGGTGTATCCACCCATTTTACCTTGGATCGCAGGCACCTTATCATCCATATTTTTAATTTCTTGGTTTGCAAAAAGGCTACCCAAAAGCTGATATCTAGAACAAGAACCCAAATGTTTTGCCAAGTCTGTATAGTACTCGACAGTCGTGTCACTAAAATAGGCCATTCCGGCTTTGTCCAGCAACGCGAGATCTTGTCTATTCATGATGAAATTATGAGACGCCCAAATAAACTTCAGTTTCCGACCCGGGAATTGTTTAAGAACCTCTTTTCTAATCCCAGATATTTTGTCACTAAAAGCTGTTATTTCAGCGGCAAAACTTTTTTCGACGATAGCTTCTGATGCGTGGCAAAGCCCAACCAACGCAGTCTCATCATCAACTGCCAGAACGCCAATTCTTTCTTTTAGGTCATCATTGCTGAAATCATAAGAAATCAGAATTCCATTTTCCGCATTTAGACCATAAAAACCCATCCCAGCAAACATCAACCAAATTCGGTCTTCAAATTGCTCATCTACTGGTTTCTCCTTAGCAATCCCCACATATTTAGGGCTCTTATAGTCTTTGCACTTTTCCCAACCAGCATCAATATACTCAGGGAGTTCCGAAGCTAAGATCTTTTGTGTCACGAACAGTTTTTTGTGGACACTTTTTGCCGTTGCCAACTGTTTGTTGTATACAACTTGGCTCCAATCCGTTCTAGCCATTACTTCGTACTCCTTTCTGGTATGTTCGTAAAAATATACTCTGGAACTTTTCCGCGATACGCTTTTTTGCCGCCAATCAAACTATTCCGCTCAAGTGTAACCATGCGCCCCTTGTCTTTAAATATCTCCAAAATGGTTTCGTGGGCGGCATTTGTCATAATGTAGTAGGCTCCTGCTTTTTCTATTTGGTCAATTAGCTTTGCCAGTCGGTGCTGATCATCAAGGGAAAACCAAGTTGAATTGTAGCCTACGAAGCCCGTATCTTCCTTAGAAACGGTGTAGGGTGGGTCCAAAAAGATCAAGTCTCCGGCAACTATCTTGGTACTTATATCCGAAAAGTCGTGACAAACAATTTCCATTCCTTCCAGTTTTTTTCCCGCTTCAAGCAGCCGCGTATAATTCACAGTAGCATTTTTATGGCCATAGGGAACATTGTACTTTCCGTTCCGATTCACACGGTACAGTCCATTAAAAGAATTTGCATTCAAATACAAGAATCTCGCAGCCCGTTGATATTTCCCTTTTGGTTCCGTCGCGCGAATTGCATAGTAGCTTTCTTCGTCTGTTTCATATTCCTTAAGATACCGAATAACTCTTTCCGGATTATCCCTGACGGCACAAAAAGCGTTTATCAATTCATCGTTAATATCCGACAAGCATCCCTTATTGGGTAAATCCAAAGAAAAGAAAATCGATGCACCGCCCATGAAAGGTTCGTAATAGTTGTTATAGTCAAGTCCTTTTGTTAGTTGTGCTACATATGGGACAAGCCATGATTTTCCGCCTGCCCATCGAATAAAAGACGTTATAGGTGCCATCAGTAGTTCCTCACCAACTCAATTAAGTAGTATTTTGCGCGCGTGTACGCTATGTAGTTCATATTCTCGGTTGTGTCAATACCGTGGATATAAATGACCATGTTCGCTTCCAACCCTTTAAATGCATCTATAGAATACACGCTGATTTCATTCTCATTGCTAGGTGTACCACAAACAAATTTCCACTTTGCAATCCCATCAGGAAATTCAGCCAAAAGCTTCTCCTTGCTTTCGGTGAGAATTACTAAGGAATCATTTTTTAGATATTCTTCTTCAAGGTATCGCTTAAAAAGTGTTTCAAGAAGTAAGGTCAATTGCCCATGCTCGTTAACATTTTCTGTCGTAGGTGTTGGCCCTTCGACAGGGTTTGCAACCATATCTGTACCCAGATTGGTTTTCTCTGCAGTCCAATTATAGATATTTGCGGTATTCCTAATATTCTCCCGCAGCAAATACGGCAGTTCACCAATGCCAAACCCGTTTCCGAAGCTCTCTTCTCTCAAAACCTGAACGTCATCGAAGAAAACTCCTAAGCGAGAGCCTTCTGGATCATCCAAAAGCAATCTAATGATACTTGCCCATTCCTCCGTAAAATCCTGTGCTTCATCAACAAAGATCGCGTTGTACTTTTCATAGTCACCAATGAGGCCATGGCTTATTCCTTTGAACAGCGGCTCTTGATAACTGGTAATATCCTCAACAAGCATTTCAAAGAGTGAGCGAATATCTTTAACATCAACCGTATCCCCAATATGACTGTTTACCATACTGGCAAGTGGTTTTGATGCACAAACAAAAAGTACCTTGTGCCCATTTGATTCCGCTTCATCCTTGGCCATTTTCATTGCAATCCAAGTTTTCCCGGTTCCTGCTCCTCCGCGCATGTAGAATTGTTTTACATTTTTCAGTAGATATATGTAATTGTCTTGCACACGGTTGATCACACTCAGCTGCTGATCTTTGAACCGAATCAGCGCGCCAGCTGCTGCAGAAATCGCAATTCTATCTCTTATGAGTTCAAGGAAAGCGCGATGTTGGCTTGCTGGATAATAGCGCCGACCGTAAGAACTACCTGCCCATAGGCGGAACATCTTTTTAATGCGATCATAGATATTGTTCAGGTCATTGCTGTCAATAGTACACGCTCTATGACGATTACTTAACTCAAGCTCTTCTCTTATGGGATAGAAGGGAAAAATCACACCGGCACCATATATTCCCGAATACTTGGTGTTGTATTTCGAAGAAAAAACTTTGTAGAAGTAGTACATATTCTTTTCCGCCTGATCATACGGAGAAGAGTTCAGTTTACGCTCACCATGTACCGCATCCGAAAGATACCAGTTATTATCTTCAATACGGATTCCGTTCCCGCCTTTTACTTCCAGACATAAAAAACCATAGTCAGGACTGGCGACAATAAAATCTGCTTCAGATTTCACGAGACGCCCCGCATAATAACTTGTCCAACTAACAGAATAAAAGACATCGAACGTATCAGGAAGCTGGTTTTTTAATTCCTGATAAACAATTCTTTCAGAATCCGTTGGCAAATACTCTGATATGTTTTTCGGATACATATTAGCCATAATTACATCTCCCAAAAACCAACAGTCGGGTTATCCACTCCGTCAATCGAATACAAATACTTTCTGCCAAGCTCGGCGTTGAAGTGATTACAAGAAATCTCCGGAATTATGAGACATGCACTGCAAGCCGTATCATCTCGCTCCGTGCAGATTGGATCAAATACGCAATTTTTCGCCTCGTCGAAAGCCTTCTTCAAGAAATACGCATAGTTAGATTCAGCCATTCCAGACAGAGCGCCGAGAGGGATTCCCTGACTAGTTTGCGCATAGATAAAGATGCTCGCAGTCTCTACAAGGATAATCTCTGTCAAAGAATTACCGGACAGACCACTTAGTTCTCCTGCCGAATTCATAAAGGCATGGGACATAGAGTGGAGCAGCGCAAAAACATTCTTAGTGATTTTTTCACTGTCATCGATTTCACCGAACATCGAAATCACATCGCTATGAACATATTGTGCAAACCACTTTTTCACAGAAATATCGTCGTCAAGATCCGGCAACTGTTCCTCACTGATGATGTTGTTCTCATACAACCACTCAACGATTTTTCGCTGGCTAATCTCAAACAGGATGCCTTCCGTATCCAGTTTGGCTCCATAAACAAGATTTGCCGTTCCGTCTCTAGTTCTATCGTAGGCATTGAGCTTCAAGCGGCAATTCTTATTTGTAGAGTTCTTCGGATCAGCAACTCTTCTGGAATATCCATATGTACAGTTGATAATCTGAATATCGCAAGAAACCTGCATATTTGCGATACCCATCTTTTTGCTCAATGCTGTAACTTCCTCCGGAGAATCAATGAACTCCATATCAAGTTGACGCTGAATTGCTTCTTCTAGTGTAATGATTCGTTTAGCATATTTCAGCGTATCATACTGCATCAGCTTGAACGAGAAATGGCTCAGCCATTCTGCGTAGCCCACCGGATTTTCCGTTTTCTTTCTTGAAAACAGATCATCACACATTGCTACATACCGCTCAACACTTTTTGTGTTCGGCGCATTCTGAAGCATGTTATTTACAGCGCTTTCAAACATCTCAGGAGGAAGCATGCCCGCATCAATTAGGGCACGAACCTGCTGTTTTACATTTCGTCTCTGCGCATCGCTTTTAAATGCGTCACTAAATGCTAATTCAATGTTATTCAGGATCTCCTCGTAGTCAGCGGTAGACAATTTGTCAAACCATCTACAAACGATCGTCTTTTGCGCATCTATGCCCTTCTTATAGAATTGACCATTCCGCTGATCAACCAGATTAATTACCTTCAGCGTGAAAGGCTTATAATTTCGGCCAGAATTTGCGTTGTCAGGCACCAATCTCGAATTGCAGTTCGGACAAATCTGAACAAACTCTGCAGGTTTTTCCGAGTTGCCGCTCCTATAAAACATTTTATATTGCGTTTCATTGGGGCGGAACTTGAAATTCTTTACCCCCTGCACATGCGGAATCTTTATGGGCTGTGCATATCCGCATTCGCAGGCATAGATCATTTGGAGTTGCTTGACTGCCCACTTTCCACAATCAGGATTTTTGCATTTCCAAGTATACTTATCAACCGCATCAGGATTACGAAGATCGCTCACTGTACCACAGGAACTACAGTAAAACACCAACGGGGATATTTCACCGATGATATCAGGGATTCCTTCGTTGCACGCGGTTTCAACAATTGCAAACGAATGAGTATCTGGTGAAAGATCAAACGCGCTGATGTCACCACCTCGATCACCAAACAGTTTTATTTGGCGCTTAATTTCACCCTCGATAAAATCCTCATATATATCGGACATCTTGATATAATTCCAATTTTTTATCTTAGCCGAAACAGCTCTCCCAGAATCACCTTTTTCGGATATCCACATTTCCGGCAAGAACCTATATACAGCTTGAGTTTTGCTTCTCTTCATAATCTCTTACCTCAAATCTTAATCTCGATCTGCTCTTCTGTATCACGTAAGCTCGTCATTGGCGTTTTCTTGCCGTGCGAGAACTTTCCTATTGCGTCCGAAAGGGAAAGTTCCTTTGTGAAATTTCCATTTTTAATTCCAGAAAGAATGTTGACCGCTTCTTCGGTGATGATTTCCTTATATGCCAGAGACATTTTTTCCTGTTCATTGCATCCGTAAGCTGCGATAAGTTTAGAAACTGCATCATCAACGTCGATTTCTCCGGAACGAAGCAACTTCTGTACTTTAATTGCATTATGCAGACTATCCGAATTGGTTTTAATTGTGTAATACTGCCTAATCAAGCCTGCAAGCAATCCGGGCAAGGTGCTATAGATTGCATTTTTTGCCCATCTGTTGATTGGGACAGCCTCAACAAGATCGTCCCTGTTCTGATGGAAAATAACAAAATTTTTTAGGTAGGATCTATCGCGCACCCTCATTAGTCGAATGATATCCACGACAATGCCCGTAAACTTACGACCAGTACGCGAATATGCTTGGATGTATTCGGCATTGTTGTTTGGCATTCCAAAGAAGTACATCACGTTAAAGGAATCCTCATCCACACCATGAGAAATGGTACTTGTTGCGAGCAGGAGGTTGGTACTCTCGAAGTTCTTTCTGTTCGCCTGAATATCAAACAACGTTTTTCTTACGGTTTGGAAGTCCACATCACTGGTCATCTGTTCAATAACATACTTAGGAACACCCTTTGCCTCCAAATAGTTGTTAGCCTGGTTCTGGAATGCGTTCTCAAGTTCCATTGCGTCCTGCTTGCGATTATTGTAGACCAATTCAATCCAATAGTCGTACAGCATATCCCGATACTCATCGATGCTCCCAGAAAAACCGACAGCGCAGAGTTTTTCGTAGCTTTCTTCCAAGAATTGAATCATTCTATACACGACAAGTCGCATGATATAAACCGATTCCCACATGCCGTCAGTAATCGACCGTCCATAGGGGGCATATCCGATCAAAATGCGTGTAATGTCATTATTATCGGTGTAGGAATAGAAATCTTTGCCTGCTTCTGCTGAAGGATATTCACATGGAAATCTCCGTCCATCCATGTGATACAAATGCCAAATATGGCTTTCATACATGGAGATAGTTGCTGTTGCACCAACAAATCGGATTAGCTTGCGCTGCGCCTCTGGAACCAGTTCCTTTGCATAATAGCTCAAGAACGACTCGTAGTGCGCATCAAATGTACCCAAACTTTCCTTTACAAGATGCATCTCATCTTGAATAAAAAGAGTCGGAATGGGATCTTTTAGCAATCCTACGTTTTGAAGCACATGTCCGCCGCATGACGCGCAAGAGCATTTTGCATTTCCCGTAAATCCATGTACCGGGCATTTTTTCTTCACTTGACCAAACAGCATCTTAAAGTCATTGCTTGTGCCAAGCATAGCCATCTTATCAATCGTGCTGACCACAATGGAAGGCAGATAGCGATAAATTTCGTTATCTACAATCATGAGCGGCAAAACCATGATGGGGCACTCTGGATTATCACAAACATGCTCCAATCTCCAAGTATCACGATTAAATCTTAGATTTACGTGTTTTTTACCACAATAGGGGCACGTATCAATGAAGCGATAATACTCATTTAGCGTTTCAGGATCACTTTCAAGAATAAGGTCTTTTACCTTATTCTTATCTCCGCGTTCACTTAAACGTTCAAAGGAGTCTATCTTATTCGGTGTATTTCCTTTGCCCACAAAGAAGCCGACTTGGAACGGTGTTTTGTGAGCCAACTCCCCGCTGGACTCTCTTACAACATTCGCTTTCATGACGATCATAAGCACACGATCAAGCTGTTGCACTGCAAGCAGTCTCAGCGGATACTTAAGAAATGCAGTAATGCCGTCGTTTTTTCCGCGCAGGCGGTCAAAGAACATGTTGAACACGCATGCGCCAAGAAACGCTTCTGTTTTACCACCGCCTGTCGGGAAGTAAAGCAAGTTCGCGGTTTCAATGTCCGCTTCCGCAATATTGGGATCATTTTTATACTCGCTGCGAATCATCTCGCAAATAAGCGAAACGATAAAAACGATCTGGAACAAACGCCAACCGCTAATCTGTCTGTGTTCACCAGCGAGTTTCGTCATAAAGGTTTTGTTCATATAAACAAACGCCTTTTTAACAAAATCCCTGTACTCAATCTGATCAATGCCCTTCCTAAAACGGCCAATTTCATGCTGATAGTTCTCTAATGCATCTCTAAACCGTTCTTTTGCATTGACCGTTTGGAACCTTGTATGATTGAACTCGTAGACACACTTCTCATAATCCGATTTCATTTCTTCGTAAATAACAGTCAGATTGCCAACAGGATTCTGAATAAGTTTTTCAAATGTAACATACTGTGTTAACGCATCTTTGGTCTTCAGGCGCATTTGATAATATCTCGGAATATTATCAGTCCGAATGGAGTTGTCCTCTTCATGATAGGCTGCAGAAGTGTTTTCTGCAACGACATGCACCATGGGACGCTTTCTGTAGCTGTTTTTAAAATAGTCCAGTTTGATATTCTGAAACTCGACACTATCATTTCCAACCACATCAATACCAGCATTGAAAACTTTAGGCAAATATCCGATGTTGCTCTTGCCATTCACGGGAGTCTTATTAACCATTTGCATCAAGAATCGATAGGAATCCCCTTCATCGGTAACGGTGCAATAAATGTCAATATCCCATCGAGGGGTTACACGTTCTTCGCTTCCACCTGTAACAAGGTAGAAACGTTCCTTATCGACCAGATCAAAAAATGTAACACGGTCACTCTTAATAACTTTTATTTCGCTGATGATTCTATCCGACAGAGCCCTTAAGCGTTCGTTGATTTTCTGCTCCAAATGAAACTTTTTATCACTAATAGAGTCAAGCCGGATTGATATACCATCACCCATCTCGTCTTCAACCCGCACCTTTTTGTAGGTCAACGGAAGACTAAATCGCAGGTCAGGATAGCATTCACAGAGCTGCTGGATTTCGGTATATTGAACGTTATCCTTTTCAGAGTATTTCTGAAGCAAGTAATCAATCGTCTTGTCATAATCCGGCTCGACCGTATAAAACAACAGTCCCCTGGGAATCACACGAATAACACCCGAAGGATTCTTTTGGACGATAAACGAAATACTTATGGACGGTACACTTTCAAAGCGGGTACTATTATTCTCGATATACCCACCATCAAGCTTCTCTTCCATGCGGTTCTCAGCAAGCATGCCGACCATAACGCGATCTGCCGGAGATTCATCCACAAAGGCCTCTTCAATATCATCACCAGCGATCCTTTCGATATATCTAGAGACTATGTAATCAGCAAGTATGTTGTAATCGTTTGCCATACTATTTTTCCTCCCAGCACATGCAAATGCCATATAGGGTAATTACTTGTTTGACTTTGTCCACCACGCAGGCTTGTAAGACGACGCTTTTCCCGCGCCATATCCGCCAGCCACTCCAAATAGTCGCTCTGCTTCCGTCACGTACGGTGCTAATTCTTTTCGCTCTCCCAAGATCCACAAACAACCATTATTTGACCTGCAATCTACAGCTTTGAACCCCTTGCTCACGAAGAAATCCTTCAAGCTTTTGGGCTGAGTTTTACCTGCTTGTACAGCAGATCCTTGTTTTGCAGGAGAGCTTGCCACATCTTTGGGGATAAGCGTATCATTGGCAATAATTTTTGTAATCTTATATGTCAAAGAAACTCTTGCAAGTTTAAAGGTTTCACCGACCTTTTTCCCTATAATTCCTTTTTGCTTAGGGTACTTTGCAAGATCAACCATCACGGTTGCGTCCTTTTTTGTTTCCTGAATGACTGCCTTAATGGTTACATGATCGACTACTTCATTAAGCAATCTTTCTTTGATGGTGGCTGAAGCTGTACGTTTGGTTACAGTATTCCGTTTGTTTCCCGTACGAACATCAGTTGATGGTGTACCGCTCTGCGTTGAAGACTGCGGTAAAGGTGTTCTATCTGGCGCTTGCTTAATAATTTCTTCCATTGGTGTACCAGGCTTCAGATCGCTAATTACATACAAAACATCTCGGGCTCTTGAACAGGCGGTATATACTGCTCGCATCTGGCTCTGTACCGCAGTTTGCTGCTCTTCCGGCATATTTTTGATAGCGCTCCATGTCTTTATTTCACTACCCACTTGTCCGTTGAGGTTGACATAGTTATACGGGAACAAGCCAGCCAAAATAACAGCCTTAAAATCCAATCCCAACGAGGACTCAATGGTAGAGATAACTACACCCGTAATGTCTCCGGGTTTTTTCTTCACAAAGAAACCATCTTTCTCGTTAATGATCATCGAATAAGAAATGCCTTCCTCGTCAAGCCCTTGCTGAAGCCAATAGAGGAAATGGTAGTTCAAATAGGGGACTTTTCTAAACGGGAATAACACAGCTATGTCTGAGTAACTAATCCTATACGTTGTTGCAATTTCTTTAATTGCTGCAATTACACTCGTTTTGATACTTGTCCGTTGAACCCCGGTCCTAACTTTAAGCGCAATTGTTGGATTTGTGCCGACTTTGAACGAGTTATATTCATACTCCAAAGAGTTAATTAGATCCAGCATTGACAAACGCGTATTCATGTGCTGCAACATATGTGAAATATACTCGCCTATCTCTTGACTATTTCGGTAATTTTTTTCGATGTAGCGAACACGTCCAGTGAAGTCAAGCTGGATCCCATTCATCCGTTTCCACGGGGCATCACCTTTTCGACTCAGCGCACGAACGGCTTGATTCAAATCGCCTGCCATTAAAAACACACGATCATCGTCATCTTCCAAAAGGCGATAACATAGCTCGAGATAAAGAGGATCAAAAATCTGCACCTCGTCAATAAAAATTGCCTTAAATCGAAGCTTCACCTTTCCTTGTTTCACCATGTCTATGCATTTTTGAATTTCTTCTTCTGTTGCAATGTTTGATGCGCAATGAGAGTGTAAGCATTCCTCATAAATCTTTTTTACCAACTTATGGAATGTCATGACAAATAGTTTGATATCTTTGCCAAAATTAGCACAACTGCGCTTGAAATTATAAGAATCGGCTAAGTTGCTGTTATAGCATGTGAGGAGTACGTTGGATCCTTTGTACAGACTTGCATACTTAAACGCTTTAGAAAGAAGCAGAACGCTTTTTCCTGCGCCGGGGTTTGCAAGAATGACTCGATGACCTTTACCCATGTCGTTAACAACGCCTACCTGGTACTCATCGAGGAAGAATGTTTTATATTCCAGTTCCTTTCCGGTAATGCGCAGATCAGCTTCGGTTACCAATGTTTTCTTTTCGGCAACGCAAACATTTATGGTCTCATTCAGCACGACAGTGTATTCGGGAGCCAAACGTTCGAAAATCGCTCGACATTCTAGTTCTGACAGAGACTTAAACGTCTTATCGTATGCCTTGCGAATACCCGCAAATATTTTCAAATCTTCAATTCTTTTTTCTTTGCCGTCAGATGTGATTGGTCTAAACGAATCAAATGTTGCATAATTTCGTAGTTGCTGAAGGTCATCCTTCGACACGGTAGTCTTTCCTACCACCTCATCCGGAAACATAACAATATGTTTGTATGGGAATTTAAGTGCTTTCTTTTCTCCGTTACGAACAATCAAAAGCTTGGAATCCAAAAGGCGTTCATAGATTTTACCTTCGACCATTTGGACATAAGCGATATACGAAGACACCGGCATTGCATTAATCATTCCGGAGTAAATCGAGAACGTGACAAGCCCTTCGCTGGGAGAAATATACATTCCCAGCTTCACTCTTTCGCCGCTTAAGCCTACAGGGTCTATACCAACCACCATATGGCCATTTTGAAAATTGCGTGCAGCATATCTAAGGATCCCTTTTTCCGCTTTTGTAATATGATCCTTTCGTTCATAATCCTGCGGCCACAAGCGAATTGCCATTTCTCCCACCTCTTGGTTTCACGAATAAGATTTACTTGCAGTTATGGATATTGCTCAATCTCCACTCACAAACTCCATCACATCTCCGATATTGACATCTAACGCAACGCAGATTCTATTGAGCACGGACAGCGTAACCTCTTCATCCCGCCGCAGCCGGGTCATGGTGTTCGGCGCGATGCCTGCCGCTTTGCGCAGATCAGCTTTGCTCATCTTCTTATCGACGAGCAGTTTCCAGAGTTTATTATACGAAATAGCCATTCCTGTTCGACCTCCGGCCACAAATAATGTTTTTATTATACATCTTTCTCGAACACAAGGCAAGAGAGCTTCGCATCACGTTGCGAAACTCTCTAATTTCAAAAACAGCTTGCATGCAAGACTCTTACGCATAGATCGTTCGTATATCTTGGCAGCAGTTTTACTTCTCATTTTCCGCTCGGCATCAATATCATAAGGGCTTGGGATTATCCCAAAATCGCCGCGTGCACGGACAGCGGCTGTGCTTGCTAATCCACCAAATCCCAGTTTTCTCTGTCCCAACGCCGCTCTTTCTCTCCGCCGAAATCTGTGCTATACTGTAAGAAAATCGGTGGAAGGAGGACTCTCTTATGGCGCTCAAACGGGTATTTGCCGGGTTTTATACACGGTACGACGGAAAGCCCATCTTCGTTGTCCGGGTGCTCAAAGACATCGACACCAGCGAGTTCATCGTGGTCTGCAAGGACGCCAGCTTTGCCAAAGAAGACAACGAGCATTACTACCTCATCCGGTACACCTCCTTCTGCGAGCAGGTCGAAGCCGATGGTGTGCTGCGGGATAAATACGTCCGCCAGACCCGGCGCGAGATCGACGAAGGCACCGTCCGCGAAGTGTATGAGGACGGCTTTCCGGAGCCCAAGAGCAAGCCCTTCACTTATATTGATGACGAGTACGCGGAGTGCGCCATCCGTTGCAGCAGAACCTATAGAAGGCAACATTGTCAACAAACTTCTCACTACATTTTTCAGCAATAGCTTTCCTTTGTGCCTCAAACTTGTCACTGGCGAACTTTAAGAAAAAGAGGCTGAGAACAACGTGTTTGTATTCTGCTGGCTCGACAGAACCACGAAGTTTGTCAGCCGATTTCCAAAGGGCTTCTTCCATAGAAATTTCTTTCTTGGATTTAGATGTAGCTCGCGCCATACCATGATCCTCCTATTTCTTTATTCCTTACTAAGAATAGCACACTTTTCATCCAAAAAGTAGGACGTCAAGCAATTTCCTTTGAAAGGATCATTTCATCCAGCTTGTTTTTGAAGTCGGTCTTGGTAATCTTCAGCCCATTGGAACCAAGACGTACCACAGGCGGATAGCCCTCGTCGTTTTCCAGTGCTGCAATGATGCTGCCGGAATCCCCCTTGCCAACACCGCTGTGCGGCATAGGACCGACCATGACCAGCGCATATTGAGGCTTATAGTACATCTTCTTGAAATTGAAGGTTTTAGCATCCTCATAGTCAAGATAGAGTTCAAAGCGGTTTTTATCCAGACCCAGCCTTTTAGCAATAGAGAGCAAAACGTTTGCCTTAACATCGGACTGACCGATCACAATGATCTTCCCAGTTGGATACACCTGATAGTCCGATTGCTTTTGAAGCAGGTGCTCCATACCCAGCATCTTGAGAAAGATCTCAAGCTCACCGGTGCAATTCAGCATGGAAAGGGCACCGGGCAGATGGCCGTCCAGCTCCTGCCGGATATTATCCTCCAGTTCGAGCAGTTCTTCTACGTCAAGCATCGTTTTCTGCACTCTCCTCATCAAAAACATGGTGGAGTTTGTCGATTGCACGTTCAAGCCGGAGCTTGAGCATAGCGATTTCATCTTGTGCTGCCTGATACTTCTGTGCGATGCGATTTTGTTCTTCCATAGAGGGCAGCGGAATCAGAACTTTTTTCAGCTTGTCTACGCCTATATTCGGAATGGTAGCACCAACGGTGATGTTTTTCAGGGTCGCAATGCCTTGCTCGCTTTCGAAAAATGCCTTGACGTAGTAAGGGTTAGCCCGGCTTTTGTCCAGCTCAATAATATACAGATTGCCGTTTGCCAGAATCCGCTGATCCTCCCTGACAGATGCAACGGCAACCTTGTACGGATAACCATTTTTCGACAGGATGAGATCGTTGTTCTTCAAACAGTATTTCTCATATTTGGGTTCGATGCTGGATAGATACGGCAGCTTGTCATCGATTATGCCGTTCTGAATATTTGCCAACATCAAATACTGCATATTAGTCACTTCGTTGGACACCATCGTATCGAGCTGGCTGGCAGTGCAGGGGGCACCACGGCTGATGCTGCGGATGACACTTTCAAAAGGAACACCATTTGCAAAGGCTGGAACGCACTGCATATAGCGTTCCAAACTCAGGTTATAGTCGTTCTCACGAAGTTCATCAATGGAAACTTCTCGGCTATAATCCGAATCCGTGTGCATCGCATCCACAATAGTTACAATGTCATCCTCACTGAACAGATTCTGCCGCCGTCCCATCATGCAGATCTGGGAGGCGTCGATCATGCGCACACGCTCATTATTATGGCTGAACACGATCAAGGTGGTGCCTACATTCGTATAGGAGAACATTTTGGTTGGCAGTGTGATAACGCACTCGATTAGTTTGCGTTCTACGAAGTATTTTCGCATAGGAGTATCAATGCTATTCCATGTGCTGCCGTTTGTCATAATGCCAACGGCTTTTCCTTCCTCGGCAAGCAAATCGCAGAGCAACGCATTGAAAATCCAATCAGACGAAGTTGCCTTCGACAAACCCGGATACTTTCTGGAAAGACGCTCCATATACTCGGTACCTTCTCCCAGATACCGCAGCTTCATTCCAAAAGGATAATTGGAAAAGATTTTATCGAACTTTGGCGTAGGATTGTCTTTTACAAGATTGAAGACATCGCAAAGCTGTACATGAACGTCCGCACCGAGCAGTTCGACACGGATCTTTGCGATTGCCCCCCGTTCCTCGTTAATCTCATAACCGTAGTAGTGCGCTTTATTCTGATTCTGCGCTTCGGCAACAAGAAAAGAACCAATGCCACAACCAAGGTCTGCTACACGTTCGCCATCCTGTACGCACAAGATGCTTTGCGCCAATTTTATAATCGAATGAGGCGTTGTCATCGCCGTCTTCGATTCTTCCTCGTCTCCGGGGAATAGTGCTACCCATGCCAATTCCTCCGGTGTGTAATAATTGACCAGCCGCAAAAGTTGCTTCCACGCTTCCTCGGAGAGATGTGCCTTTGCAAAGCAGAGAGTATCCTCGTCAATGTCCAATTTGCCGTTGTAAATATCTTCGAGCGTAATATTGTCCATGTGGGAAATATCCTGAGACACCTTGTGAAGAAGGTATGCCGCAAGATATACGTTTCCTTCGGGGCGAATGCCTGACTGGACGAGACATTGTGCAATCTCCGCTGGAATCTGGGAGATTTTCATCTGCTTCTCGTTGTTATAGAATTCATTTTCAATAATCGACATGGTTACCTCCAATCTTGTGGTTATCGTTAACCAAACACATCTTCTGGCGTTAGTATAGCATTTCCAGGATACAAAGTCAATGGTTTCAACCAATCTTTTTCTGATTATTAAAAACCATGGAGAGACGCGCTGCTACTCCCTACAAATAAATAAAGATAAAGAGTGCATGGGACATACAAGAACCCGCACCAATAGTTGTAGAACCCGTGCATTGCTTTCGTTTGGTTGCAGGAGTAAAATAAAAATGATTTATTATAGATTACCAGCACCTCTATAAAGTGATAAGGCTTAAAATAACAGGAGGCCATCATGGAGCCAATGAAAGCAACCAGTGTCAACAGCCGTGCGGAGGAGCTGTTTGTGCAGCTTTTCTGTGAAGCTTTTGGCCCGGAAAAGACCGAAAATTTGCAGGTCCAGTACCCCTTCGTGGACATCTATGGTCGGCATCGCTATATCGACTTTGTGCTGGAATCGCCTGAATCTAAGATTGCAATCGAAATTGACGGTGAGACCTACCACAACCCCAGCAAGGTATCCGAAAACAAATACGCTGACGACCTCCTGAAACAGAACAGCCTGATCTATGACAACTGGAAAGTCTACCGCTGGATCTACAGCCAGCTGGAAAAGCAACCGGAAAAGGTCAAGGATGAGCTGATTACGTTTCTGGGCACCAGCCCCATGTTCAAGGCGTTTGAAGCAGACCTGCCGGTGCAGATGGGACAGACCATCGAACTTCGGGATTACCAGCAGGAAGCCACCGAAAACCTGCAGAAGATGCGTGAGAACGGCAAAACCATTGCGCTGTTGTACCATGCAACCGGCGCAGGAAAAACCATCACGGCAGCAACGGATGCCAAGGCAGTGGGTGGGCGCACGCTGTTTCTGGTCAACGCCCTGAAGATGGCATCTCAGGCAAAAGAGACTTTCGCCAAGGTCTGGCCGGAAGCGACTTTGGGGGAGTACATCGGAAGCCAGAAGGATATGACCCGGACGGTCATTTTTGCAACGGTGCAGAGTATCTCCAAGGATCTGGAAAAGTTCTCGCCTACGGATTTTGACTACCTGATTGTGGACGAATGTCACCATGCGGCAGCCAACACCTACCAGAAGATCTTCACCCTCTTCCATCCGAAGTTTATTTTGGGTTTGACCGCTACCCCGGAACGCAGCGATGGCGAAGATATGCTGGAACTGTTCCAGAACGTTGCCCACAAAATGAATCTCAAAACTGCTGTGGAGCGTGGCGTACTGGTGCCGATTCGCTGTGTCCGACTATGAGATCATTGACCTTTTCAACTGGCAGAACAGCGTCAAGGATATGATCTCGCAGATTGAGTTTGTTCGGATGGTAGATGTGCAATCCGAAACGGTAGATCGTTATATCAAGGATGGAAAAATCAAGCCGGATCTTTCTGTCCCGTTTGGCGACAAGCGGATGTTCCACTATTTCCGCGAAGAAAGTGTCCGAAACATTGCCAAGCAGTACGGCTGGGATCTCATCACGCCGCAAAATATGGCAGATAAGTTTATGAAATTCATTGAAACGATGGATATGAGCTTCTCCTATAAGCCGGTCCTGCTCAAAGCGGTTTATGAGTATATGGACAGCAATGGCAGAGTTGCCCTGCCGGATGTGGTAGATTACTTCATTGACTTCTATGAAGACCGCAAGGCGCATGGGATGATTGCGGAAAAGCCCAACAGTATCTACCAAAAGGGTGGCTATACTAAGAAGGATGTGGAGAAGAACATTCTGTCCAATCCGTTCAAGCGCTTTGAAGATATGCGCTTTCTGATGCGCTGCAAAGATGTAGAGACCGTTGAAGTGAATCCCATCATCTTCCGCAAGCTGACACGGGTAGACTGGCTGCACATTGTGGACGTCTGCGACAAGAGCCTTGAAAAATATTATATGAGGTTCAAAAAATAATTAGAAAGGATGTTTATTGGACATCACTTTTTGTAAGATGCCTTCAGAAGAAGCGACAACAGACTTCTGAGGAGGACAAAAACAATGTCAAACGGTGATTATGGTTACTTCGGCAAAGGTGATACGGGCTATGCCCAGTACATGACGGCGTTCAACCGCAACTTCGGCGGTTCGTCTGGCGGCGGTGGTGGCGGCGGAAACCACAACAATGGCGGCGGTGGCGGAGACGGCAGCGGCTGCGGCTGTCTTATTGCCATTGCGGTGGTGGTCGTGCTGGTGCTTATTGCCATGGGAAGCTGAGAGTATCCCTCTAACACAAGGCAGCCTTGTGCGACCCGGTCACAGAAAATCTAACTAGGAAATGTTATCATATAGCTACAGGAAACACCAACAACATTCCGACGGAGGATTTGAATATGAAGGCAAAGTTTTATATCTGTGAGCACTGTGGCAATCTGGTCACCACCATCCACAACGCAGGCGTTCCGCTGGTCTGCTGCGGCGAAAAGATGAAGGAGCTGCTCCCCAACACCGTGGAAGCCAGCGGCGAAAAGCATCTGCCGGTGGCAGAGCTTTCCGGCAGCACCCTCACGGTTACGGTGGGTGCGGTGGAGCACCCCATGGTGGATGTGCACCACATCCAGTGGCTCTTTGTGGAGACCGAAAACGGCGGACAGCTCCGCTACCTCGCCCCCGGTCAGGCACCCAAGGCGGTGTTTGAGCTGGGCAGCGAAAAGCCGGTGGCGGTCTACGCCTACTGCAACCTGCATGGTCTGTGGATGACGAAACTTTAAAAAATAAACGGGCTCCTGCCAGTGGTTGGACGCTTGCAGGAGCTGCTCATTTCATTTCCAAGTGCAACAGCGGCTTACAGAAACAGCATCTCATCCAGCTGAAAGCCTACCTGAAATTCTGATTTTCTGAAAATCGAAAAAACAGACTCTTCCAATGGCTTCAAAAAGTCGGAAGGGTCTGCTTTTGTTGACTAAGCTTTCAACAGTTTGCTCGTTTGACGCCGGTTTCCCACATCCTTGTGCCGAGAAGGCAAGAAAAAGGGCTGCTGCACCGGCTTTCTTCCTTGTGCAACAGCCCCTTTTGCGTGCAGGTGCTTTTCCGCAGCGGCAAGTCCTCGTCAAAACTCCGGGTGCCATTCGTCCCGGATACCAATGTCGGCGCAGACGATTTTTCCACACAGGGACGAAGAAATTTCTGCCAGATGCAGCGGTTTATAGCTGTCGAAGGTTACGGTTAGATCCGCATGAGCAGCACCTTCGGCAACCTCGCCGGTATCCGTATTGATGCCGCTGGGCAGGTCTACGGCCAGCACAAAGGCACCGCCCTTGTGCAGACGGCGTATCAGCCCGCAGGCAGCAAGACCGGAAGGCCGCAGTTCACCATGGAACCCGGTGCCGTAGAGGGCATCCACAGCAGCATCAAAGCACGGGGGCTCCAGTACGGAACCGTCGGCGCAGATGTGCACCGGTAGGGAGTGCAGACGCTCAAAATTGCGGATGGCGTCAGCAGTTTTCGGCTCGCTCTCAGCCAAAAGAACGGTTACGTTCCAGCCGTCTTTTGCCGCAGCGCGGGCAATCACGAATCCATCGCCGCCGTTGTTGCCCTTTCCGCAGACCACCAGCAGCCTGCCGGGATGCGGGAACTGCTTTTGCAGTTCGGCGTAAGCAGCCAGCCCGGCGTTTTCCATCATTTGCAGGTAGGGCAGACCGTGGGCATCCCCGGCTCGTTCAATTTCCTTCATCTGCGCAGCCGTCACAATGCGATGTTTCATGTTGGCACCTTCTTTCTATCTCTATTATAATGGATGAGAATGTTTGGAACAAGATGAAAGATACCGGTGCATAGAATCTGTCCCCGGAGAGTGGCAATAAGCCCTCCGGGGATATTTTTGTTTTTGGGAATCTTTTCCGCAGGGGAAAATCATGGTATACTGAACGCAACGAATCCAAAGTAATAAACCGGGAGGTACCGTTATGAAGTGGGGAATTTTAGCGACCGGCACCATTGCCAAAAAGTTTGCGTCTACGGTGGAACAGATGGGCGCAGAGGGGGAGCAGCTTGTTGCCGTGGGCTCACGGCATCTGGAAAGCGCACAGGCGTTTGCGCAGCAGTACGGCATCCCCCGCTGCTATGACTCCTACGAAGCCCTTGCCGCCGACCCGGAGGTGGAGGCTATCTATGTTGCCACCCCCAACACCCTGCACTACGAAAACTGCAAGCTCTGCTTGGAGCAGGGCA
>OGGA01000698.1_pt1 | contig 21631 bp, 19 predicted proteins | sample 1571041 | NCBI WGS metagenome assembly OGGA01 (sample SAMEA2582057, study PRJEB24529) | metagenome | biome: Human gut stool | place: China | collected 2011 | reverse complement strand
CATCTGTTCTGCCTTGAACAAGGACGTTCTTGCTCTCGTCAAGTATCTCTATTCCACAATTTGGAATGAGTTCTCCTGTTGAGAAGTCTGTTTTTGTTATAGTCACTTCTGTTGGAGCATTTTCAACGCTGATATTGACCTCATGATATTCAATAGAGCAGTTATAATCACTGCTGAATGTCTTTTCCCAGTTGCTCTCCCTATATCCGTCAGGTGCTTTGGTTTCCTTGACGTTGTATTCAATGCCTGCATACAGCTTGATTTTATCTCTTGTCGTTGCCTGTCCGTTCTTGTCTGTTGTGATCTTGCCAAGCTCGTTGCCGTTCTTATCAAAAACTTTGAACTCTGCGCCTGCAAGAGCCTTCTTTGTTTCACCGTCAGTCTTGTATATGTTAAGAATGACCTCTTGTAACTTGTTCGTCATTTCTGCCTTAAAGATGCCGTCCTCGCCGATTGTAAACGCATACGGCGTTGTGTCAAGGTAATAACCCTTTGGAGCATCAAACTCTCTGTAGTAGTAATTACCCATTGGCAGTCTCTTAAATGTGACTTCGCCCTTATCATCTGTTCTGCCTTGAACAAGGACGTTCTTGCTCTCGTCAAGTATCTCTATTCCGCAATTTGGAATAAGTTCGCCAGTTGAGAAGTCCTTCTTTGTAATTGTTACTTCCGTTGGAGCGTTTTCAACAGAGGTTTGAGCCTCTACATACTCGATCTGATTGTCATAATCAAGAGAAATTTCCTTTGAACCTGAAAGAATGTATCCGTCAGGAGCTTTTATTTCGTCAAGGTTGTACTTAAAACCAGTATAAAGGCTTGAAGTGTCTGCGCTTCCGTCCTCGCCTGTTGTGATTGTTTCAATTACTGCGCCCTTATCATAAAGCTTAACACCGTGAACGATGATATCCTCGCTTGCTACAACGTTGAATACTGCGCCTGCAAGCTTCTTCTCGTTATCGTCCTTATCGACCTTATATACTCTGATTTTGCCCTGCTGTCTATCGTCACCGATCACCGCAGTAGTCTCAGAATTTACAACAGTCTGATTATATGGCATTGTGACTATTCTATCTTCTGCCTTGTTGTAGCCAAAAGGAGCTTTAAGCTCTTTGATTGTAAAGCTGTGTGCGACTGGATAACGCTTAACTGTTTCTGCGCTTCCGTCCTCGCCTGTGATTACAGTTTCAATGAGGTCGCCTGTGACATATGTGTCATACTGGCTTTCTTCATCGTTCCAAATCTTTATATCGTCATTAGCATAAATTCCAAATTCTGCGCCTGAGAGAGCGTATTCGTTGTTATCATTATCTACCTTAATGACCTTTATCGTTCCCTGCTGCCAATCGTTTGTAACATCAAATGATACCTTCTGATACTGAATTGAAGTGTCAGGGTTAATGTCAACGGTAAATGTCTGCTCCCAGTTCGTTGCAACATAGTTCGTAGGAACTGCTGTTTCCTTTATCTTGTACTCAATGCCCTCATAGAGCTTTGCGTTTACGCCGCTTTCATCACTTGCGGACTGTGTTGTTGCATAGCCGTTTTCATCAGTGATTATCTTGCAGATTTCGTCTCCTGCGTTCAGGTTATAATCAGGATAGTCCTTATTAGCTGTGATAGTGAACTCTGCGCCTGCGACCTTCTCGTCATAATTATTCTTCTTGTTGACTTCAACTATAACGTGATGCTGTGTATTACCGATTGACAGGTCACGGAAGGAATATCCAATGTCCTTATCAAAATCGTCACTTGTGAATGTTACTGTTGTTGTGTTTTCCTCAAAGTAGTAGCCTGCGGCTGTGCCTGTTTCTTTCAGCTCGTATGTACCGAGTGGGAACTCTGCAAAATCAGCCTCGCCCTTCTCATTCGTTTTCAGAACGATAGGGTTATTATGATTGTATGTAATGCCGTCAATCTCAAAATCGCCTATGCTTTCATCAGGTGTGAGAGTGAATGTTACGTCTTTAAGTCTTGCCTTAAACTCTTCGCTTACTGCGTAGCCGTTGTCAGCATTTATCTCACTATCTATCTTATTTATATGAATTTTACCCTTCATAGGAGTTTCGATAGATGTGACTGTTCTCTGCTGTGGAATATTGGCATTGGCAATGCCCTCATGCGCTCCGTCAAGCTCAACGTCATATTCCTTAGTGTCTATTATATATCCTTCAGGAGCTTTTGTTTCCTTGACATAATACTTGCCGCATCTAACAACGTCAAAATGATCGTCACCGCTTGTAGTAGTTGTTATCGTCTGAATTTCATCGCCTGCCGAATAGATCTTTGTGCCAAAAACGTTTGTGATATCTTCTCTTGCATAAAGTGCATACTCTGCGCCTGCAACGTATTCGTTTGTCTCAGAGTCAAGTTTTTTAATGTTTATTTGCAAAGAAATTTCCCTATTTTTTAGCTGTGCATCTTTGTCAGGGAAAAGATATACCTTATCCGAGCCTGTGATACCAACGCCATAACCTGACTGAACTTCTGTAAGTGTTACTGGGTTTTTCTGCTTTGTAACTTCAACCATTCCAGTGTTGCCTGTTGCAGTTGGGAATACCATTATGATATCGCCATAGCAGCTTGAAGTACCGACTGTAAGCTTCTCAGCTTCCTCGATATTTTCTGTGAGGCAAGCGTTTTCTCCTCTGTCTGTGATGTTGCCGCTATAGAGGTAAACACCGCTTGATATTGAACGAGAATTTTTGAAGTAAACTGTTTTACCATTGTCAAGCTTCACGCTTGCAATGAATTTTGTATTGTTATAGATATCTGTAAGACCGTAAGAATTTGTATTGCCGTTTACGTCCTGAATAACCTTCGTCATTGAAAGGCTTGCGCCCTGAGTGGTGTTCTGTCTGTTGGTAACGTCAAGCTTTGTAGTCTGATTATAATTAACAACGATCTCGTTGTCCGCTGACAGTTTAAAGCCGTCAGGTACTTTGACTTCGCTACAGTCATATTTACCCGACGGAACGTCCTTTACCTTGATGTAGCCGTTGCTGTCGAGCTTGAAAGTTGTACCCTTTGAAGCGTCTGTGGTGTTTGCAGAAGTAAATGTGTAATTTCCGTTGCTTCCGTTTGCTATAACGTAATAATCTTTTCCGTCATAAGTATATTTAAGCTTGAACTCAACAGCGTTTCTCCAAGCATCGGTCATTGTCAGAGACTGACCTTGACCTGTTGTGAACTTCTTGTGGAGTTCGATGTTTCCGATATCAGGCGTTAATGCGAAGTATGCGTATACTGGATCTTCTTTATTGTAGTATGTAACCTTCATTTGTGTCGCTTTTTGAGCCTTTGCAATAAGAAGGAGAGGCGAGCATTTATCAACTTTAAAGCCCTGCATTGATGTGGATTTTGTAAGTTTTACTGTCTTGTTCTTAAAATTGCTCACTTTTGAAGCTGAAATAACAAGACTATCGTCTCTATAATTACTATCGGTATTCTTCTTTGTCATTGTTACGCCTGAAAGTGAACTTAAAGAGAACATATCAAGGTAATTATCAAACTTGACCGTCTTTTCCCATTTGTTATTCTTAGCGTTATATGAAAGCTTTGAGACCTCATTTGATGTTATATCCCTAACACGACTAACAGTCTTATTTGGAACTTTTTCATGGTTTCTAATATTTGACTTCATTTTCTGCCAAATATCCTTGATGTGGTTCTTATTAAGACTCGATCCTCTAAGACAATTGAGCATCTTTGTTTCAGAAACGCCAAGTTCACTCTTCGTGGTATCGTAATACTTTGCTGAAACAGACCAAACTAACATCTGTGTTGCTATAAGTTCTTCTTCCCAAGAATAACCATAATGTGTTTTGCCCTTATATCCGTAAATTGTTCCATACTTCAACCAATCTCTTTGAGTTTGATTAAAGTATTTTGAATATACATAATCGTTTGAAATATCATCAAAAGTTTCTTCCATTTGCTTAACGGAGTCATAATGCTTTACGCCCAGTTCAAGGCAATAGCATATTTCTCCACGTTCGTTGGTAAAATAGTACCAATAACCAGTACACCACTTATACTGATAAGAAGTATCATCATTCTTCTGTGTAGTCGGATCATAGGCTTTTCTAAGACCTGAGTTTGAAAAGTCATAACCGTAGCCATAGATATGATGCTCTGTGGACGATACCTCTGCTGCTTCTACAACTGTGCTTATACCCTCGCCAAAGCAAGAAAAGAACATCAACACAGTCAAGAAAAATGCAGTAACACGTTTCTGTAAATTCATCGTTTTTCGATTTTTCATAAAATCTTCTCCTTTGATAAAAAAATTAAATTAGAGGTCGTGCATCTATATTAAATATGCAAAAGCATATGATTTTTCACTATAAGTTCTTGTCTATAAAAAAAGTGGATATCACCTAAAAAGTGTGACACAAATGTCCACTTTGTAAGATAATATCCACAATGCAATGGGCGACTGCCTATTGTCAAATGATAAAAAATATCTGTATAATGTATTGTGAGGTATTGTTCAGAAAGGAGCTATAGCGTGTATACGTTTTTACCAAGTTTGCCCAAAGTCGATAAAGAGGAAATAGGGTATATAATACGCACAAAGCGTGAAGAGCTACATATGTCACGAGCGGTACTTTCTGAGCAGGCTCAAATGAGTGAATATTTTCTCGGTGAAGTGGAGCGTGGAGAGAAAATGCCGTCAGTTACATATTTAAGAAATCTTTGCTACGTTCTAGGCATCAGCCTAGACGAACTGCTGTGTTTACCCCCCACAGAAAAAGAACAAAAATAAACATTATTACAAGTACAATTATACACCTGAAATGCACAAAAGTCAACACGTTACTAAGTTTTAGGACGTGTTTTTGTCAAATTCTACACCTTTAGACTTTTTGTACAAGGCGAATTTAGACAATATTTAAAGGCTTTTCAGAAATCGTATAATTGAACCCATTTTATCATAACAAATGGCTGTAATCTGCTATGCCGTAAGGATCATCTTCAACGTTCATAGTAGTCTTACTGTGCTTAAAGGCGTACTGCTGTAAATTGTTATATACACAGCTAAACAAGTATTCTGATGAACACATCACAGCACTTACAGTTGTATTTTTGTTGACCGTATCTATTACATAGCAGAGTGAATCCGTATTGAGGTTTGAAAGCAGAGTGTCTATAATATCGTTGTTGGATATAACAGCGTTCTTGCACTTGATTTGAGGCTGTTGTGCAAGGTTTTTCACGATATTCTGATATGTGTCGCTCACCTTAATTCCATAATTTTCGGTAATATGTAACCAGTTCACCTTGCGAACAAGAGTTGTGAGCATTTCGTGAGAAATGGTTTTCTTCTCCTCAAAAACAGGCGTATTTACGGAGTTTTCTGAAAGAACCTCTCCTGTTTCTGTATCGACAACATAGCCACTCTCAGTAGTTTCTTTTGAGCTTTTAGTAACAAAATTCTGCTGTGCAAAGTCAATAAGATGCTTTTGAACTTCCTGAACGTGCTGTGAGCAGTTAGAAACGCTCATAACTCTGCCGTTGACGAGTATAAGACCGTTTTTTGAGCAAGAAACACATTTCGTAAAGGTAGTGTCAGGCTTGTCATTGCAGATATACACATATCTCCACGAATTATTGATATTATTGCGTTCACTGCCGATAGGAATACGAAACTGCCATATGTAACCACGTTTTTTCAACTGCTCCATAGCAGTGCGGAAACTGCGCTTGCTGTTGTGACCTTCTTGCAAAAAGATTTTGCGGACGTGGTTATATGATATATTCCACGGTGTGCCGTCTCTGAGAGTCTGTTTTGCAAATTCACTTATGATGATGTACAGGTGTATCATCGCAGAGCTAAAACCTGATTTCGGATTAAGAATGATTTCCTTACTAATTTTAGCAAAACCGAACAACGTGTTTTCAGTAGTTTTCATAAAAGTATCTCCATATCACTTATATTTTTCGGAATTTCAACAAAAAAAAGAGTATAACCTCCTTGGAAGCTACACTCTTTACCTCAAAACACCTTGTCTTTATTTATTATATACAAGATTTATAGTGAAAAACTTTACACCTTTTTGGTGCAAAATCCTTGACAAAACTTGCGTTATATGCTATAATGTTTAAGACAAGGGAAGGCAGTGTGAAAAAGGTGCTTCCCAATCGTACCTCGGTGTTACCAGCACCTTGATACGCTGTCGGACTTTGCTCCGATAAGAATATTTTAGCACGAATTGACTGCTTTGTCAATATATTTTTACAAAAAAATCGTGCAATTAATAGAACATCACAAAAAAAGAGGGAAAAGCGACATATTTCATTTGAGATGTGTCGCTTTTCTTTTGTTTTATAAAAAAATCAGGCTTCCTATACATTGTAAAGTACAAAAAATTGCTTTCACAATATTACTTTTATATATAAAAAAATGCAGAGGTAATTTTCATAATTATTGCGGATCGTTATTATAGAAAGATACACATAAATAATTATCTGCGAAGCAAAGGAATGTATATGCTAGACGTTTTTGCATCAGTATGGAGACTGCATTTTATGCAAAAATGGCGAATGGAAAACTCCATAGCATTGAATATGATAAAATGGATATGTTTAACGTATGAAAGTGCCAGTAAAAAAATATACTGCACAAGGTTCGTTATATTGCTCTCCTCGTGCAGTATATAAAAGATTTATCGTGAAGTGCGCTGTATGCCCTCTAAAATGCGATATAATCAATTTCATAACGATCATAGTGTAATTTGTCGTTTGAAATCGCAACGCCGCACAAAGCGTTTTAGCCGCACTGTTGTGCAAGTACAGGATAATTGCCAAAATAGTGTTCAGCAGGGTCGGCAAGGTGTGAGATATTATCAAACACAAACTGCTTGCACTCCATTATTGTTCCCTGAAAGACTTTGCCGAGATTGATATATCCGCTCTCACCGCAGATTTTATACAGCGTGACCGATGAACGATTTGCCGCATAACATTTGCGTGAAAAATCTATCTCAAAGAAGCTGTCACCTGTTTTCTGTGCTAACATTTTTATCATTTCCTTTCTTATATGTCTCGTATTCTTCTGTAAGGTCAAGCTCAGTGATTGGCGTGGTGTCAATATAGTCACACAGCTTGAAAATATCTTCATTATTGATGATGTATTTGATATTCTGATAGTCCACCAGTTCTATCCCTAGTTCTCTGATTATCTTTCGATAAGTGCGAACGTCAAGAGGCTTTTGCTTTTTGAAAATGTTCAGCAGTTGTCTGAACGTCACAGAACCGTTAAGCCTGTTGTTAAAAAGTGGATTGTGCTTGATAATCAGGCGGTCTTGATATGACTTTGCCTCGGCAGAATTTTTAAAGCCTGTAATGATTTGAACTTTCGTGAAGTCCTCTGTTTTCTGAGCAAGCCCGAATACGCCTAGTTCTGTATAACCAACAAAAACCACTTCGGTGTCCTCATAAACAACGTATACCACGATGTTATCCGTGATGTTTACTTTCCGAATACTCATTTTACCACTTCCCTTTCACTATATTTCGAGCTTATAATAAATAAGCGTGTACATTTCGTTTATAAACTCATTTTGTCCTTTTGCCGATATGAGCGGTTTTCTCTCACCATTCTGCATTATTCCTGTCAACACAAATTGCGCCTCACCTGACATTTTAACGTGCAGATACATGATCTTATTGTTTTTTGTGAGCTTATATGTGTCTATTACCTTTTTGGTCTTGTCGCAAGGAATAACATCACGGCTGATCTTTTCCATTTCAAAACCATTGAGCGAAAGAAATTCTTTCAAACGAGTAAGTTTAACCATTTCACCTTTACCTCACTTTATAGGAACATCAATTCCGTTTATATTTACCGATGAAGAGTTCAATCGTATTTCTATACAATTAGTACCATTGTGAACGCCAATGTCAATCAAGTCACTGTAGTCGCCGTCCAACGTTAGCTTAAAGCCATCACCCTCTATTATCGTTTTATCATCACACAGGTTTGCAGTTCTGAAAACATTGCCGCCTGCAAGCTGCTTATACATTTTCGGCAAGCTGCTAAGACGATCCTCAGACACGCCCATATCTTCAAATAGCTCCTCTATACGTCCTTCGTTCATAAAAGGCTGTTCTGTATCGTTTGCAGAAAACGCCATATCCTGCTTTAACTTCTTGTTCATCGACACGAGCATATCGTAATCAATATCTTCGCCTATCACACTCCCGATAAGCTCATTAAATGTCTTTCGCTCATTCTTTGCACTTAAAAAGAATGGGCAGTCAAGAAGCTGTACAATGATCGTTCCATTTGGCTTTGAGGCATTTTTAGAGTAATACAGAACGCTGTTTACGTCCGTTGTCCTATCCGAGAACGTTGGAAACAGGAAGCCGTGACTTGCCTTCTGTATCACCTTGTCCGCATCTTCCTTTTTGGAAACAACGCCATTTTTATCATCGTACACAAGCTCGTCAATGTTCATATCTATCGGACACAGAGCCGTTACGATAAACTCATATGTCTGCATATCATTGCCTTTGGTCTTATAGTCATAGGCGCATTGAGCTGAGATTATTGAATAACTGCCTTCAATATACACTTTTTCAGCAATTCTTTCGACTAAAGACCTTGCCTTCTCATCGCTCACAAATCTATCCTTGGCTATATCGTACAGAAATGATTGTGCGCCATTCTCTTCATATGCACTTTCGTTAAAGTGATATTCGCTAACCTTTTCGCTTAATTTGCCTTTAAGCACGTTTTTGAGCGTATCGAGTATTATCTCACTGTTATCTTCACTCAGAACGCTCCATAACTGCTTTGAAAAATATTTTACAGTCGCAGAGTTATCTACAATGGCAGTAACAACATAGCCAAAATGAAATACACCGTTATCGTCATTGAAATTTTTTCTAATTTCCGACAGCTCTTTTTTATTCAAACAGAACTCCCCCTTTCTTATGTCTATAAATATATTATATCATATTATATTGTATTTGTCAATAGCAAACATGAAAATTTCTATTGATTTTAAAGAATTGTGATATATATATCCACTCACAATTACCCTTCACTATATATAAAAAAAAGCATCAGAGAAAAACAATGTTCCTCTGATACCTTAAAATCACAACGTAAGAGACTGCATATTCTGTGAAGCCGTCTGTTGCATAGGCTGAATTTTAGCAAACACATCAAACTTCTTCATTGCGTGTTGCAATTCTATTAAATTTTTCTTTTCTACTGTAAGTTGCGCCGTTTTGCCCTCAAAAAAAGAACAGTTGTATGGAACATCATATCCGTCAAACCTACTGCATATCATCAACGCATCTTCCATTTTGCACGCTATCTGCACATATTTCTCAGGGCTATTTGAGTCAAGCTCTAGCTTTCGGTTTATTCCGCTGATATTATTTCTGTTCGTGTTGATAAGGCGTGTAAGAGTGTTACCGTCTTTTCTCTGCACCGTGATCTGACCTTCGCCGTCCTGCCTGATAACGGCACTATACTGCACTTTCCTTTTCTCCAACTCTTTGGAAATAACGTAAACCTCTCTTGATGATAAGCGTTTATAGAATGGTTTTCCTTTTTTTATTTCTCCAAGAGGTAAGCCCATTTTCATAATTTTATACGTTCTTTTCTCTAATGTATAGGGATTAAAGAAAACATCGTCTCTTCGCTGTAAAGAGGCATAGATTTTATGCAAAGCATTTTTGTATTCCTGTGCTGTATCAAGCGTTTCTAAATATTCATTATAACAGTGATATACAACTTTCTTCTGTTCCTCCAGTGACAGGTCTTTGAACTTTTTAAATTCTAAATTCAGAAACGCTTTACGAACTTTTTTTACATCACTCCAAAATGGTTTTAACCCTCTATTTGAAAGCTTTATCTTTTCTGTTAATAATGACTGCGACTCCAAAAGTTCTGAGTTATCAAGAGACATATGCTTATTATTTTTCATATATGGCTCTTTTATGTATTTAGGCAAAACAGGAAAAGCATTACTCAATGAAATTGCATTAGGTTGACCGCTACAATTAGTTATAATATAACTTTTGGCACTATTATACCTTTCTTTCTCATACTGGATATAACCTTCATATTTTTTTTCATTAGAAGTAAGAGGTGCTACCCATATAAAATCATCATTAGGTGAATTTAAAACCACAACATAAGGTCTGCCCTTATTCATAATGAAACGCCCTTCATTAATTTCCCTTTTTAAAAGTGGTATATTCTCCACCGAACGTGAAATTCTGTAACAGTTTCCCTCTGTAATCTCAGCCTTTTTCATTATATTTCTCCTTTATCCTTTAAAAAATAGCCTTGCCGAAAGTGGCAAGGCTATAAACGTCTATTTTGTCGGCTGGAAGCCAAAAGGATAGTTGACTTATGTCCGAACTCAGCAGACTCGCTGAAATATATCAGGTCTTTCGACAACTATATTATATCACATTACGGCTTGTTTGTCAACCCTTTTCAAGCATCTTTTCATGCAATTCTTTCCCAACATTTCTAAGTTTTTCGATCTCGTTCTTTTCAGTCTCGAGAATACTTCTAAGCTGTTCATAACGTCTATGACCGATATAATCATCAATGTACAGCTCAATGAGCTTACTAGCTGACATTCTTTTTCTTCTTGCCTCGCTGAACAGAATAGAAAAAGTATCATCGTCCATATCTATACGAGGACGAATTTCTTTTGCTTCAACGTACTTCTTTTCTTCTAATGCTCTTTCCTTGATTTTTTCAATTACTATATCAAATCCTTCTGAAAGTGTTATGCCCTCTTCCTTGCAAAATTCCTTTAGCATATCCCAACTATGCCGATCGATTTTAAAATTTTTTCTCATTCTCAGTTAAACCTCGCACAATACAAAAGTCTACGAAAGAGCTTATGCTCGTTCTATATGTTGCCGCTATGAGCTTTGCAAAATCATAAGTACCCTGAGCTTCGGCATCGCCTACGCAGGAATACTTTGTCCTGACACGTTCGCTGCTTCTCTTATACTCTTCTTTATGTTTTCTAAGCTCGTCTACAATATAAGGCGGTAATATCTTAGCATTGCTCACTGTCCGAACTTTGCTTATGCAATTTTTGATTGCCTTTGTTTTCGTTAATGGTTGGTTATTAAGCAACTCAACAGCCTTGTTGCTAAGTCTAAATTCCATTATTTTTTCCTCTTTCCGTACACAAAATCTATTCTGTTTGTGGCTCTGTTATATGCAAGCCTACAAGAAAACGTTGTGCCTTTTTTGCTCACAAAACCTTCTATCACATCTGTTTTTCCTTTGGTCATAAGGTCAACAGCATCTGCCTCTGATATTGCCTTCTGCGCTATTATTGTATTAATTCTGAATTTACAGCCCTTATCCTTATTCGTACAGTACCAAGCATACTTGCTCTTACGAACTAAGCCGCCGCAGAGAGGGCATACATAACTCTCATCATCATAAAGAAAGCTTATTGTGCGCCTATACTTATCATATGCCAAGCTTGACGAGAACTCAACATCATCATCGTCTCTAAAGCCTGTAATGACTTCTGTTCTGCCTTTTGAAATAAGGTCATAAACATTCTTATCTGTCAGCTTTTTCTTTTTTATATTTAACGGTATAATGAAATCGCACGTTTTATCAAAATTTCCTGTGCAGTACCATGAGTTAAGGCTTTTCTTCATCTGCCTTCCGCATAGCGGGCAGTTGAATTTTCTTTCCTTTTCGGAAACATATTCTTTTATCTGTACGCCTTTTAATATGACAGACCACTCTTTAAGTTTCTTTATCACGTCTGACATATACTTATCAGGTGTTTCCTCTCCATTATGGACTTCATAGAGCCTACGCTCCATATCAGCCACAAGGTCAGGCTTTTTAAGCTCCTGTATCGGAAAGTTATTTATGACGTACTCGCCCATTTCTGTAGGGTATATGGTTTCATTCTTAACCATAATGTACCCATTATCAAGTAGGTTTTGTATTATTATCGGGCGTGTATCGTTTGTACCGAGCATAACTCGATGTTTGCGACCCCACACCGCTATTTCTTCATTCTCTATATATTTTCCTGCACGTTCCATATACAGCATAAGCGTACTGTAGTTAAACCTTGCAGGCGGCTTTGATTTTATTTCAGCAACACCGTAAACGCCTTTGAGAACACTTCCCTTTTGGTACTGTGCAAGATAGCTTATACGAGTCTTTTCTCCGAAAAGACTTTTCCACCCTGCAAGTGTACAAGCCTTATCAGAGGTTATAAACCCATACTCTCCGACGGCTATCGTCATATTGATCTTCGTGTATACTGCATCATCATAGACCAAACTCAACACCGATCTACAAATCATATCATACACCGCAAGCTCCTGCTCTGTCAATCTTTTTATCTCTGAAAAGATCGGCATTTGTGGAACGATCGCACTGTGAGCTTCATTTTCAAGTTTCTTATCGTTAAAATGTCGGTCGGTAAATTCGCACCAGTTCTCCGATGAAACGGCGCACGATTTATATAGCATATCAAATAACGCCTGATTTATCCTCTTAATTGGTGCCTTATCTGACTCAAACAAAAACTGCATTTCTGTTCGTGGGTACGTTATGAGGTTTTTCATATACAGCGTTTGAAGAATATCCGCCGCCTTTGTGGGCTTGATTTTAAGCTTTTTGCAAATCTCAGACTGCAAAACCGTTGTATTATATAGCAACGGTTTCTTTTCTGTGACCGTTGTCTGCTCATATCCTGTGACTGTTGGAACAGAGTTATTAAGTGCAGCCACAACGCTCTCAGTGGTTTCTTTATCGGAAAAACGCTCACTGAGTACCGCAGGAATTTTTGCTCTGTCAAAAGTTGCTTTAATCGCAAAGCTACTTTCACTCTTATGTTCTTTGATACTTCTCTCCAAGCCTACCACAGCGGCAAGCGTTGGTGTCTGAACTGTTCCAATGGTTATTTTCTCTCTATTGCCATACGCTTGCGTGGCAAGTACAGTAAGATTTATGCCCCACAGCCAGTTGGTGATATCTTTGCACCTTGCAGCTCTTATAATAGAAGCTCTGGTCTCAATGCTTTGAAGGTTTCTCAGGCTAAATGCGCTTCTTATGGAGCTTTCATTAAGGTCATTTATGATTGCTCTGTAGACAGGCAAGCCTCGTCCCAAATTTATATATATGTAAGAAAAAATGTTCTCGCCGCTATCATCATTGTCTGTAGCACATATGATTTTATCCGCCTTGCTCAAAGCTTCGGCAAGGCACTCAATATAAGCAGAAACTATATTATTCTCACTATCTTTTAATGGTGTATACTTAAATTGATAAGGTATACAAGGAAAGGCTTTACTGCTCCATTTATTGAAGTCACTGCCATAAGCGGCGGCAGGAGCAAGCTCATATAATCTTCCCTTTGCATAGGCAATCATGGTATTGTCACCGTTAAGAATGGTTTCCCAATAATGGATATCTGAATGTGACACATATGGCACTTTCTTTCCTGCACCAAGAGCTTTAGCTATTCTCTTTGCAACGCTCTGTTTTTCAACTATTACTACGGTCAATACTATCCCTTCTTATTTTATCATATGTTTTTCTGTTTATCAATGGGCTATCAGCCAATCGTGTTCGTTTTTTACTGCAATGTGCTTTTACGGACTTTAAATCTACAAGAAGGAGAAGTACAGAAATAATACTCCCCTATTGGCGTTGGCTTTAAGGTCAAGCGACCGCCGCAGTATGGGCAAGACTTAACATAGCTAAACTCAATAAGCTCCTGCACGTTCTTCACATCTTCCTTTGTATACTCATACAGTAAATCTTTTCTGTCTTTGTACTTAATATTCTCGTCCATAAGTACGCTTGCTCTGTCACCAACATAGCCATTAGTATACAACATAACACTTTCTGTTTCAAAGTGTTTACGCATATCAAGTATTTCGTCCATTTGGCGTATGGTAATATATTCAGGAGAGCGAAAGCAAGCAAGGAGAAATGTTTTATCGTTATCTTTATCGTGATACATTCCGAAGTGGCTCATATCTCTGTCCGTGTAAAAGTCCTCTGCTTTGTCGAGACATTCATAAGTATCATCACTATAATACTTATTTATGATAGCAAGTTTGAAGTCTGCATCTGACATAATATCGAGAGCCTTCATACCGCTTGCCTTTTCAGTGTGCTTTCTGAGGCGTATCTCATTCCTACTGAGCCAAAAGCCTGCACCAATAACGGCTGCTTCTAATATTATAAGTCCGACAAAGCCAATGTATTTATATAGAAGAAGTCCTATGAAGAAAGCGACATAGGCGGCGAAGTAAATTTTTGAGGGCTTTCTATTCTTTTTCTGAGCTTTTTTTATCTGTCTTTTTCTTTTTCTAGTCAATCCGATCGGCGGCGTATAATTAAGCATTTCATTCTCTCCCTTAACTCAAAAAGCCCCTATTTGTATAAATGAGGGGCTTTGTTCCTTATTTCCTTGTCAGCTCGTTGTAACATTCGTTACATATCTTCACGCCCTTAAAATCGTGAAACTCTTCTCTATGCTCGTTGCAAAAGGCGCACGTTTCTTTGTGCTTTTCCAAAATAACCATATCGCCGTCAGTGTATATTTCAACGCCAACGCCAGTATCAAGTCCATACACTCTTCTTATCTCTTTCGGTATAACGAGCCTTCCGAGTTCGTCTATTCTTCTGATTATTCCTGTTGATTTCATTTTTTTCCTTTCAAGTGTGACACATATATCCACTTTTGCCTCAATCATTGCTCTTTTTTTCATTCTGTTTGTTTTGAATTTTATCGGCTACAAACAATAAAAAGGTTGCAATAACAACATATGAAAGTACAGCAAGAAAAGGTTTTAAGCTTACACTTGTGCCTTCATCTGCTCTGCTCATAATTCGCATAAAGTCTTGATATGCACCTGAGATTTGAGGAAGCATAATCATGCCACCAATGATATATAGAATGATAGACATGATTTGCAGAGCTTTTGCAACACCTACACGTTTGAGATAATCATAAGCCAACACGCCTCCTGCCGCTATTATACCGGGAACAAAATAAAGAAAAATTGACATTATTTTCACCTTCTTTCTTCTACAAGCTACCTATATTATACACCTAAAAGGTGCAAAAGTCAACACATTTGAATGAAATCGTGCTATATGTGTCCGCTATTAGTAAAGAAAATAGATAGCCCAACAAGGTTTTGGGTTTATTCTATGTCCGTTAGGACAAACTTCCACATAAACAACGTAATAGGCTTTTTCTCTCTTTTCGTATTCATATTTCAGTTGTTCCTTGAACATTCGAGTTATATTGTCTATATCTTTCTCTGTAAAAGGTATGGTATATACATCATCATAACTTGACGTATCAGGCGAGGACTCATTGATACAAAGCTGATAGTATTCATCAAGAGTATTATATTCCTCTCCATATGTCCAAAATTCTGTGTAATGAGTGTTTACATATTCAGCCTTGCTGTTTGAATATTCCTGCAATTCCTTTTTCATCACATCAATATCAGCCTGTGTGATTTTATTACCACTTGGCTTTGACGGCTGTTCTTCCTTTTTTGTAGTTGTTGTCTGCCTAGTCTGTTCGGTCTGCTGAGGTTGCTCATAAGAATAGTCATTATCACCATTATCCTCGTTATATGAAGGCTGATTATCCTCGTAGTTATAATTATTGTTATCCTGTGGCGGATAATACGCAATACCACCGTTGCCATTGTTACTATTATTTTGAACTGTGGTAGTTACCTTTTTAGTTGTAGTAGCCTTTGTTGTAGTAGTCTTAGTTGTAGTGGTTGTGGCACTTGTCGTTGTAGTAAATGTAGTTGCATTTTCAAATGAGGGCTTCCACGTTCCCACAGTAGTTGTTGTAACTGTTGCACTTGTAGCCTTTGTTTCAGCCTTTGACGTATCATCAAGCTGACCGCAAGATGCAAACATTGTAAATGCCAATACAGCCGCTGTTATCTTCACCATATTTCTCATATTAATCACTTTCCTCTCTTATTATCATTTGAACTTTCAAAATCTTTTGATATCAACGTTCTTAATGTGTCTCTGCACTCCTCAATCTGCCTATACAGAATTGCGTTCTCAGATCTTAGTTCTTCAATCTTGTCAATCATTTTATGGTTTAATGACATAGATTGTGTCAACAGATCATACATTTCGTGATATGTTTTATCTCTCATTATTTAAGCTTCCTTTCACATTACTATTGTGCTATATGTGTCCGCTATTAGTAAAGAAAATAGATAGCCCAACAAGGTTTTGGGTTTATTCTATGTCCGTTAGGACAAACTTCCACATAAACAACGTAATAGGCTTTTTCTCTCTTTTCGTATTCATATTTCAGTTGTTCCTTGAACATTCGAGTTATATTGTCTATATCTTTCTCTGTAAAAGGTATGGTATATACATCATCATAACTTGACGTATCAGGCGAGGACTCATTGATACAAAGCTGATAGTATTCATCAAGAGTATTATATTCCTCTCCATATGTCCAAAATTCTGTGTAATGAGTGTTTACATATTCAGCCTTGCTGTTTGAATATTCCTGCAATTCCTTTTTCATCACATCAATATCAGCCTGTGTGATTTTGTCACTTCTGCTTGTAGTGCCTGTAACAAAATCACTTTCTTCTCCATAATGCTCAAACTTTGCATCGTCAATCTTGACAGCCTGAATTTTGAAGTTATATGAAGTTTCAGCATTAAGATTTTTTACAGTAAACTGAGTGTCTGCGGTTCTGCCTATCTCAGACCAACTTTCACCATTACCCTCATATACCACATACTCATTACAGCCGATCTTATCCCACGAAAGAGTAATGCTGCTTTCGGTAACGGAAGATACATTAAGTCCTTTTGCCTTTTGAGGTGCGGTGGCTGTTGCCACACTGTCAGACCAGTTACCATACTGCTTTGATCCGTCCACGATAGAATAAGCACGAATTTTAAAGCTCTCTCTCGTGGCATTTGGCAAACCTGAAACTACCGCATTTGTTTCTGTCACGTCTGCGACCTCGTTATACACGCCGTTCTTTCTCATTCCAACTGAATAACCGTCAGCTCCGCTTACACTGTTCCACGATAAGCTTATCTCGCTGTTATTCAGAGTATTGGACTGTACACCTGTTACCTTTGCAACGCTCGTTGTGACAGTAACAACTTTTGAATGTTTACCATAATGGTTATTGCGTTTCTTCTTATCGTCCTTCTTGCAAGCCCTTATTTTAAACCGATACTCTGTCTGTGGTGTGAGTTTCTTAACGGTATATGACGTTCCTGTGGTCTTGCCTATCTCCTTCCACTCACCGCCTATGTACTGGAAAACACGATAGTTTGTACAGCCAATTTTCGTCCACGAAAGCTTTACGCTGTCTGAATTTACAGAAGATACTTTCAAGCCCTTGCAAGGCTGAGGGTTTGTGGCGGTGTTCCAATTGGAAGAATAAGAGCCATATATCTTTTTGCCCTTTACCTTCTTATATGCTCTGACCTTGAAATTCTCTCTTGTGGCATTTGGAAGCTTCTTTACGGTGTATGTTGTGCTTTTGGCATCAGCTACCTTATTATACTTTCCATTCTTACGCATATACACGGTATAGCCGCTTGCGCCCTTGACCTTTTTCCATTTAAGCTTTATTTTGCTGTTACTCAAAGTATTTGATTTGAGACCTGTCACCTTCCCCACACTTGCCGCCTCTGCGGTTATCGAGGTTTCTGAAAAAAGGTTATAGTGATCGGCAATCGGAGCATATATTCCTGTTCCTATCATCATTGCCGCCAGTATAGCCGCTGTTGTTCTTTTAACGCTGTTCTTCATGGTATCTCTCCCTTTTTATCATTCATAAGCTCCGATATATTCCGTTCTTTTACCGCATATCGGACACGGTATCTTATCATCATAAGAAGCAGATATGATCTGTTTCGTTGTCTCACACAACTCTTTACAGCACTTCGGAAGAACTTTTATAACGTCCTTATCGTTTGCCAAAACGTTCGGTCGGACAAGCTTATTAAATCTAACGTATTCGACCCACCCTTTATTATCAAACATTTGGTAAGCATAAAGCCTGCACGCCTCTCTAGTTATCAGATACTCGGTATGATTTGCACAACCTGAAAACTGCGCCTCTTTAAGCTTTTCAAGCAAGGCTGTTTCACAATTTTTCGCAGCTAAAAGTTCAACGGCTGCTACCCATACAGTTTCAAGTATATCACCCTGACTTGTCATAACACCATTTCTATACGAATGTTTCTTCTCGCCGTATGCGCCTACGCTTGTTGTAGTAACACCTGTTCCATAATGAGGTCGTAGTGAATTAAAGCTTATTTCGACCGACTCCAAAGAGTTTATCAAGCCTATCTGCATTTTAGTTCCTTTCTGATTGTGCTATATGTGTCCGCTTTCCGTTACTGCTGCTTTTCCTTCTCATAACCTTCACCTTTGTCTTTTTGTGCCTTTCAAACAGTTCTATCGTCATAATCGCAACTATAACAAATGCAAATATTGCGCCTATGGCAACTATCACCATCAGCACTGTAGTTATATCAAAGTCCATTCGTCATTCTCCCCTTTCATTTTATCGCTCCTAATTGTGCTACATACATTCACTTAGATCATATCAAAAATCTCCATAACTGTCTGTGCATCATAAGCTGTCATATCTTCCGTAAAGTCTTTGATTTTTCTTGTCATGTATTTGGAACGTTCAGACTCAGCACCTTCACCTTTCCTTATAATCTCTGAAAGCTTGCTAAGATCGTTGACTGTTAATTCAGCCATATTATCATCAAACCTTTTCTCTTTGTTGAAACGAGCGAAAACATAAGGCTTGATTTCAAATGAAAGAATTTTATCCTCAATTTTTTCGTTTGAAACGTTACCGCAGTTAGAGCATTTCATATGTGCATATGATACAAGATTAAAAATTACTTCGTTGTGTAAAGAATTGATTTTACGTCTTGCATTTTGTGATGAAATGTATATAAATGCCGACAGCAACAGCACCAAAACATTTATTGTTGATGTCGCAAAATCAAATTCCGATAAAAAAAGTTGGAACGCCGAAACGATAAAGCACAAAAGAGATATAAGAGATATTGCAATAAGAAGCCCTCCTCTGTTAATACCGCTGTCATTACTTGATGCAACTTTTTCAAACCTCAAAAAAGGCTTTTCTTCTCCACGGCAAATGACTCTTTCTATTCCACTCAAAGTGTCCTCGTCCAACATTTCATATATGCAATTCAGTTCATCATCGGATAACATAGTCATAGATTTGCACCACGCTGACCGTGTATCACTAAGCAGCGATAATATATTGTTTACAATCGCTCCTCTCATATATTGTACTTGATGTGAATTTACACGTTCCCACGCCAAAATTTCTCCGCAGGACTCACATCTTACAGGCTTTCTAACTTCTATTATTGCTTGCATTTCCATTTTTCTTCTCTCCTCTATCAGATACGTCTTGTTCACCATAATTAAACCTTATCGTATATTAAAATATTTCTTCTTCTCTTTTCGGTACATATTTCATTACCGATTTCCACAAGTATTGGCGTATTACCAAGCTCGGCAAAGTATTGAATACTCCGTATTTTTTCCACTATATGTGAAACATTTTCAGCATCATCATACTTATTGTATTTCATAAACCAATCGCAAAAAAAATCTAAATCTTCTCCACTAAGCTCCGCCTTATTATCCTTAAAAGCTTTGAAGCTTTTAAGCATTTCACAAAGTCTACTATCTGTTTCAAGAGCAAGCCTAGGAATATTTAATTTCTCATTCTGCTTATTTCCGCAATGTTGACATTCGTCCATATGGTCTATCTCCAATGACAAGTCAAGCCGTTGTTTCTTTCTTTTGGGAATAAGCGTGAGTAAGCCAAGCACAAGGGCAATTATAAATGCGAGAGATAGATTTGGCAATGTCAGCAACGATTTTAGCTTTAAAACCGTTGCTTCATCGTGTAATGTTCTACCAATTGTAATCATTGAAAACACAGCGGCAAGAACATATGCTATAATTACGGAAATCGTTCTAAGCAAAGCCCAAAAAGCTCTTGTTTTCAAAACTGAGTGATACTTGTACTCTGAAAAACTGAGAGATAATCTTTCTTCTCCGCTATGTTTCGGTATTGATTTGTCACCCAAAAGCCGAGTTAGCTTTTGAACATCGTTATCCGAAAGAATTTTGCTTTCCGACCCATTTTCAACTTCTTCACCGCAATCTATCAAGCTGCGAATAGACATCACATAACCACATACAACAGTTCGATTTGTCCTCGAACGTTCCCAACGTATAATCTCACCGCACTCCCTACACCTTATGGGCTTCTCCACATCTATGATAACACAGTTTGTCATTTTTTCTCCTTTCAATTGTGACACATATATCACGCTAATTATTCTTACGTCTTTTAAATAAGCCTTGCTTTTTCTTAGGCTGTGGTGCATCAGCAAGATTAAAAATTCTACCGTACACATCTGCATTATGCGCCGAGTATTCAAAGCAACTCTCCGATGCAGACAACCTGAACACCTTATATCCCTTCTGCGCCAAAGGAAGTATTTTATCTGTAAATCTGTTCTCACCAATGAGATTGAAGAGAAAATACGTTTGAGGCACATATGACATAGCACTGTCAACGATATACTTTTCTATAACTGAAACATTCCAAAAGCCAAAGTCAGCTACAAGAAGCTTATATGGACATTTTTCATACTCTGTCAGTTCATCATCAGAAACTATACCAAAGTCTTTAATGGTTATCTCGTGATTTCCCTGAGATATACTCAGGCAAGCAGGAGAATAATACGAAACGCCGTTATACTTAAAGCCGTCATTGATACTGCACTCAACGTTGAGATAATCTGCAAAGTTCAGATATGTTTCATTGTCTGAGAAAACCACGCCGACTGAATACTTCTGTTTCAGAAACGAAGCAAGTTCTACGGAAACGTGCGTACAGCCTGTGCGCCGTATAAGCTGACTTACCGCCACAGTGATATGTGCCGTCAGCATTGCAGGGTTAAATCTGCTCTGCTCTGCCACTGTATTTACCGTGGCGTTTTCAAAAACTGCCTTCGGCTGTTCATATACAAGAGGAGTATGGTGAGAAGCATTGTTCTCAGGGCGGCTCAATTCTTCCGTAATGCTTTCTTCAAAGTCCTGCGGCTTATCATCAAAGCTTACAACTGGAACGTCCTCTGCCTCGTCTGTGTCCTCTGTATCAGGTGTTTCCTCTGTTGCCTCTTCCTTATCCGCAAAGTATTCCTCGCTGTTGGAATTGGCGATAAGCTCGTCAACGTCCTCACCTATAAAGTCAGGAACATCTTCATCAGGCACAACGTTCTCAGTTCCACCCTGCGCCTCTGTAACGAGTTCTTCAAAGTCTTGCGGCTTATCGTCAAAGCTTACGATTGGAACGTCCTCTGCCTCGTCTGTGTCCTCTGTATCAGGCGTTTCCTCTGTGGCTTCTTCTTTATCTGCAAAGTATTCCTCGCTGTTGGAGTTGGCGATAAGCTCGTCAATATTCTCATTGATAAAGTCAGGAACTTCTTCATCAGGTACAACGTTCTCAGCACTGCTCTGCTCCTCTGTAACGAGTTCTTCTAAGTCTT
>OGGA01000689.1_pt1 | contig 21801 bp, 19 predicted proteins | sample 1571041 | NCBI WGS metagenome assembly OGGA01 (sample SAMEA2582057, study PRJEB24529) | metagenome | biome: Human gut stool | place: China | collected 2011 | reverse complement strand
TAGCTTCTATCTGTGATGTATTCGTAAACGATGCTTTCGGTACAGCACACAGAGCTCACTGCTCAAATGTTGGTGTTACACAGTTTGTAGATACAGCTGTTGTTGGCTATTTAATGCAGAAGGAAATCGATTTCCTCGGCAATGCAGTCAACAATCCGGTAAGACCTTTCGTAGCAATCCTTGGTGGTTCGAAAGTATCTTCAAAGATTTCTGTTATCAACAATCTGCTTGATAAGGTAGATACATTAATCATCGGTGGTGGTATGTCTTATACATTCCAGAAAGCAAAGGGCGGCAATGTAGGACAGTCACTCGTAGAAGATGATTATCTTGATTATGCTAAAGAAATGATGGAAAAGGCTGAAAAGAAGGGCGTTAAAATGTTGATTCCGATTGACACTGTTGTGACAAAGGAATTCAAAAATGATACACCATTTCATGTAGTAGATGCGGGCTGCCAGGCTGATGATGACATGGGCATGGATATCGGACCAAAGACCTGTGAACTTTACAAGGAAGCTTTAGCTGATGCAAAGACTGTTGTATGGAATGGACCAATGGGTGTATTTGAATTTGAAAACTTTGCAAAGGGTACAATCGCTGTTGCAGAAGAACTGGCATCATTAAAGGATGCTACAACAATCATCGGTGGCGGTGACTCAGCTGCAGCTGTTAACAATCTTGGTTTTGGTGATAAGATGACTCACATTTCAACTGGTGGCGGTGCATCTTTAGAGTTCCTTGAAGGAAAAGAACTTCCGGGTGTTGTTGCAGCTAATGATAAGTAATAAGTAACATTTGATGAAATATTACTGACATAATAAAAATATAGGAAAACAGTCATACATTCAGTGGTTTTATCTGAAATATTACGTATGACTGTTTTTTTATTTTGTAAAAAAATCCGCATAAATTTTATAAATTGTATTTATTGCAATAATTGGATATAAATTTTTATAAATTCTAGTATTATTTAGAAAGATGTGTTATAATTTACTTAAAAGAAAGCGACGGAATAACCAATTGTGTATGACAAAAAATAATACAGTTTGAGGAGGATTATTTTATGCGCAGGAAAGTTGTAGCAGGTAACTGGAAAATGAACATGACACCGAGTGAGGCAGTGGCTCTTGTAAAGAAACTTAAGCCCAATATGGAGAATTCAGATGTGGACGTTATCTTTTGCGTTCCATCTATTGATATCGTTCCAGTTGTAGAAGCCTGCAAAGGTACAAAAATCAGCGTGGGAGCTGAAAATATGTATTATGAAGAAAAGGGAGCCTATACAGGTGAGGTTTCTCCACAGATGCTGGTTGATGCCGGTGTATCCTATGTGATTATCGGACATTCGGAAAGAAGACAGTATTTTAAAGAAGACAATGAAATGGTAAACCGTAAAATCAGGAAAGCCATTGAACATAATATTATTCCGATTATCTGCTGTGGTGAAACATTAGAAGAAAGAGAAGCAGGTATTACACTTACATTGATTAAAAAACAGATTGTAAGTGCATTAAAGTATGTATCACCGGAAAATGCCCAGCGTTGTATTATTGCTTATGAACCAATCTGGGCAATTGGAACGGGGCGAGTGGCAACTACACAGCAGGCACAGGAGGTATGTTGTTCTATCCGTGGAATTATCCGTGATATTTATGGTACACAGATTGCGGATGCTATCCGTATTTTATATGGTGGCAGTGTGAATGCAGGCAACGCATTGCAGCTGTTTTCCGAACCGGATATTGACGGTGGTCTTGTCGGCGGTGCCAGTTTAAAACCTGAATTTTCAAAAATTGTAAATTATCAATAAAAATACATAACTGCTGCAAAAGGAACGGTTTCTGATGGAGTTCTTTTTGCAACAGTTTTTTAATGTGAAGTGCCATAATTATAATAATTAGCACTTTTATTTTTGCGCAAAATATGATATGATTCTTTAGGTATATTGTACCGATTATGGAAAATGTTAAAAGGAGAAATACAATGAGTAAAAAACCAGTTGTTTTAATGATACTTGATGGATATGGATTAAATGATAATACAAAAGGAAATGGTATTGCTGCAGCGAATACACCGGTAATGGATAAATTAATGAAGGAATATCCTTATGTAAAAGGCTATGCAAGCGGTCTTGCAGTCGGACTTCCGGACGGACAGATGGGTAACTCTGAAGTAGGACATTTAAATATGGGTGCCGGACGTATTGTATATCAGGAACTGACAAGAATCACAAAAGCAATAGAAGATGGTGATTTCTTTGAAAACGAAGAACTTTTAGGCGCAATTAAAAACTGCAAGGAGAACAATTCAGACTTACATTTATTCGGTCTGTTATCAAACGGCGGTGTGCACAGCCACATTACACATTTATATGCCCTGCTGGAACTGGCAAAGAGAAACGGTATTAAGAATGTCTATGTTCACGGCTTTATGGACGGACGTGATACAGCACCGGACGGAGGAAAAGAATTTATCAGCCAGTTATCCGACAAAATGGAAGAATTAGGTGTTGGACAGATTGCTTCTATTATGGGTCGTTACTATGTAATGGACAGAGATAACAGATGGGACAGAGTAGAAGCTGCTTATAATGCACTTGTAAAGGGTGAAGGAAATGAGGCAGAATGTGCAAAGTGTGCTATCGCCGCATCTTATGAAGATGGGAAAACGGATGAATTTGTTGTGCCGACTGTTGTAAAGAAGGATGGTAAGCCATTAGCAACGATTAAAGACGGAGATTCTGTTATCTGCTTTAACTTCAGACCGGACAGAGCAAGAGAAATCACAAGATGTTTCTGCGATGATGAATTTACAGGCTTTGACAGAGGCGCAAGAAAGAAAGTCCACTATGTATGCTTCACAGATTACGATGTAACAATCGGCAATAAGTATGTAGCATTCAAGAAAGAAAAGATTACCAATACATTTGGTGAATTTTTAGCAGCAAATAACAAGACACAGGCCCGTATTGCCGAGACAGAAAAATATGCACACGTAACATTTTTCTTCAACGGCGGTGTAGAGGAACCAAACAAGGGCGAAGACAGAATCCTTGTAAAGTCACCAAAGGTTGCAACATATGATTTACAGCCGGAGATGAGTGCGCCTGAAGTATGTGATAAACTCACAGATGCAATCCGTTCAGATAAGTATGATGTTATTATCATCAACTTTGCAAACCCGGATATGGTCGGACATACCGGTATCGAATCTGCCGTTGTAAAGGCAATTGAAACTGTAGATACCTGTGTAGGCAAGGCTGTAGAGGCATTAAAGGAAGTTGACGGAACTATGTTTATCTGCGCGGATCATGGAAACGCAGAACAGTTAATTGACTATAAGACCGGAGAACCATTTACGGCACATACAACCAATCCTGTTCCGTTCATTCTTGTAAACTACGATGAAGCGTACACATTAAAAGAAGGCGGAAAGCTTTGTGATATCGTACCGACACTGATTGAAATTATGGGTATGGAAAAACCAAAGGAAATGACAGGCGAATCCCTGCTTGTTAAAAAGAATTCATAAATTTCTATTGTGTTGCACGTATAGGTGTGCTATAATGATAATAGTATGCGATTATAATTTAATGAATAGAATCGTAAGCTTCGACACAATAGGAGGTGTGATAAATGTTCGGAATGTCGGCTGCTGATATTATACGAATTGTTTTAATGGGAATCTTTATATTAGTATGTATAGCATTATCAATCGTTGTTTTAATGCAGGAAAGCAAGCAGCAGGGTCTGTCTGGTACAATCAGTGGAGCCGCTGATACTTACTGGGGCAGAAACAAGGGCCGTTCAATGGAAGGAAAACTGGTATTATTTACAAAGATATTAGGTGTTGCTTTCTTTGTTCTGGCAGCTATATTAAATATTAATTTTTAAAAAGAAACCTGGATTCTCCGTAAAACAATGGAGGATTCAGGTTTTATTTTTTGCAGAAGTGAAAATATATAAAGGGGTTGGTTTTATGAAAAAACGCGGAAACATATCAATTAAAGCAAAACTTTTGGGTGTTATTACACCGGTAGTTATTGCAATTGTTGTTGTGCTGGTACTGGTATCGTATCTGGCATCCGCACATATCATTGAAAATTATTCGCAGAATCTGTTGGAATCTTCGGTTGAAAACCAGACATCAAAGATTGAATCGTGGTTAGATGAGAATCTTTCGTCTTTTCAAATGGCAAAGACAACGATTGAACAGTTAAATCCAGACGATGCACAGCTTCAGACGATTTTGGACAGCTATTATGGCTACAGCGACAATTATCCGGACGGATTATATGTATCCGACAGTAACGGCAATTTGTTAAAGGCTTCCAAATCTACAAAGAGTGAGAGCAGTCCGACAAAAAGCACATGGTATACTGAAGGTCTGACTCGTGTCAACATGGCAGTCGGTTCGGCTTACAAAAATGCAGAGGGTGTCAATGTCATCAGTGCATCGGGAATATTAAAGGATAATTCGGACAAAATACGTGTCATATCCGCAGATATGACGTTGGACCGCATTTCTATCATTGTCAATTCATTTATTGAAATGGACGATGCGCAGACATTTCTGGTTGACAAAAACAGCGGTACGATTTTAGCAGACCGTGATTCGTCTTTGATTTCACAAAAGCTCGGTGCAGCGGGACAGAGCATTTTTTATCAGGATATGGCACAGCGTATTGACGACCAGAACTACGATTTTACAACGATTGACGGTGAAATGACTGTTTCACAGGAGGTACAGGGAACGGACTGGATTCTGGTATCTTACATTCCTAAGAGTACGGTACTCGTGGATTTAGTTGCATTAAGAACACGAATGATTGTAATCGGCGTGGTTTGTATTATTCTGCTCTGCATATTGATTGAAAGAATGACACATATTGTTGTAAAACCTGTTAAAGAAATAACAAAGGCTATTACACAAATGGCATCCGGTGATTTCACGGTATCCGTCAATCCGCGCGGCAATGATGAAATCGCCGTAATGGGCTACAGTGTCCAGCATTTTATCGAAGCCATGAAGCAGATGATTACGCAGATTGGACAGGTTTCCCAGACGTTAAGCGAACAGGCACAGTCCAGCAAGAGTGTATCCACGGAGTTAAATTCCGCAACGGAAATCCAGTCGCGTTCTATGGGCGAATTAAATTCAACGGTAGACCAGCTTGCGGTTTCTGTCAATGAAATTGCCGAAAACGCAACACAGCTTGCCGGGGTTGCCGCCGATACCAAGAAGGACAGCGATGTTGTTGATGTTAAAATGCGTGAAACGGTTGAAGTATCCGAAAAAGGCCGTCAGGATATGGAAAAAGTCAGCAAAGCGCTGGAGGGCATTGAGCTTTCTATCCATAACTTACAGGAGGCCGTTGACAAGGTCGGCACCGCATCTGGTGAGATTGTTGACATTATCAATCTGATTGGCAGTATTGCGGAAGAAACAAATCTTTTGTCTTTAAATGCTTCGATTGAGGCGGCGAGAGCCGGAGAAGCGGGCAGGGGCTTTGCTGTTGTTGCTTCTGAAATCGGTACACTGGCAAAAAACAGTGCCGATTCCGTTGCCAATATTACGGAATTAATTAATGAAATCAATAAGCTGGTAGAAAATGCCGTATCCCAGGCAGGAAGCAGTGCCGGTGAAATCGCCGACAGTGCCGGTCTGATCCATGCGGCAGTGGATACCTTCCATACAATTTTCAGTAATATACAGGATACAAACGAATTGATGAAAAATGTTGTAAGCAAGATTGGCGAAGTCGATGAAGTCGCAACCAATGTTGCTGCTATCTGTGAAGAACAGGCGGCAAGTTCCGATGAAATCCTTGCAACTTCGGAATCCATGCTTACACAGGCAAAAAATATTACAAGAAACAGCGAACAGGTTGAATCCGCATCTGAAAATTTAGCAGTATCGGCAAATCAGCTTTCATCACAGATAGAGCAGTTCAGGATTTAAGCTGATACCGGTAAAAGTCTGAGTATGGAGGTAAGATAAAATGAAAAAGATAATCAGTTGGTTTTTATGTATTACAATGCTTGCAGGCTGTCTGGTTTTAGGCGGCTGTACGCAGTCTGCGAAGTCCGGTTCGTCCGCAGGCGGCAGTGTGAAAATGCTTTTATCCCTGGGACAGGCAGATACCTTTCGCACCACGCTTGTCAATCAGGCCAAAAAGACCGCTTCGGAAAATAATGTACAGTTAGACGTGCTGGACGCGGAAAGTTCCATTGAAAAGCAGGTTGAACATATTAAAAAAGCCGTGTCCGAAAAATATGACGTCATTTTATGCAATATGGTTGATGCCGATACGGCGCTGGAACTGGAAGCACTGGCAGGCGATATTCCGATTGTGTTTTTTAACACGTCACCGGACGCTTCCCGCTTAAAAGCCGGAAAATACATTTACGTAGGCTCAAATGAAGCAGATGCGGGACAGTATCAGGCGGAATATGTGTTAGAGCAGTTAAAAACACTTTCAGAATTAAATGTGGCAATCATTAAAGGACCGGACAGTCATTCCGCAACAAAGGGCAGAACGGATGCCGTTAAAAATACGCTGAATACATCCGGCAAAACGGTTCATTATGTGTTTGAAGACCATGCGGACTGGGACCAGACCCGTGCCGAAGAACTGTTTACAATATTTTTAAAGACGAATCAGAAATGCAACGCCGTTATTTGTAACAATGATACCATGGCGTTAGGTGTGTCAAAACTATAGAATTGTGATGAATGGCATGTAAAAAAGCAGGAAGAAATGACATTTTAATATTAGGAATTGATGCAACGGCTGACGGTTGTACGGCGATTACCAACGGTACAATGAACTTTACGGTTTACCAGTCTGCAACAGGACAGGGAGAACGCCTGATTCAGGCAGGGAAAATTCTCGCACAGGGTGGCAGTATCAAAGATTTGGATGGAGCTTCTGAAAATGAAAAGTATGTATGGGTTCCGTTTGAAAAGGTAGATGTCTCTAACGTCAGAAATTATCAATAAGCAAATAAAAGCGCATCAGGAAAGGCTCGGTGGAGAATGAATAAAGAACAGCTTGAAAAACGTAAAAAGTTAATCGCTGAATTAATTTTGGAAAATGAATTTTATGTACCAATGAAGACAAAAGAAATTGCAATTCTTTTGCAGATTCCAAAATCACAAAGAGGCGAACTTCAGGAGGTGTTAGACAGCTTAGTCAGTGACGGAACAATTGGCATTTCAAAGAAAGGAAAATACGGAAAACCGGATAATACGGCGGTTGTCGGTATATTTACCAGCACCAGGAGAGGTTTCGGCTTTGTTACGGTAGACGGCTGGGATGAAGATATTTTTATTCAGGAATCGGATACCGGTGGTGCATTCCATATGGATAAAGTAAAGGTGACGATTACTCATAAGAAGCAGGGTAACAAGCGCTGTGAGGGGAAAGTTATCGGTGTGCTTGAGCATCAGCTTACCGAGCTGGTCGGTACATTTCAAAAAAGCAGGACATATGGCTTTGTCGTACCGGACAATGGAAAAATCCCGGTTGATATTTTTGTGCCGCAGGAAAAATCAATGGGGGCAATGAACGGTCATAAGGTTGTCGTAAAAATCACAAATTACGGCAGCCACGGTAAGAACCCGGAAGGACAGGTCGTTGATATTATTGGACATATTAACGATCCGGGAACCGATGTACTGTCTATTGTAAAGGCGTATGATCTTCCTGTAGAATTTCCGGATAACGTTATACAGTATCTGAAAAATGTACCGGAGGAGGTAGATGAAAAAGATAAGGCTGGACGTGTCGATTTTCGTGCAGTGGATACCGTTACAATTGATGGAGAAGATGCCAAGGACCTTGATGATGCCATTACCCTTACCGTAAATGAACGTGGATATCAGCTCGGTGTGCATATTGCAGATGTAAGCCATTATGTGACAGAAAACAGCGTGCTGGATAAAGAAGCTTATAAGCGTGGAACCAGTGTTTACCTTGTGGATCGGGTTATTCCAATGCTTCCTCATAAATTATCCAATGGCATCTGTTCCTTAAATCAGGGCTGCGACCGTCTGGCGTTGAGCTGTATAATGGACATTGATAATAAAGGAAATGTGGTGGGACACCGCATTTGTGAAACATTAATCAATGTCAACCGCCGTATGACTTATACGAATGTAAAGAAAATTCTTGTCGATAAAGAGGCTTCTGTGATTGAAGAATACAAAGAACTTATTCCGATGTTTGAACGCATGGGAGAACTTGCGGCAATTTTAAGAAAGAAACGTTTTCAGCGCGGTTCGATTGATTTTGACTTTCCTGAAACGAAGATTATTTTGGATAAGGACGGTCATCCTTTGGAAGTCAAGCCGTATGACAGAAATGTTGCGACCAAAATCATCGAGGAATTTATGCTGATAGCTAATGAAACGGTTGCAGAGGATTATTTCTGGCAGGAAATACCATTCTTATACAGAAGCCATGAGAATCCGGATATGGAAAAGATTCAGAAATTAAGTACTTTTATTAATAATTTTGGATATTCTATTCATACCGGTGATGAAATTCATCCAAAGGAACTGCAAAAGCTTTTAGAAAAAATTGACGGAACAGACGAGGAAAATCTAATTGCACGTCTGACACTGCGTTCAATGAAAAGAGCACAGTACACAACAGAATGTGTCGGACACTTCGGACTTGCAGCAAAATATTACTGTCATTTTACGTCTCCAATCCGCAGATACCCGGATTTACAGATTCACCGGATTATTAAAGAAAATCTGCACGGTGGACTGAAACAGACACGTTTCAAGCACTATCAGAATCTTCTGCCGGAGGTGGCAAAGCATACCAGCACAACGGAACGGCGTGCCGATGATGCAGAACGTGATACCGATAAAGTCAAAATGGTTGAATATATGGAAAAACACATGGGCGAAGAATTCGACGGCGTGATTTCCGGAATGACGGCATGGGGCATGTATGTGGAACTGCCAAGCACGATTGAAGGCATGGTTTCTGTGACATCGCTGCGGGACGGGTATTACATTTATGACGAAAACCATTACGAAATGGTTAATGAAACCACCGGAAGAACCTTCAAACTCGGACAGAAGGTCACGGTCAAAGTTGTTGCAACCAATAAAATTTTAAGAACGATTGATTTTGAATTATCAGAAGGAGAATGGGAGAATGGCAGAACAAAAAAACGCAAACCGACTGATTTCCAATAATAAAAAGGCCTATTTTGATTATTTTATAGAGGATAAATACGAGGCAGGACTGGTGCTGCACGGAACGGAAGTGAAATCTATCCGCATGGGAAAATGCTCTATTAAGGAGGCGTATATTCAGATTCAGAACGGCGAAGTGTTTATTAATAATATGAATATTACACCTTACGAAAAAGGCAACATTTTTAATAAAGACCCGCTCCGCCCGAAAAAGCTATTACTGCACCAGAGCGAAATCAACAAGCTTGCCGGACAGATTGCGCAGAAAGGATATACAATTGTGCCATTGCAGGTTTATTTAAGCAAAGGCCGTGTGAAAATGGAAATCGGACTTGGTCGTGGTAAAAAGCTCTACGATAAGCGTGATTCCATTGCAAAGAAGGATCAGAAGCGGGAGGCAGAGAAAGAATTTAAAGTACGGAATTTGTATTAAATGTGAAAAAGCTTTGAAACACCCGGAATTAGGTATTTCAAAGCTTTTTTTATAATGGAGTAGACGGGAGTCGAACCCGTGTCCAAAAGCCCATTCACTGTTCTTCTACTATCATAGTTGGTTATTGTGGGTAAACCCTCATTCCCTCCGGTAGCAGGAAATCAACACCCTGATACCTTTAGTAGCTTCATCATACGCCCGCCGGTTCAAAGCTTTACCGGTGTCGTTTCCCGTATAGTCGAAGCCTGGGTCCTAAAGTACGGGTACTCTAGGTCAGACTGCTGCAACTAGGCAGCGTAAGCTAAATTTTCGTTAGCGTTTATATTTAGATTTGTGAGTTGACGCATCACCTGCGGATAGCTTCACCAGCTTCAAAACCCCTGTCGAAACCTTTACTACCCCGAGTGTATACACCGGAATATTTTCGGTCAACCAGTCATAACGCTGATTATTATTTACTATAGCACGCGGTAACGGCTTCGTCAAGAATTATCTTGTGACTTTTATTGACTTTAAAGCACACAAAAAGTAAAATAATAGTAAATTAGCGACAAAGTCGCTCAGAAATGGGGATGGTGTGAAAAATAACACTGATGTGCTTATTTTTCACACAAGGATTTGTTTCTTGGCGAAAGCAAATCCCTATGATGGCAGATGAGAAATCGCCTGCGCGAATTTCTCATCGCCTCTTCGCGACAAAGTCGCTCAGAAATGAGGAATAATATGGCAAAAAACGAATCAAAGAATCCGTCAAAGGAATATTCTGTCGGAGGATATACCTTTAAGACAAAAGAAGGTGCACAGGCGGCAAAGGATGAGCTGGCGGCAATTAAATATATGTCATCAAAAACAGACAGTACCAATGCAAAACAGGTATATATTTTGTATCATGACATTATTGATAAAAAACTGTTTAATACGCTGATTGGCATGAATTATTTAAAAGAGCTGCAGCAGTTTTTATATCTTTCGCCGGATGTGCCAAATGAAAAAATCAGACCGATTCCGATTAATAATGAAACAAAAGAAATGATGGAGGGACGCAGAGAACTTACGGAACATAAAAGCGAAATCCGTAAGCTGACAAAGGAACGCAATCATTATAAAGACAATTTTGTTATATCTGTGATTGTAAATGTTGTACTGGTTGTTGTAATTGCGGCAATGATTTATATTACACTGCACAGTTCCAATGCAAATGTAATCAATTACGAAGTAAACCTTCAGGATAAGTATGCTTCATGGCAGGAAGAACTGCAGTCACAGGAAGAATCATTAAATGCAAGAGAACGTGCATTAAATCAGCAAAAATAATTTTAAAAAACACATTTTTAACATATTCTTACGATATAATCGGCACAAAGGTAAAAAGTCAGGAGGATATTACGAATGAATAAATTAAAAGTTTTAATGGTAGATGATGAAAGCAGAATGCGCAAGCTGGTAAATGACTTCCTGTCACGTAAAAATTATGAAGTCATTGAAGCCGGTGATGGTGAAGAAGCAATTGATAAATTTTATGCGGATAAAGATATTGCACTAGTAATCCTCGATGTTATGATGCCGAAAATGGACGGATGGGAAGTCTGCAAACAGATTCGCAAGGATTCCAAAGTGCCAATTATTATGTTGACGGCAAAAGGTGAAGAACGTGATGAATTACAGGGCTTTGACTGCGGTGCGGATGAATACATTTCAAAACCATTCAGCCCGAAAATTCTGACTGCCAGAGTGGATGCTCTGGTACGCCGTGCGTATATGGTAGATGGCAGCGAGTGTATTAACATCGGCGGAATTGAAATTGATAAAGCCGCACACATGGTTAAAATTGACGGGGAAGAAATTGAGCTGAGTTTCAAAGAATTTGAACTGTTATCTTATTTTGTGGAAAATAAAGGAATTGCTCTTTCAAGAGAAAAGATTTTAAATAATGTATGGAATTACGATTATTTCGGAGATGCCAGAACGATTGATACACATGTCAAAAAACTGCGTAAAAAGATGGGTGAAAAAGGGGACTGCATTAAAACCATCTGGGGCATGGGATATAAGTTTGAGGTATAGTTATGGGCAGACATTCGATTAAAGTTAAAATTACATTATTACTGACTGTTATTATTACCAGTCTGATTGTACTTTTGCTGATTTTAAACAGCACACTGTCTGAAAAATTTTATTTTTCGGATAAGCAGGAATGTATGTTAAATACATATTCCAAAATTAATCAGATTATGAACGATTACGATGCGGGAACTGTTTCTGAATCCCAGATGAGTGATAGCATCGAACAGCTTACCGGCAGTGCGGCAATATCTGTTATCGTGGTAAATAGTGACTGGACTACCGTGTATTCCAATATTAACGGCGAACAGGATATGATAAACCGCCTGCTCCGCAGTATTTTTAATAAAGATGTATTCGGAACGTCCGATTCGGCACCGCAGCAAAATTCAAACAATGAAAATGCGCCGGGCGATATGCAGGATATGCATAATCCGGATAAAGGAAATTCAGACAATGGCAGCCAGGATAAAAATAATCCTAAGAATAAAGACGATATTTCCATTAATATGTCAGACAGTGGAATAGAAGAAAACCGTGATATTATGACACAGACAGATTTATATACACTGCAAAAGGTTTATGATAACCGTCTGGGTGATGATTATTACGAGCTATTTGGCACACTCTCCAATGGAGACAGTATTATGCTTCGTATGGCATTACAGGGGATTAAGGACAACGTATCCATTTCTAATACCTTCATTACTTATGTGGGAATCGGGATTTTGATTATTGGTGTCATTGCGGCATACATTTTTTCAAGTTATATTACAAAACCGATTCAGCAGCTCTCTGATATTGCGGAGAGAATGTCCAATCTGGATTTTGATGTGAAGTATCACGGAAAAGATAAGAGTGAAATTGGTGTGCTTGGAAACAGCATGAATAATATGTCAAAGAAGCTTGAAGAAAATATCTCACAGTTAAAATCAGCGAACAAAGAACTGCAAAGGGATATTGACCGCAAAGTTAAAATGGAAGAAGTGCGGACGGAATTTTTATCCAATGTATCACATGAATTAAAAACACCGATTGCCTTAATCCAGGGTTATGCAGAGGGCTTAAAAGAGGGCATCAGCGATGACCCTGAAAGTATGGACTTTTACTGCGATGTCATCATTGATGAAGCCGGTAAGATGAATAATATGGTAAAAAAACTGCTCACATTAAATCAGATTGAATTCGGCAACGAAGAACTTGTTATGGAGCGTTTTGATATTATTGAACTGATTACTTCTATTGTAAATGCAAATGAACTGCGGGCATCCCAAAAGGGAATACAGATAGAGTTTAACCAGCGTGATGAACATATTGATGTGTGGTCCGATGAATATAAAATAGAAGAAGTTGTAACTAACTATATTACCAATGCCATTAACCACTGCGATTTTGAAAATCGGATTGAAGTTTCCGTGGAACGTGTCGGTGATGATGTACGGGTACATGTATTTAATACCGGAAAAAATATTCCGGAGGAAGATATTCCGAATATCTGGCAGAAGTTTTATAAGGTTGATAAGGCGCGTACCAGAGAGTACGGCGGCAACGGTATTGGACTTTCTATTGTAAAAGCCATCATGGATTCTTATGGAAAAGGATTTGGCGTCATCAATAAATCCAATGGTGTAGAATTCTGGTTTGACCTGGACGGTAAAGCTATGGTATAATATTTCAATAGAGCAGTAGGAACTGTTAAATATTTGAATAGACTAAATGAGGTGGTTACAAGATGAAAAAAATTGCAGCGTTATGCATTGGGGTAGGCTGTATGCTTACAGTAACAGGCTGTGGCAGTAATGTTACATTAAATACAGAACAAAATGATATGGTATCGGAATATATTGCGGGTGTTCTTTTAAAACATTCCTATGAGAACCAGTGGGAATATGAAAAACTTGCGGCAGCAAAAAAACAGAGTGAAAGCAGGAACAACAATAAGAACCATACAGCTACTGGCACAAATACTGTACAGCAGACGACCCAGCCTGCAACCCGGCCTTCTGCCATGACTGCAACAACAGCTGCACAGAATCCTTCTTCAACGGCATCTGCGACACAGTCAACAGCAGGAGAAACAAAAGCAGTGACTTCCTCTGATGAGGTACTGAATTCATTAAAACAGGTATTAGGATTAAATTCAGGTATTTCGCTTTCCTATACACAGACGGTATCCGGTCAGCGTTATCCAAACGAACAGTATTCTGTAAGTGTACCGGCAAATAATTCCTGTGTGGTTGTAGCACTTGAATTTGAACTGACCAATACAACCGGCTCTGATATTACACTGAATACTGCATCTTCTAACGCAGTGATAAAGCTTGGTATTGAAGGAACAACTTTTACAAAGTCAAAGACGATTTTAAAGAATGATATCACGAATTTAAAGAATGTTACTGTACCGGCAGGACAAAGCTATACAGCTGCCGCAGTTTTCCAGATTCCGGAAATTTTTGCACAGAGTCTTGAAAATACCACCCTGACAGTTGGCAGTACCAATGCAATACTGGGGACGATGGAGTTGAAAAAATAAGCAGCATAAGCGGCAGGTACAACAAGTATAATAAAATTAATATAAAAATGAGATGTTTCTGTTACCGGTATCAGACCGGCAGGGAACATCTCATTTTTTATAAAATTCATTTTAAAAATCAAAGAAGTCAAAGCCTATCTTCCGAAAACTTTTTCCCGTGTATATTCACCCGCTTCACGCTCTGTCAGCTGGTGTACGTAATCCGGGCGACTTTCCGGTACATAGCCTTTTCCTGTACAGGCATATTCAGCATAGTAACAGGTTTTATGCGATTCCGGTTTATTCCAGTCGTGAAATCCGGTTTCTGATACCTGTTCACTTAAATCACAGTGGAGCAGGACAACTTTTGCATAAATCCGCCATGGTCGTGAAAGCATCGTTGTCCGCGGCGGACAGTTCCCGCTAAAAGAGCAGCTTTCAAATACGTAACCATACTTCTGACCTTCATATGTAGATGGTGCAGTATAATAACTGTTAATCGCTTCATTTCTGTTTAAGGCATATAATTCACAGTTTTTAAAATAACAGATTGCACTGCCGAAGATAAAATCGATTTCACCACTGATAAAACAGTCTTCATATAACTGACGTCCGGGAATACGCGGTGCAAATTCTGTCGGACCGACAAATCCCCCCGGCTGTTTTTCTTTCATTGGAAGCGGACCGGTAAAGAGCGTATCCTGATGTCCAAGCATATGACAGTTTTTAAAAACCAGATCATCTCCTTCGGCATATACCGCAATTGCCTGACCGACCTTTTTTCCGAAACCTGCAGAATTCTCAAATGTGATGTTGTATGCATTAAAATGATTTGCCTGCACAAAAAAAGTATACGAACGGAATGTTCCGCGTTTACTTCCGTCCTCCATTGGCATAAATGCGTAATAATTATTGGTAATCACCGTGCCGTCTGCATTTTCACCGATGAGTGTAATATTGTCTTTATGAATCTCTACCCGTTCTTTATAAATACCATTCTTAATAAAAACCGTTTCCGGTACGGAAGTAATGCTGTCGATGGCCTCCTGAACAGAAGTATAGTCACCGGAGCCGTCTTTTGCCACTGTAATCATTGTTTATCTCCTTTGTTATCATGCTTTTCGTCCTGCCTGATATGACGATTCGTTTATTAACGATATTATGTTTATTATATCATATTTAGACGGAAAACACATATAAAATTCGTTGATTTTATAGACTTTTTATATGAAAACGTGTATACTGTCGTTATCTTTTTTGAGGAAATATACGAAGGTGGAACAGTTATGATTACATTTGCAGAAGATATAAAAGACGTTTCCATATATCTTTCTTTAAGACAACAGGTTGGCTGGGTTTCTTTGACGAAGGAACAGGCACAGCAGGCATTAGACCACAGCCTGAAGATTATTACAGTATATGATGATGAGTGTCCGATTGGCATGGGACGGATTGTCGGCGATGGGGCTGTGATCTGCTATATTCAGGATTTGATTATTATTCCAGAATATCAGAGCCGGCACATCGGCAGTATGTTGATTGAACGACTGATTGCTTATGTGAAAAGCATTACATTAAAAGATTCCCGGATGATGCTTTGTCTGATGTGTGCAAAAGGCAGAGAAGTTTTTTATGAAAAACATGGATTTACGGCAAGGCCGACCAGACAGCTGGGACCGGGTATGATTCAGTATATCCGGGTGGAGGAATCGTGAAAAAAGTATTGATTTTTCAAATGAGTGGCATTGCCTATGATTCGACACGCTTTTTTTCATCGTGTCTTGGCAAAGCATTAGAAAATGCCGGTGTAGAAGTAACTTGGTTTGACTTCCGGAGGCAGACGATGAAAGATTTGGAGGCTTTATGCGGACAGTCTTTTGATGCCGTCATTGATTACAATTCAAAACTGCCGGGAGCAGTATTGGATGACGGTACACCCTTCTTAAATCACATACAGTCTCCATTCTATAACTATATTCTGGATCATCCGGTATATCATCATGCGAATCTGAGTGTTCTGCTGGAGAATTATCATGTCATCTGCATTGATGATGACCATAACAAATATATAAGCAGATGGTATCCGCATATTAAAAGTGTCCATACCCTGTCTGTTGGTGCGGCTAAAGCGGAAAATGCAGTAAAAGCAGGACAGCACAGAAAAGAGGGCATTTTATTTCCAGCAACGTATCTGAATCCACGTGACTATTATGAATTAATCACTGCACTGCCAGACAGTATGCAAAAATATACCAAGGCCGTTTTAGACTGTCTGCTTTCGGATACGCATTGCACCTTTGAAGCTGCGGCGATGCAGGTGTATAAGGAATATGATACCGGAATGGCATTTCCGGTGTTTGCACAGAGCAATTTTCTGGCAGATGTCTATGTCCGTGCATTATACCGTGAGCGTGTACTGGAAGCTGCTGCCAAAAGTGGTTTGCCGGTACGCATTTTGGGTGAAAAATATCAGGAGAGCAGCATTGGTGAATTTTCAAATGTGACAGTTCTGCCGCAGATGTCATACCGAGACAGTTTATCTGCCATTGCGGAATCTGCCTTTGTATTAAATGTTATGCCGTGGTTTAAATCCGGTATTCATGACCGTGTGCTGAATGCAATGTACAACGGTGCGGTGAGTATCACGGATTCCAGCAGCATGATGGATACCTGTTTTACGCCGCAGCAGGATTATATTGCGTATTCACTGGATCGTATTGAAGCGTTGCCGGATTTGTTAAATACGTATGTACCGGACAAGGATTTCAGAGTGCAGACCGCCGCACGGGCATTTGCAAAGGTGCAGACCTTTACCTTTGCAAAACAGGCAGAATACATCAGGACAATATTGTAGTAGGAAAATAATACAACAATGCATATTGTTAACTGATTTTAAATATATGTTGACAATACTCCTTTCAAATTGTAAACTAATAAAAGGACAGACAGCAGGCATTGTAAACAAAGGGCTGTCTTTCCAATTTATAGAACAAAAAGAGGGATAAAATAATGCAGAAGAAAAAATTCACTTTAACACAATTAATTTTCATGGCACTGATGGCAGCCGTTATGTGTATTGCCGGACCGCTTGCAGTGCCGATTGGACCGGTTCCGATTACGTTGACCAATCTGGTTATTTATATTGCAGTCGGGGTGCTTGGTACCGTACAGGGAACTATTAGTTACTGCCTGTATCTGCTTTTGGGGATGGTTGGTCTTCCGGTTTTCTCCGGCTATGCTGGTGGACTTGGCAAGCTTGCCGGACCGACAGGCGGATATCTGATTGGTTTTATTGCAATGGCGCTGATTGGTGGAATTGTGATGGAAGTATCACACAGAAAACTGATTCCGACACTGATTGGCTGGTTTATCGGAACTGCAGTCGATTATTTGCTTGGAACACTGTGGTTTATGTATATCATGCACACGACATTTATGCAGACTATGGCAGTGTGTGTTTTTCCATTTATTATCGGTGACTGCATAAAACTGATTGCCGGTGTCATGCTTGGCAGACAGCTTCATAAAATACTGGTACATGCCGGATTTATTAAAACAGCAGTGGCATAACCGCTAAAATTTTTTGATAAATCAATATGATAAATGAATAGTTCATAAGAATTAATAAAACCCCGCACTTTCAATGTCCTCTACGGACGGAAAGCGCGGGGCAGCTTTTTATGCATTTATATTATCGCACAATTTCAGATGAAATTATACAAAATCCACTATGCAAGCAGTGTCTTTACATAATCTGCGATTTCCTGATTCTTGCAGTTTGCAAAGAATAATTCCTGAAATTTTTCACCGGCAACAGCACCCTTTACAAGGTCCTGATCAAGGTTCTTTAAAATGTCGATTAAGCTGTCTTTGAAAGCAACCTTTCTTACTCCATCAAGAATCTTCTTATTTCTCTGTTCCGGAACAACTCTTTCCTTTGGATAACCGCCGCCCGGTTCGCCTTCAAATAATTTTTCAAAAATGTATGTAAGATTTAATTCAGCACCCCAGCCAAAGCCCTTTGCAAATGGGAGTGAAATGGCATTACCGTCATTAATCTGCATAAACATATATGCATCTGAAGGGTCTACAACATGTCCGCACAGAACACCCGGGAATGAATTTAATGCAAGCATGGCGCCTTCACCTGTACCGCAGCCTGTTACAACGAAATCAGCAGCACCGCTGTTAATTAAAAGAGCAGCTAAAATACCGTTCTGTACATATGTCAGCTGTGCAGCATCGTCAGCAGCATACATACCGTAATTATCAACTGTATGTCCCTTGCTTTCTGCAACCTTCTTTAAAGTGTTATAAACCATTTCATTTTTTGCAGCCTGGCTGTTTTCATTAATCAATGCAATTCTCATGATTTTAAAACCTCATCTTTCTTTATTTTGCAATATTGCAATTAAATTAACTATAAGCAATTATGAGAGATTTGTCAATGTATGTGAAATTTGCAACAACAAGTGTTAACTTTGCAGATTTTTATGTTGACATTTAACGGCGCAGGTATTAAATTAGTTGTAAACTTAATTTTTTAAGAGGTTTACAATTTACAACAAAACGGAGATCGTGTAAAAAAACACACTGATGTGCTGATTTTTTACACAGCACTTTGTTTATGAGCAAAAATAAAGTGCTATGATGGCAGATGAGAAAACGCATGCGCAAATTTTTCATCGCTGTTTCGCAACAAGTTGCTCAGGAATGGAGATTAGTATGTTAGAACTTGCAAAAGAAATTGTCGGCGGAAGACGGCTGACAAGAGAAGAAGATTGTTCGTTTTTACTGGAAGCGGATATTAATGAATTGTGTGAAGGTGCGGATTATATCCGTAAAAATTTATGTGGAACACGCGCGGATTTGTGTGCAATTATCAACGGAAAAAGCGGTGCATGCAGTGAAAACTGTAAATTCTGCTCACAGTCCGCACATCATCACACCGCCTGTCAGGCAGGAAATTTTATTGATGAAGAAGCCATTTTATCCGGCTGCCGCGAAGCATGGGAGCAGGGGGTAGACCGCTACTGCATCGTAACGGCGGGACGCGCCATTAAAGATGAAGACTTTGAAAAAGCACTTCATGCGTACAAAAAAATGCATGAGGAATTTCCAGATATGATTTTGTGTGCATCCCACGGTTTTGTATCGGAAGAAAAATTAAAACAGTTAAAAGAAGCCGGTGTTTCCATGTATCATGAAAATATTGAAACGTCCGAGGAAAATTTTCCGAATGTCTGTACAACACACAGCTTTGAAGATAAAATCCATGAAATTAAGCGGATTCAGGAAGCGGGCTTAGAGCTTTGTACCGGCGGCATTGTCGGCATGGGTGAAACATGGAAAGACCGTCTGAGCATGGCATTTACGCTCGCAGAACTGGGTATCCGTTCCATCCCGATTAATATCTTAATTCCTGTAAAAGGCACACCGTTTGGAGAACTTGAGCCGATGACGCAGGAAGATATATTAAGAACCGTCGCCATACTGCGTTATATCAATCCGAAAGCAGATGTGCGGATTGCTGCAGGCAGAAATTATTTTAAAGATGGCGGCGGGGAACTGTTTTTGTCCGGTGTCAATGCCGCGCTGACCGGAAATCTTCTGACAACCGGCGGAAGCAGTATGGAGCAGGACAGAAACATTTTAGAGGAAAAAGGATATATTTTGAAAAAGAAACCAACTGGAAAATAATTTATAGAACGGGAGAAGAAAATGAATAAAATCAATGCTGAAAAAACAAAAGACATGGTAATCATCGGACTGATGGCAGCAATTATTTGTGTGATGGGGCCGCTGTCAATCCGGCTGCCGTTTACACTGGTACCGATTTCGCTGACCAATCTGGCAATCTATTTCATTTTATATGTAGCAGGAACCAGACGCACTGTTATCAGTTATCTGATTTATCTTTTAATCGGAATGTGCGGTGTACCGGTATTTTCTAATTTTTCATCCGGAGTGCAAAAGCTTGCCGGTCCGACCGGCGGATACCTTGTCGGTTTCATTTTTATGGCAATGGTCAGCGGCTTCTTTATTGACCGCTGGTACAATAAACCGGTTATTGCATTTGCGGGAATGTGGCTCGGCAAAGCAGTCAGCGCGGCATTTGGTACAATCTGGTATGCGTATGTTGCAGGGCTTTCTTTTAAGGCAGCTTTAATGGGCGGTGTTGTTCCGTTTTTACTGGGAGATTTAATAAAAACAATCCTCGTTGCGGCAGTCGGTCCGGCTGTGCGTAAGCGGCTGGCAGTCAGCGGACTTGTAGAATACAGCGTGAATAATTCTTCAATTTAAGCGTATGCATTCGTATTTAAACCATTGTCATTTTATAAAATTCATTATATAATAGTCCAAGCAAATTGCAGGAGGGACTTATGTCAGCACAAAATGATACACAGGCGGCATTTATGGAAGCCATGAACGGCTTAAAAGAATATGCCAAAGTCAATGGCGGTTTTATTACCAAAGACGATGTACTCAGTTATTTTAAAGATTTAGATTTAGATGACGGTAAACTACAGATGGTTTACGGCTATCTGATGGCAAATAATATTAAAATCAAAGGCGCAGCTTCCGAAGATAATGAATTTTTAAAAATGATGGAAACCGCGGAAGCGGAAGAAATCCAGAAGCAGGAAGCCGAGGAAACCAAACAGGAAGAACAGGCGGGCGCGAAACAGCTTGAGGAATCACTCGACTATGCAGAAGATGAGAAATATTTACAGCTGTATCTGGAAGATTTAAAGCAGGTGGATATGCTTTCCGATACCAGTCTTGCATTTCTGTTAATGAATATTGTTGAAGATAATGATAAAAATTCACTGGAACTTTTATCCCAGTCTTTTTTAGGCAAAGTTACCGAATGGATTACCCCGTACCGTGGCAAAGGGGTGCTTGCCTGCGATCTGGTGCAGGAAGGTAATCTGGCAATGCTGTCCTATATCGGCCAGAAGCAGTGGGCAAACAATTACGAATGGAAAGATAAGATAAAAGAGGGAACTACAGAAGATTTAATTCAGGTGCTTAATGAGATTGACAATGAAGTTAAGTATCAGGCAGAAGAAAGTATGCGTATGCTGATTGATGAACAGATGGACAGCAATAAGATATCTGGAAAGGTTCTTAATAAAGTTAATTATGTCAATGACTGGGCAGTAAGATTAAAAGAAGAACTTGGAAGAAAGCCGTCAGTTAAGGAAGTCGCAGAGCGTATGGGTGTATCTGAGGATATTGTAAGGGAAGCTGTATCATTATCTGCAGAGGCAATTGAAGACATAAGCGATGCCAAGACTAATAAAGATAATGATAAGTAAAATGGTAATTAAGTAATGTAATTATACATATGATAAAATGGTAAATAATTAATTATGATAAGCAGTATATTATAAAAGTAATTAATTAAGATAGGTAATAAATATTAGAATTTTTTAATTAAAATTACATATATTATATTGTATCTAAGAGATTTATGTAGTAGAATAATTATAGTTAATAAGAAGAACAATTTAATAATTCCTGGGGCGTGCGAGAACCTCACTTATTTTGATCCTACATTTCATCGACGGGA
>OGGA01000677.1_pt1 | contig 22088 bp, 20 predicted proteins | sample 1571041 | NCBI WGS metagenome assembly OGGA01 (sample SAMEA2582057, study PRJEB24529) | metagenome | biome: Human gut stool | place: China | collected 2011 | reverse complement strand
CATAAAATACGATATCTGCTTGAGGTACGCGAATACGACCAGGTACATGTTCTTCTAAAATTTCAAAAAATCTATCCTCTGCTTTCAACAGCAAACGGCCATTTTTAATCTTATTTCCATCTACAATAGAATACACAAGGGACCAAATAGGACGCGGATCAGAGGTAGAGCATTTTCTATATTTATAGCGGTATTTAATATTTGTCAACAACTCACGTTCAAACTTGAACACCCCATCAATCATGTCATAATCTACTTCAAAATGACGTTTTCTGAAAATAGAGGATTCTTCTATGACGAGTTTTGTGTCTGTCAAAATATAGGTATATCGACTAACAGCCTGTTTAACCATGACAACGATGGCCATAAATTCAATAAAGTACTCAGCTAATAAAATCGTATGTAATTGAATACTGCGATACGTTGTATAAACTGCTGCACACAGTAATAAAATTACAAAAAATACTACCAATAACTCTGCACTTCTGGTGCGCTGAGATTTTTCTTCATATAATACCGTCATGCTTTACCCCTTTAAAAGAAATCACTAATTAATAACTATACATACTATTATAAGATATTCTATGCACAAAAACTACAAAAACCCCGTCCATATCTAAGATATAGGCGGGGTTTTATGACTCTATTAGTCACTCAGTTCAGATACGAACTATATTATTTTTTCAATGCTGCAGTAATACGTTGAGTATCACGAGCAATCATGATTTCTTCGTTTGTAGGAATTACGAAGATTTTAACTTTAGAGCCATCAGCACTGATTTCTTGTTCTTTACCACGAACATTATTGCGTTCAGAATCAATACGAGTACCTAAGTATTCCAAACCATTACAGATTGCATCGCGGTTACCAATACCGTTTTCACCAATACCAGCGGTAAAGATGATAGCATCTACACCGCCCATAACAGCAGCAAAGGCACCGATTACACGACGAACTTTGTAATGGAACATGTTAAGAGCCAATTTAGCGCGTTTGTGGCCATTAGCAGCCGCTTCTTCGATTACGCGGAAGTCATTGGACACACCGGAAATACCAAGTACACCGGATTTTTTATTCATAATAGTGTCTACTTCTTCGTAGTCTATACCAGTTTTATTCATCAAGAATGGAACGATAGCAGGGTCAATATCACCTGTACGAGTACCCATGATCAAACCAGACAATGGGGTGAAGCCCATTGTAGTATCGATGGAGCGACCACCTTTAATAGCAGCCACAGAGGAACCATTCCCCAAGTGACATGTGATGATACGAAGATCAGTCATATGTTTACCCATTAATTCTGCACAACGTTGTGCTACATATTTATGGGATGTACCATGGAAGCCATAACGACGAATGCCATAATCTTCATAATAAGAGTAAGGAAGCGCATACATATATGCTTCTTTTGGCATAGTTTGATGGAATGCAGTATCAAATACAGCAACTTGAGGTACATTTGGCATAATCGCTTCACAAGCTTCAATACCTTGAATGTTTGGTGGGTTATGCAATGGTGCAAGAGAAGCACATTCTTCCAACGCTTCCATAACTGCTGGTGTAATCAATACGGAGTCAGCAAATTTTTCACCGCCGTGTACTACACGGTGACCTACAGCATCGATTTCATCCATGGAAGAGATAACACCAAATTCAGCATCAACTAAAATATCTAGCAAAATGCGAAGCGCTTCTTTATGGTTCAAAATTGGCTCAACGCGTTCTAATTTATCTGCATTAGGACGTTTATGAGTGAAAATAGCATCTTGATCACCAATCTTTTCAAAAAGGCCTTTTGCCAATTCTGTTTCAGTTGTCATATCAAGTAATTGATATTTCAAGGAAGAACTACCGCAGTTAACTACTAATACGTTCATCGATTAACCCTCTTTCTGTTGTGTAACTTGAATCTTGTTTTGAATTTCTTTGCTGATATCAGCACCTACCTGATCCTTTTCAGGATATTGATAGATTATATTCCACAATACGCCATGATCTAAGAATACGTATTGAGAAAATCTAAATGTTTGCCCTTGTGTTGTATACGTCACATCAAGCTTCTTTGCAGATGTACCTTGTAAAGCTACAGATTCTTCCTTGATGGTTGCGCCCATCTTAGTGAACTCAGACTTACTACGATTCAAAAACTCATCAAACGTAGGCAATGGCTTGTTATCACCAGCACGCAAAGCTTCAACTTCAATCACCATATGCTCTGTAACGGATCCATAAATATCGATTGGATATCCATCATCAGTCATATTTTTTGTGCTTTTACCCATTTCATAAGGCAAAGCAATGGTAATCTCAGATTGACCAACACGGATAACTTGATGGCCAAAACTATATGTATCCATTACATTATTTGAACCACATCCCGCCATTGCTAGTAGAGCAACACCGAGTAGAGCCCCTTGTAATGTGCGTTTCCAATTTTGTTTCATCATATACCTCACATCAATTCAGCATTTACAGTTAATTATAGCCTATAGAGACAAGAAAATCTATACTAAACTTAATATTTACACACAATATTACCTATCTAAATAAGCCTTTAATTTAGATATAATGAAATGTTGTTTACAGTATTTCCTCGCTTTGTTACACTAACACTAATGAAAGGAGACACTATGAAAACAATCGGTATTATCTGTGAATATAATCCATTTCACAATGGACATGCCCATCAATTATATACCTTAGCACAAGAGCATTCAGATGCGCTGCGCATTTGTATCATGAGTGGTTCCTTTGTACAACGAGGCGAACCTGCTATTTTTTCTAAATTTGATCGTGCTCGTTGGGCTATTCTCGGTGGTGCAGACATTGTTATTGAGCTACCTACGCTCTATTCTTTGGGTAGCGCACAACTCTTTGGAACCGGTGCTATTCGTATGGTAAAAGCTTTACATATCGACGCCCTTTCCTTTGGTTCTGAAACGGCTAATCTAGATGCACTCGTAGATATAGCTAAACGTATGGATTGTGAAAGTACTCAAGCAGTATTACGCACCTATATTAACGAAGGCATGTCCTATGGCTCTGCCTTTCGTAAAGCTCTCGATACAGAGATACTCAACACCCCCAATGCACTATTAGGACTTGAATATATTCGGGCAGGACTTAACTATCATCCTACCTTAAAATACATGCCAATCTTACGCATATCAAATCATCACGAAGCGAATATTACAAAAGATTTCCCTTCTGGTACAGCATTGCGTAAACTCATAACAGATATGGCTACAGGTAGTAACAAATACAATAAATATAGTATCTTCACTTCTACAAATATGAATACAACGACCAGTGGAAGTACAAATACAAATACAAATACAAATTCAAATGTAAATTCAGCTGCAACTACAACAACAAAATTTAATACAGCAAATCGTAAAATAGAATTACAACTTCAGTCAATCGTTCCTAAGACTATTGCAGACGATATGACTAATATAATTTCTAATGGTGCCTATGTAAACTATAACCGCTACTATGATATAATCCATTCCTTAAGTCGTTGTACATCAACAACCAAGCTAGAAAGCTTTGGGGAGTTCAACGAAGGTATTGAACACTTATGGTCTAAAGCAGCTCAACAACCTACGTGGAACTTGGCTATGGAGCATATAAAATCAAAGCGCTATACCTATGCACGTTTACAACGAATGGGAGCCTATCTCACCTTAGGAATACAAAAGGATTTACTACAAAGGGCTATGCAAGAAGCTCCACAATATGCTCGTTTACTTGCCTTCAACGATAGAGGTCGTCGATGGCTTCGAAATACTTTTGAAATACCACTTATTCAAAAATGGGCCAAAGCACCTAATGAATTAAATACGTTAGGACAAACAATGCATCAAATCGATACATTAGCTACAGATGTACAGGCCTTATGCTTACATAATGAAGTTAAACGAATGGGCCATATGGACTACACTTATACGCCACAATACATAAGATAAGCAAAACTTCAATCTGATAGAAACATTCTGCACATAAATATAAGAGTCGAATAATTTAAGTTTATTAAAATAAACCATCTTATTATATGCTAATACTCAAAAAGGGGTTACAATACAGGTTATTCCTGTATTGTAACCCCTTCTTCACCATCCAGATCAGCGACAGCAACGCGTACACTTTCAAGATGCGATGTAGGAATATTTTTACCTACATAGTCTGCTCGTATAGGCAATTCACGATGACCACGATCAACAAGAACGGCCAATTGAATAGATCTAGGTCTACCAGCCGTCATTAATGCATTTAAAGCAGCACGAATAGTACGACCTGTATATAGCACATCATCTACAAGGATAATTGTCTTTTCCGTTGTATCGAGCGTACAAGGCTCTCCTTCTTTAGGACGAGCATCACGATCATCACGATACACTGCAACGTTCAAAGACTCACAATCAATATGAATACCTTCTATACGCTCAATTTCAGCTTGTAAACGTTTTGCCAAAATGACACCACGCCGTTCAATGCCTACAATTAACGCATTAGATAAACCTTTATTGCGTTCTAAAATTTCATGACTAATACGACGAATCGCACGCATAATAGCATCTTGATCCATCAATAAACGTTTCTTTTCCATATATACGCCCTTACAGCATAGGATTGTTCTATGCCCCTATATCCAACAAGTAGTAAAAATATGTACTTAAACAATCAATGTAAACATTTAGACTATTTTCGTTTATCTTCACGATAGGTCTTAGCAAATTCTAAGCATGCCTTAAAATCAGCTGGTATCGGTGCTTCAAAATGCATCTCTTCACCTGTAATAGGGTGTTTAACATCTAACGATTTAGAATGTAATGCTTGCCCTTCAATCGGAAAATCCATGCGGCGGTACCCATAAAATGGATCATTAACGACAGGATGCCCTATATGAGCAAAGTGAACCCGAATTTGATGGGTTCTACCAGTCTCCAAATTACATTCTACCAATGTTTGGTGACCATATCGTTCAAGAACCTTAAAATGAGTTACTGCATCTTTGCTGTTTTCAAAGACTACAGCCATTTTCATACGGTCTTTAGGATGGCGTCCAATAGGCGCCTTAATAGTCCCCTTTTCTTCTACAATATTACCTTGTACTAGCGCCCAGTACGTACGTCTTGCAGAATGTGCTTTTACTTGCTCCGCTAGGCCAATGTGCGCTGCATCATTTTTTGCAACCATCATAACACCAGACGTATCTTTATCTAAGCGATGCACAATACCCGGTCTAATTTCACCATTAATGCCTGATAGGTCCTTACAATGGAATAATAGAGCATTTACAAGTGTACCAGAATAATTTCCTACTGCAGGGTGCACCACCATGCCACGAGGTTTATTAACAATAACAATATCGTGATCTTCATATAAATAATCTAAAGGAATATCCTCGGGTTTAACCTCAATCGATTCAGGCTCTGGGATTTCTACACGGATTACAGTATCAGGTGTAAGCCGAAGATTAGCCTTCCCTACTTTACCACCTGCTATAACATGACCACCTTTAATTAAACTTTGAATATAGCTACGAGATCCTTCCATCTGTTCAGTTAAAAATACATCTAGTCTCATGCCTTCTTGCTCAGCACTTACAATATATTCATTCATCCTCTATTCCTCTTTGAGTCAAGTATAAAATATATATTTATTGACAAATCAAGTCAATGATCTATAAGAAGCCCTAATAATGAAAGTTATTCATGGTCCTCTTTCAATGAAAATAAATAAAATACAACAAAAGCTACACCTATACAAATACCAATATCTGCTACATTAAAAATAGGCCATATACGGAAATCAAAAAAATCCACTACTCCATGAATCATGTATCGGTCAATACCATTACCAATAGCACCTGAAACTAATAATGCGGATCCGATTTGCAAAGTCCAATGACCCTTAGCTAGTCGCTTCCAGTAAAAGGCACAAACGGCTAATAGAATAATAGCTACTAGTAAGAAAAACCATCGTTGATTCGCTAACATACCAAAGGCTGCACCGCGATTGATAATATAGGTAAGGTGAAATACATTAGGAATAACAGGCAAAGATTCACCTAACAAAAAATGATTCATTACATAATATTTAGTTAATTGGTCCAATAATAACCAAATGATAAGTACTGTATAAAACAAGATTAACTCCCTTACTATAATATATATCTTAATAGTCCTATTATACTAAGTTACACAATTTTAGGCAAAATAAAAAGCCCCTCAATGAGGGGCGTATTTTATTTGTGATTACTCAGCGGAAATTACAGATACTGGGCAAACGGATTCGCAAGAACCGCAATCGATGCAAGCATCGCCAATTTCGTATTTAGTTTCGCCTTCAGTAATGCAAGAAACTGGGCAAACAGATGCGCAAGAACCACATTTAATGCAACCATCAGCAATAACTCTCATAATTAGGACCTCCGTCAAAAATATAGATCAGAACTTTTTATTATCATTTAGAAAGGCACTTGCCTCAACTTATGTTCTCATTATCACACAGTTCAAATTGAAAGTCAAATGAAAATGATAAAAAAGTATATAATATTTTGCATAATAATTGTTCCTTTTTATCATAAAAAACCTATACTTATGTACATTTTGATATTTCTTTTCATTTATATAGTTGAGTTTAATAATCAATAATTGAGAATACACTAATTATCATTTCAATTAAAATACGTACTACTATACTAGGAATTCAATTATCAATATTTATTATCATTGATTTTATTGCCCAATTTAATTAGAATAATTTAATCCACGTAGCATATTTTCATAAAACTAAATCAAATACTTTATTTATTGATTTGCCGAGTGCGACTTTGACAAAAAATAATCATAAAAACGAGGCCGAATCTTACGATTCGACCTCGTGTATGTGCTTATAGTAGAATAACCTATCCCCTATTATTTACCAGGGAAGAATGGCCATACCATTGGAATAATAATTAAGCTTACTACGAAGCAAACTAAAATCAATGGAACGCCAGCTTTTACATAGTCAGTAAATTTGTATTGACCAGGACCAAGTACTAATGTATTTGGAGGAGTACCTACAGGTGTACCGAATGCACAAGATGCAGCAACGCCGATAGCCATCAATACAGCATGAGGGTCAGCGCCCATACCTTGAGCAATGGAGATACCGATAGGAGCCAATAATGCACAAGATGCAGTATTAGACATAAATTGTGTCATAACACAAGATAAAATAAACAATACGGCTGTAGCAAAGTAAGGGCTAGGATCAGCGCCCATAACGCCGATTACTGCATCGGCAATCATTTTACCAGCACCAGATTGATCAAGTGCAGTTGCTACTGGCATCATACCAGCGAATAAGAAGATTGTTACCCAGTCAATGGATGTATAAGCTTGTTTTTCGTTCAAGCAACCAGTTAATACGCAAAGCATTGCGCCGATAACTGCAACCATGCTCAATGGCAAGTTAATACCAAAGTGTTCTTTCAATGGTTCGCCTAAAATCATGGCAAGGATTACACCTAAAAGAATAAGTCCGGAGAACAATTGTTTCTTAGGATCGTTAGAAATATCTTCAGCAGCTACTTCTTGTTCTACATCACCGGCATCAGTAATTTCATGTTTAGGTAATAAATGTTTACCAATGAGCATCATGAATACGATAGTAGCGATAGTCAAAGGAATGCCAATCCAAGCAAACTCGAAGAAACCAAATGGTTCAATACCAAATTTAGATAATGTACCACTTACAATGATATTAGGTGGTGTACCAACCATTGTAATGATACCACCAATGCCTGCAGCGAATGCTAACGGCATCAATTGGCGAGATGCAGGAATCTTCGCAACAGCACAGATACCAACAACTACAGGAAGTAAAGCAGCTGTTGTACCAGTGTTAGATAAGAATGCGGACATGACAGCTGTTACAAGCATAATCGCAAGCATTAATCCATTTTCGCTAGTCCCTGCATGAGATACTACGGTTTCCCCAATTTTTTGAGCCAAACCAGTGTAGAATAATGCAGCACCAACAACGAACATGCCAGCAAACAACACAACTGTACTATCAGATAAACCAGAGAATACAACCTTAGGAGTAATAATACCCATAAGGCCTAATGTAATTGCGCCGCCTAAAGAAGTAATAGCTAGAGGAATAATTTCCGTAACGAATAAAACAGCCATGACTGCAAGGACGATTAAGGTTTGTTCTGCAGTACCCATACATCATCATCTCCCTTCAGAGAAATGCACTGACATAATTATAAGAGATATAAAATATAACCTACGATACCAATGGCAGAAGCCATTATAAAAGTAATCCCATATCCCTCTCTTGTTTTAGGATACCCAAATAATAAAGTTTCACCAAGAAAACCACGGCGGTTAAACCAAGAATATTTAGTTCTCTGCTGAAACCATTTAGCTTTGCCTTCAGCACCGATAATCAGTGCAGTAATAAAAAAAACAATAAATGCCCAAACAAAACAAATCAGTATTTTTAATTCAATTGATAACAAGTGACCACCTCTACTATATTAAAAGCACTAGAAGGTTATTCTGTGAAATCTTGCTAATCACCTAATGACCGATCTGAAAAGCATTTATTGCAAATATTCCCTTTTTATGTATGATTACATAATTATCAAGGGCTTTTTGATTCACCAATAGGTGTACCTATTTAGGTACACCTGGGTGAATAATTATTTAATTATTAGTGACTAGACAACATAGCAAGCATTGTACCTGCTGCTACTGCTGTACCAATAACGCCAGCTACGTTCGGCCCCATAGCATGCATGAGCAAGAAGTTTGCTGGGTTAGCTTTTGCACCTACTACTTGAGATACACGAGCTGCCATTGGAACCGCGGATACACCAGCAGAACCAATAAGTGGATTTGTTTTACCACCATCAAATAAGCTCATCAATTTACCGAATAATACGCCACCAGCAGTACCACCGATAAACGCAACCAAACCTAAACCAATAATTAGGATTGTTTGATAGCTTAAGAAGTGTTCCGCACTCATTGTCAAACCAGTACCAGTTGCTAAGAAAATAGTAACAGTATTGATCAACGCATTTTGAGAAGTATCGGACAAACGATCAGTTACGCCAGATTCACGGAATAAGTTACCTAACATCAACATACCTAACAAGGATGTAATGGAAGGAAGCAATAAGGAAATGAAGATCGTTGCAACGATTGGGAACACGATTTTTTCAAAACGTGTAACTTCGCGCAATTGCTCCATTACGATTTCACGTTCTTTTTGAGTAGTAAATAATTTCATTACAGGTGGTTGAATCAACGGTACTAAGGACATATAGGAATATGCGGCAACCGCGATAGCACCTAATAAATGAGGAGCTAGCTTAGCAGCTAAGTAGATAGATGTAGGACCATCAGCACCACCGATGATACCAATAGCAGCCGCTTCTTGAACTGTAAAGCCCAAAGTCATTGCACCACCAAGTGCAACGAATACGCCGATTTGAGCAGCAGCACCTAAAAGCAATGTTTTAGGATTGGCAATGAGTGGACCGAAGTCAGTCATCGCACCTACACCAAGGAAAATTAAAGGTGGGAAGATTTCTTGGGAAATACCTGCACTAATAAGAGCCATAACGCCTTCTTCGAAACCGTTACGAGGAATATTAGCAAGTAAACAACCAAACGCAATCGGACCCAACAATAATGGTTCAAACTCTTTGGCAAATGCTAAGTATAATAGGATCAAACCTACAAGAATCATAATAGCATTACCTGGTTCAAATGCGAGGAACCCGCTATCGTTAAGAACGGATTGTATCGCAACAGCAAAAGCCTCCATATGCGTTCCCCTTTCACAAATATAAAATTGTTATATGACGCGGCACCGCCGCGCCATACAAAACTTGGTATTAACCAAGAACAACCATGTCGTCGCCAGTGGATACAGTTTGGTTAGCAGCTACGCGAACTTCTGCAACTACAGCATCATGAGGAGCTGCGATTTCATTTTGCATTTTCATAGCTTCAAGAATCAACAAAGTTTCGCCTTTTTTAACTGCTTGACCAGCAGATACTGCTACAGATAAGATTTTACCAGGCATTGGAGCTTTTACAGTTTCAGCACCTGCTGGAACTGGAGCTGCTGCTGCAGCTGGAGCTGGTGCTGGTGCAGGAGCTGCTTTAGGAGCTGGAGCTGCTGCTGGAGCCGCTTTAGGAGCTGCTGCAGGAGCCGCTGCTTTCACTTCATTAACTTCTACATCATATGCTGTACCATTTACTGTAACGTTGAATTTTTTCATCTTAAATTCCTCCAAAATGTGTAATTTCTACACAAAACTTATAAATATTTTTACACATATAAATTGAATAATCCCATGGATTATCAAATTAGCCAATTATCTTATCGATTACCACGCAAACGGCCTTCCATTTTCCAATTGTAGCTTACGATTGGACGGATATGCGCGATTTGATCAGCGGAATAACCCATTGCCGCTAATGCACCAACGATTACTGCTACTACATCTTGAGATGGAGCTTTACCGTTAGTTGTTGTAGCATTGCTCATTACAAATGCCTCCTAAAATTATTTTAACCTCTACCGCTTAAGCGACCTTCCAAGCGCCATTTAGCACTTGTTGCTGTAGGTCGGATAGATGCAATTTGTTCAGATGAGTACCCCATCGCCACAATGGCACCTACGATAGCTGCTACTACTTCATCCTCATTTTGAGCAGATGCACTTGGTGCAGCCACAGGAGTTGCTGGAGCTGCAACAGTTGTGTCAGTTTTAGGAGCTTCTTTTTTCTTCTTAGTAGGATCGATTAAATAAACAATCTTCATAAGAATACCTAAAGCAATCAAAACAAAGAACACAATAGACATATTGATTGCCATTATGAGTAACGGATTGGTAGTAACTGCTTGTCCTTCCATAATCATTCCCCTTTCTAAAAAAGTAGTAAAGAAAGGTATCTCCCAAATTCGATGATATGTTTACCGAATCGAATTATAATGGAATATTACCATGTTTCTTTGGAGCACGGTTTTCGCGTTTGCTTGCAAGCATTGCCAAAGCGTTGATAACTGCCGGACGAGTTTGTTTTGGTTCGATTACAACATCTACGAAGCCACGTTCTGCAGCTTTGTAAGGAGTTGCGAATTCTTCCACGTATTTAGCTGTTTTAGCATCTTTATCTTCGTCTTTCTTGAAGATGATATTAGCTGCACCAGCAGGACCCATTACAGCGATTTCGGATGTAGGCCAAGCATATACTTGATCCGCGCCCAAATCTTGGGAACACATAGCGAGGTAGGAACCGCCATATGCTTTACGAGTGATAACAGTAATTTTTGGTACTGTAGCTTCAGAGTAAGCATATAACATTTTAGCACCATGACGAATGATACCGCCCCATTCTTGATTTGTGCCAGGCAAGAAACCAGGAACGTCAACGAAGTTAACGATTGGAATATTGAAAGCATCACAGAAACGGATGAAACGGGAAGATTTGTCAGAAGCGTTAATGTCCAAGCAACCAGCCATTACTTTTGGTTGGTTAGCAATGATACCAACGGATTGACCATCAAAACGAGCGAAGCAAGTAATGATATTTGTAGCATAGAATGGTTGTACTTCATAGTATTCGCCATTATCTACAGTAGCTGCGATAACATCTTTCATGTCGTAAGGCATGTTACTGTTATCTGGCAACAAGCTATTCAAGCTTTCATCCTCACGAGTTGGATCGTCACCAGTATCTACCAATGGAGCATCTTCCATATTGTTGGATGGCAAGAAGCCTAATAAGTAACGAATTTGAGCGATACAATCATCTTCATTTTCAGCTGCAAAGTGCGCAACACCAGACACAGAGTTGTGAGCCATTGCACCACCAAGATCTTCAGCAGTTACTTCTTCACCAGTTACAGATTTGATTACTGCAGGACCAGTGATGAACATTTGAGAAGTATTTTTAACCATGTAGATGAAGTCAGTCAATGCTGGAGAGTATACAGCACCGCCCGCACATGGACCCATGATTACGGAAATTTGTGGAATAACACCAGATGCATTTGTATTTTCAAAGAAAATTTTACCGTAACCAGCAAGGGCATCTACTGCTTCTTGAATACGAGCACCGCCGGAATCGTTGATACCAACAATAGGAGCACCCATTTTCATTGCTAAACGTTGTACTTTAACGATTTTAGCAGCATGCATTTCACCAAGAGAACCACCTTCTACAGTGAAATCTTGTGCGAATGCGTACACTAAACGACCGTCGATAGTACCATAACCAGTTACTACACCTTCGCCTGGTAATTCTTTCTTTTCTTGACCGAAGTTAACACAACGATGTTTAACGAATTGATCAAGTTCAACGAAAGAATTATCATCGAACAATTTAGCCAAACGTTCGCGAGCAGTCATTTTGCCTTGAGCATGTTGTTTCTCAACGCGTTTTTCGCCGCCACCAGCTTTAACTTTAGCTAGTTTTTCGTGCAATAACTCGATTTTTTCCTGCACTGTTGCCATTATAGCACCTCCAAATAAAACTTGTTACAGTATCATTTTATTTCATAAATGAATAAAGTTCAAGAAGCATACATATTTAATATATAACGTAGGATTATATGTATATGTATATCTACAACTCATATATAATGATGTGAATTGGATACTGTATTATTTCATACGTTGACATAATTCAAGCAATACGCCACCTGTTGCTTTAGGATGAACGAAAGCAATGGAGGAACCGCCTGCACCATAACGAGGTTTTTCGTCAATCATACGAATACCTTTAGCCATCAAATCAGCAATAGCGTTTTCAATATTATCTACGCGCAAAGCAACGTGTTGAATGCCGTCACGACCGCCATTCTTTTCGATAAATTTACCGATAGGGCCATCTGGAGTTGTAGTTTCTAAGAATTCAAGTTCAGCATCGCCACATGGGAAGAAGGATACTTTTACTTTTTGTTCTTCTACGATTTCATCTTCAGGAAGATGTTCTATACCCAATGCATTTTTGTAGAATTCTTTAGTTGCTGCTAAATCATTAACACCAATACCGATGTGGTCCACTTGTAATACTTTAAAAGCCATTTTGATTATCTCCTTTTATAAGGCTAAATCTCTCATGCTATGTAGTCGCCGTCTACTTTAGCACGCTTGTCATTACGCCGTTAACAACTGTATATGGGTCGTTTTCACGCTCATTGACAGCTGCCACTTGGCTATTAAATTCGTCGCTTGTAATGATTTTTTCAGCTACATAACGACCAATTTGTTCATTAATCATTGCGATGATTTCATCGCGAGTACGTTCTGCCCGACGAGATTCCAATTCCCCGGAATCTTCAAGATACTCAAAATGTTCATCCAAGGCTTCGATGAGTTCATCTACACCTTGATCTTTGCTGGCAACAGTACGCTTAATCGGAGGTCTCCATTTGACTTCGCGAGAATCGAGATCAAGCATCATCTCGATTTCAACATTCAAACGATCGCAACCGTCCCGATCCGCTTTGTTGATAGCAAATACATCGCCAATTTCAAGAATCCCTGCCTTAATTGCTTGAATATCATCACCAAGGCCAGGCACAAGAACAACTAATGTGGTATCCGCATTTTTTACGATATCCACTTCCGATTGTCCTACACCTACGGTTTCAATGATAACGAGATCCATACCAAAGGCATCCATCAGCTTGACAACGTCCGCAGTTTTTTTAGACAAACCGCCTAAACTACCGCGTGTCCCCATGCTTCGAATAAATACATTTTCATTTAACGTCAAATCATTCATTCGAATACGGTCCCCCAAAATAGCACCACCCGAGAATGGGCTAGTCGGGTCGATGGCAACGATGCCGATTTTTTTACCCTGATCCAAATAATGTTTAACAACTTTATCGGTCAAGGTACTTTTACCGGCACCAGGGGCCCCTGTAATACCGAGAATACGAGCACGTCCTGTTTCAGGATAAATGGCCTTCATAATATCGATAGCATTATCATACTCATTCTCTACAGCAGTAATGGACCGTGCTAAGGCTAGTCGAGAACCCTCAAATAGTTCTTTAACTAAATCCATTCGCCTCACCACCTATCTTAAAATATGGGAATAGAGGGATTCAGCCGCACAGTTGAGTCCCTCTCACCCATTAAATTAATTATTTCACGTGTTCTTTAATGAATTTAACGATATCGCCGGTTGGTGTACCAGGAGTGAATACAGCAGCTACGCCTGCTTTTTTCAAGCCAGGGATATCAGCGTCAGGAATAACGCCACCACCGATTACAAGAACATCCCCCATGCCTTTTTCTTTCAAAAGTTCAACAATTTTAGGGAACAATGTATTGTGAGCACCGGAAAGAAGAGATAATGCAACTACATTAACGTCTTCAGAAAGCGCTGCTTCAACGATTTGTTCTGGTGTTTGACGAAGACCAGTGTAGATTACTTCGAAACCAGCATCGCGAAGTGCGCGTGCTACTACTTTTGCACCACGGTCATGACCATCAAGACCTGGTTTTGCTACAATTACTCTAATACGTTTTTCTGCCATGATATATTACCTCCGAAATCAGCCGATATTATAATGTAGAATGAGCTTCGTATTCACCGAATACTTCGCGCAATACATTACAAATTTCACCCAAAGTAGCATATGTTTTAACTGCTGCAAGAATTAATGGCATCAAGTTAACAGATTCGTCAGCTGCGCCAGCTTTCAAATCAGCTAAGGCTTTATCAACTGCGGCTTGATCGCGGTTAGCACGAACTGCTTGAGTTTTCTTAGCTTGGTTAACACCTACGGAAGCGTCTACGCGAAGCAAGTCTTTTGGAGCTTCTTCTTCAACTTGGAATTTGTTTACGCCAACGATTGTGCGCAAGCCAGATTCAACTTCCATTTGCCATTTGTAAGCGGATTCTTGAATTTCTTTTTGGATGTAGCCTTTTTCGATTGCTACTACAGCGCCGCCCATTTCATCAATTTTCTTGATGTATGCCATAGCTTCGTCATAGATAGCGTTAGTCATAGCTTCAACATAGTAGGAGCCGCCCAATGGGTCAACTACGTCAGCTAAGCCAGATTCATAAGCCACGATTTGTTGAGTACGAAGAGCTACTTGTACAGATGCTTCTGTAGGAAGAGCCAAAGCTTCGTCACGAGAGTTTGTATGTAAGGATTGAGTACCGCCCATTACAGCAGCTGCAGTTTGAAGAGCAACACGAACGATATTGTTATCAACTTGTTGTGCAGTCAACATAGAGCCAGCTGTTTGAGTATGTACACGGAGCATCATGGATTTTGGTTTTTTTGCACCAAAACGTTCTTTCATGATTGTTGCCCATAAGCGACGAGATGCGCGGAATTTAGCAACTTCTTCAAGTACATTGTTATGAGCATTCCAGAAGAAGGAAAGACGACCAGCGAAGGAGTCAACGTCAAGACCAGCTTTCAAAGCTGCTTCTACGTATGCGATACCATCAGCAATTGTGAATGCGATTTCTTGTGCTGCTGTGGAACCTGCTTCACGGATGTGGTAACCGGAGATAGAAATTGTATTCCATTTTGGAACGTATTGAGAACAATATTCGAAGATATTAGTGATCAAACGCATAGATGGTTTTGGAGGGAAAATATAAGTACCACGAGCTGCATATTCTTTCAAAATATCATTTTGAATAGTACCTTTCAATTCTGTGGAAGGTACACCTTGTTTTTCAGCTACTGCGATATACATTGCCAACAAAACGGATGCTGGAGCGTTGATTGTCATGGAAGTGGATACTTTGCCAAGGTCGATGCCATCGAACAAGATTTCCATATCTGCCAAAGAGTCAATCGCTACACCTACTTTACCAACTTCGCCTTCAGCCATAACATCATCAGAGTCATAACCGATTTGAGTTGGCAAATCGAATGCACAGGACAAGCCTGTTGCACCAGATTCGATTAGGTAGCGGTAACGTTTGTTAGATTCTTCAGCTGTAGCGAAGCCTGCATACATACGCATTGTCCAGAAACGACCACGGTACATAGTAGGTTGTACGCCACGAGTATAAGGGAATTCGCCAGGCATTCCCAAATCGCGTTCATAGTCAAAACCTTCGATATCAACTGGTGTATACACACGGTTGTATTTTAAGTTTTGACGTTCTGGAGTTTTTGCGCATTTTTCGTCACAAAGTTTGTTGTACTCAGCAATTTGGGCTTTTAAGTTTTCGTAAGCCATGTTTTCATCATCCTCCTAAAAAAACAGGTTATTTTTTCATGCTTCCAGTTTCTGTGAAGCGTTTATGCCAAGAAAGAGCTTCATCAAGCAACATTGGTGTATGGGCATTCTTTGTTGCAGCTAATGCTTTTTCTAGGTATTCAGTTAACATAGGTTTGTAGTCTGGGTGAGCACATTTTTCAATAATCAAACGAGCTCTTTCCACTGGACTTAAACCACGACAGTCAGCAACACCTTGTTCTGTACAGAAAATCATAGTGTCATGTTCTGGATGATCCACATGGGATACATATGGAACGATAGAACTGATGTCGCCATTTTTAGCAACGGAGTTGGTACAGAAGATAGTGAGATATGCACTACGTGCAAAATCACCAGAACCACCAACACCATTCATCATTTTGCTACCCATAATATGAGTAGAGTTTACATTGCCAAAAATATCAAATTCGATAGCGGTATTCATGGCAATGACACCAATACGGCGAGCAATACCAGGGTTGTTGGAAATTTCTTGTGGACGAAGAATAATCTTTTTACGATATTCATCGATGTTATTGTAGAAACGTTTCAACCCATCTGGAGAAGGACTTAATGCAGTACCGGAACATACAGTTACTTTACCAGCATCGATTAAGTCAAACATACCGTCTTGAATTACTTCTGTATAAATAGATAAATCTGTGAAAGGCCCTTGAGCCAAGCCACTGATTACCGCATTTGCTACAGAGCCTACGCCGGATTGCAATGGAAGCAAGTTTTTAGGCAAACGACCTTCTGCAATTTCTTGTTCAAAGAATTTGATAAGATGTTGACTCATTGCCTTTGCATCATCATCAATAGCAGCTAAAGGTCTTGTTGTATCAGGTACATCACTTGGAACCACAGCAATGATTTTGCTAGGATCACAAGGTATTGCTTCTGTACCGATACGATCGCCGGCCTGTTCCAACGGAATTGGTTTACGATGTGGTGGATCCAACGGTTCATAGATATCATGCATACCAACTAAAGATAATGGTTGAGATACATTTACCTCTACGATAACCTTTTTAGCTTGACTAACAAATGTTGGAGAATTACCAACAGAAGTAGTCGGTACTAAAGAACCATCTTCGTTGATTTGACATACTTCAATAATTGCTACATCTAAATCCCCGAAAAATCCATAACGAATATTTTGTGCCATTGTGCTTAAATGCATATCGATGTATTTAACATCTCCACCATTTAAAGCCTTTCTCATATCTTTATTGGTTTGATATGGAAAGCGGCGATTAATACCATTAGCACGTGTTAACGCACCATCGGCTTCATCACCTACAGAAGCACCTGTCCATAAATCGATTTTGAATGGTTCTTTTTCCATTCTTTCTGCCAATGCCAATGGCACAACTTTTGCATAACCTGATGGTGTAAAGCCGGAAATACCAACTTTATCATTAGGGTTAATCAACTGAGCTGCATCATAAGCAGTGACAATTTTACCTTGCAGGTCCACATTTTTTACGCGGTCTTTGATGTCTATCACCATAACCATCTCCTTTAAGAGTAACATTGTTAAACGACAATTGAATCTCTTTGGTCTAATACGTTCCTTAAACCGACTTCATCGTAGTCCACATCCAATGTATTGTCAACTTATATGACTAAAATGTATTTTTTATCACACCCCGACCGTGCATTATGACTAAAACGCATAGGTTTTTACATTTTCACATAAGTTTTATTCACACCGATATAACTCACAGGAATTATCAATTTAATAGTATATATTGTTGTTTTTTATGTATATCGAACTATCTCAATACAACATATAGAGTCTTATCAATATAAAAAAATAATATATACAAAAACTGACCGCTACACCTCCTATAAAGATATAGATATACAAAAAAACCGGTTTTCAAATGCAAGCAATAATGTTCAATTATTCTAACATTAGAAAACCGGTTAAATATACTTAAGCTTACCCTGCTAAGGTATGTATAAATTATACCATACTATGAAATTGTATCGCTACCATAAAACTTACTGATTATACAAAATATACTTTTTACATATGATTCTTCGTGGAGAGTTGTACTTTCACAAAAGCCCCAACCCAACCAAGGAGCTGCCAAAAAACAATAGTAACTTGATGGCTATAGAGCTCAAAATCAGATAATCCACTAAAAAGAACACCGATAGCTAAAGCACCTATTCCTATCTGTGCAGCTTGTCGGAACATATCCCCTTTCAATCGAACAGATGTGATAACATGACCGATGATAACTGCTAGAAATGATAGCAAGCCAGGAATACCTGTTTCAGCCAATATATTTAAATATAAATTATGGGCATGATACATCAATACATTAGGGCCTTGAATGTAATAGTTATAATCTGGATAAACTAAGTAGAATGTATTCCACCCAATACCAAAGATAGGGTTTTCTCGTACGATATACATTGTGCTATCCCATAAAGCCCAACGAAGATCTGACGACGTATCATGTCCTTGGAATATAGACCAAAGTCGTGAGGCAACCTCACCTTCATAGAAATATAGAATTAGAGGTACCACTAACAAGGATAAGAATAATCTTCGTTCTACGAAAATAGCCCAATACAGAATCATGGCCGCAAAACTAATCCAAATACCACGAGAATAGGTTAATAGCATCGTTAAAAATAATACAATACCAACAATCAGCATTGTAACAATTTCACGAGTACGATTCTCCTTCATATAAACAAGAATATAGCTAATACATACACTTAGCACCATCAATAGATAGGCACCTAACAAGTTAGGATTTTGCAATGTAGACGCCATTCGACGCATCAATTTAGGGAATTGTGCTGCATCTACCCATTCTTTTATATGTATATTGGGAACAAATATATACTGATAGGCCCCTATAATGCATACAAGAACTGCTGTACCTAAAAAGGCACGAAGAAAATAGTTCCACTGTTTAGGTGTTCGAATATAGGTACGAACTAAATAGTACATGCCCCCACCTGCTACAATTTGGTAGAACCAGCTCTGAATAGACCAATTCCAGTTTGGGGACATTAACGACGATACACCTGTCCAGATAACAAAGATCATAACAGTCCAAGATAGATAGCCTGTCGGCAAACTCAATGATTTACTAGAAATTAAATCATATAATGCCAGACCTATAGCCAACCAGAGAAGTACATCGCCTACCATTGGTTGAAGTGGCATCGCAATGACGACACCATAGATTAATCGTTCAATATAAAAGGTAATTCGTTTCTGATTAGGAATGAGTGAGAGTTCCATATTCTCACCTTAATGACTCATCTCATGGAAAAACCACTGACGAGCATCCCCTAGAATATATAAAGAACCACATACGGCAATGATATCACCAGTCTTTGTATGCTTATATGCCAATGCTAATGCAGCATCAATAGAGTCTGCAGTTTGAGCCGTCGCCTTTGGTACAGTACGGCGAATCATTTCAACCAAGGTTTCCGGTACTTCCGTTCTATCGGTTGGTGCGGGCACAACGAGCACTGTGTCACCCACTTTAACCACTTCACGGATAATAGCCGCTTGGTCCTTATCTTTAAGAATAGCCATTACAATCGTTTTTGGGCTATCCTTAAACAACTCGTCATACGTCATGGCAAAAGACTCAGCCCCTGCCGCATTATGAGCACCATCAAAAATAAAAGTACGATCTAAACCTCTTTTAACTTCAAAACGTCCTGCCCAAGTAGTACGAGCGAAGCCTTCACGCATCGTTTCTTCGCTGATATTCGTATCCTCTTTCATCAACAGGCGTACCGCCATCAATGCACAAGCGAGGTTTACAGATTGGTGAATGCCCGCCATCGTCGTAAACAACATGGCAGGTGCTGCATCGTTAGTACTAACCGTAATCATTTGACCACCAGTTACAGCGCTGCGACTATCGATACCGAAATCTTTATTGAAAGCATAAAGCTTAGCATGTTTTTCTTTAGCTACGTCCTCAATGATACTAAGAGGAGTACCTTGTGCCGCTGTTACTACAGGCACCTTAGATTTGATAATACCCGATTTATGACGTGCAATCTCCTCTACAGTATCACCACAGTACGCTTGATGATCTATAGATACATTAGTGATAACAGATACTTTAGGAGTAACGATGTTCGTAGAGTCTAATAAGCCACCTAATCCGACTTCTACCACAGCATAATCTACACCTTGTTCTTTAAAAAACAAGAATGCAGCAGCCGTCAGCATTTCAAATTGTGTTGGCGCTTCTACTCCATTACTAACAATAGTGTCTACTGCACCTTTAACACGACTGATTAATTCCCCAAAGGCTTCCTCAGTAATATTCCCATCATTAATTTGAATTCGCTCCGTATAGGATTGAAGGTGAGGCGATGTAAATCGCCCCACCCGTAATCCACTTGTAAACAGTGCGTAGGAAATGTATGAGGTAACCGAGCCCTTACCATTCGTGCCTGTCACATGAACAATTTTATAATCTTCTTGTGGATTTCCCAATACATCCATAAGAGCTGTAATTCGTTCAAGGCCAGGTTTAATACCGAATGAAGATGCCTGCTCTAAATAGGCTAAGGCCTCTTGATATGTCATATAAACCTCCTATTATAAGGTTTCGAGGAACGCTTCACGTTCCAATAACGCTTGTTGTTTTTGTTTATATTCTTCTAACTTTTCTTTTTCTTTTGCTACTACAGCTTCAGGAGCTTTTGCTAAGAAGCCTTGGTTAGACAATTTACCTTCCAAACGAGAAATTTCTTTTTCCATTTGGATTTTTTCCTTCGCAATACGCTCTCTTTCTTTTTCACCGTCGATCAAGTCTTTAAGTAAGAGATATACTTCCATACCATTGACAACGGTTACAGTCGCATTTTCTGGCTTTGGATCGTCGGTACCAAGAATTGTTACTTTCTCAGCCCAAGCCAATGTTACAAAGTAGTCACTATGTTCTGCTACAGTTTTAGCTAATGCTTCATCTGTTGGCGCTACGATAACCTCAGCTTTTTTACCTAGAGGCACATTCATTTCAGCACGCATGTTACGAATACCTTTGATGGCATCCATCATAACTTCCATTTGACGTGCTGCACCTTCAAGATTATCGAATTTCAATGCTTCAGGCCATTTAGTAACAACGATGCTGTCCCCTTCATGTGGCAAATGTTGCCAAATATGTTCAGTTACAAACGGCATGAATGGATGCAATAATTCGAGCATGTGACGTAAGATTGTTACAAGTAAATATTGAACTGTACGACGATCACGTTCGTTGCTTTCACTATACAAACGAGGTTTCGCTAATTCAATGTACCAATCGCAGTACGTATTCCAAATGAAGTCATATACGGAACTCGCAGCTTCACCAAGTTCGAATTTATCGAGATTAGATGTTACGCTTTGTACTGTTTCATTGTATTTTTGAATAATCCATTGGTCTGCTAATGTCAAATCATCTGCAGTTGGAACGAAGCTTTCATCATAATTTGTAAGATTCATCAATACGAATTTAGAAGCATTCCAAATTTTATTGGCAAAGTTGCGGTTTGCTTCTACACGTTCCATGTAGAAACGCATGTCATTACCTGGTGTATTGCCTGTTACAAGGGTAAAGCGCAATGCATCAGCACCATATTCACCGATAACATCTAACGGGTTGATACCATTACCCAAGGATTTACTCATCTTACGCCCTTGGCTATCGCGTACAAGACCATGAATGAATACATGTTTGAATGGAATTTCATCTTCAAATTCAAGAGCCATGAAAATCATGCGAGCAACCCAGAAGAAGATGATATCGTAACCAGTTACGAA
>OGGA01000653.1_pt1 | contig 22562 bp, 19 predicted proteins | sample 1571041 | NCBI WGS metagenome assembly OGGA01 (sample SAMEA2582057, study PRJEB24529) | metagenome | biome: Human gut stool | place: China | collected 2011 | reverse complement strand
GTAATAATAAAACGCATGATGTCCAACTCCTTCTATCACTTTATTATCGTGTTGCTAACCTTTAAGGATTATATAAGGAATATAGCCAACTAAATGTGCCTCACGATTTTTGATACTGTTATTATAACACAATTTTACATTTAGACAAGTATGTTCACACAATTTACTCTAATTTTATAAAGTTATTTTACACTTCACAGTGATTTAATTTTGTCAAGTAAGATTATACATTTTTTTAATATTCCTTTTATTTTCAGTGCTTTTAACAAAACATGTATTCTGTTTAATCTTGTAAATCCACAGACTGTTTTATACACTTTTTTGTGGATATTGTGGATAACTTAGTGTATAAGTCAAAATGTGGTTAAAATCAAGGTGTTTTGATGTGGATAACTTCTTGATTTCTTGTCAATTTGTGTCGAATAACTTTTTAAGATTGTTTCTTTTATGTTTTCATTTGTAAATGATGCACAACATTTAAAAAGTCAAGGTTGTTTTATATATTTTTTTGATATAGAATCTAGGCAGGTGTTAACTATATACTTTTTTGTTTTAAACATCTCATAATCAATACTTTAACAAAATATGGTTTGCTGATGATATATTTTATGTATATTATTTTCTCCTGCAATCCATATTTTATATATTAAAAAGACACGGAGGCAGCATGAATTCAAGCTTTTATAACAACAATAATACTATTAACAGATTAAACCTGATTAATTCTGACAATTTTAATTCTGACAATCCCAATTCTGAACGTACAACCATAATCGTTACAGGCGCATCCCGCGGAATAGGAAAGGCTATAGCTACAGCTCTTGCTTCACCTGCTGCTAATATAGTCATAAGCTGTTCTAAAAGCTCAGATGAGTTAAAAGAAACATATGATGCCGTAACAGCCAGTGGAGCTTTATGTACAGCCTATGTCGGCGATATGGGAAGCTTTTCAGATGTCCAGGAAATGTTTGACTTAACTCTTAGCCTCTATGGAAAAACTGATGTACTTATAAACAATGCTGGAATTGCATCTATAGGGCTTTTTCAGGATACGACACCAGATATGTGGAATAACATCATATCCGTAAACCTCAATTCGGTATATAACTGCTGCCACTTTGCAGTTAATGATATGCTCCGCCGTCACTGTGGCAGAATCATCAACATATCATCTGTCTGGGGACTGTATGGTGCAAGCTGTGAGGTTGCATACTCTGCTTCCAAGGGAGCTGTCAATTCATTTACAAAGGCTCTTGCCAAAGAACTGGCACCAAGTCATATACAGGTAAATGCCATAGCCTGTGGTGCTATTGACACATCTATGAACGGACACTTAAGCAAAGAAGAACTAGATGAACTTGCCTGTGAAATTCCTGCCGGGACACTGGGAAAACCAGAAGGGGTTGCAAGACTTGTCAAACTGATGCTTGAGTCTGATGACTACCTCACAGGACAAGTTATACAATATGATGGTGGATGGATATAAAATAAAGGTATGTATAAAACAATATAACTTTGTTTTATACATACCTTTGTTTTATTATAGCTTTATTTTTATATGCGGCATGCTCCAAACACGCCATCAAACTCGTTGAAATAAGTTTCTTCCAGCTTCTTTAAAAATACTGATGCGTATTTATCACGATATGAAAGTGATACATAAAGATTACCGACTGCCGAATCAATTATCTGTATCTTTATAAGCAGATTGTTATCCGCCTTCCAGGCTCCTGAAGCAACGCATCTGAAATTGTATACAGGAAATACTGATTCTATATTGTATCCAAAGCCGAATTTTATGCTGTGCTTTCCTGTATTGTTAGTATATGTGAGTATGCCATATCTGCTATCTTCATCAACAATCTCAACGCATATATCCTTCATATTACATTCGTTATCATCGCATCTATATGTAATACCATTTATTATATTCTCATATGATGATGTAATGTCTGTAGAAAGTGCGAAAATCTTCCTGCTTTCAAGATATTCCACGTACTGTTTCTTATCCTCCTGTGTTTCAGGCTGGACTGTTATGCTATCGTCAAGCTTGTTATATATTTCTTCCCAGAATGCATCATATATACACTGTACACCACCCTGGCGTCCCTGTGTATCTGCTGTTGTCACCATATATATATCTTTATCCGGCACATATAACGCAAGCTGGCCTGCCATTCCGTAAAGGGCATAACCACCATTTCTTGTCATCCATATCTTATATCCATATCCCTGCATTTCCTCAATAGTGCCACTCTTGCCATATGGATCACTCTGCTTTGTATGTGCTTTTCTGATATAATCTGCTGGTATAAGCTGCTTTCCGTTCCATGCACCATCCTTTGATATAAGATATATTACTTTAAGCATATCTGATGGACGTGCACATAAACCAGAACCCCCCATAGGTACTCCATATGGGTCATCTATTATAAATGCCTCCTTTGAAAATCCAATCTCATCAAGGAAGCTTTTTCTTAGATACTCTAACAGATTCATTCCTGAAAGCCTTTCTATAAGCGCTCCAAGAACATGTGTAGATGATGTATCATATGAAAACTGTGTACCTGGTGCATGAACTGGTTTTGTTGTAAAAAATGAACCAACCCAGTCAGTCACTCCCTCACCTTTATATGTTGTCTTGTCATGACACGTGCGCATAGTAAGCATATCTCTTATGGTAAGCATACTTGTATATTCATATGCCCCTTCTTTTGGAAGCTTGTCCTTAAAGTAATCAACTATATGGTCATCTAAGGATAATTTTCCCTCTCCATACAGCTTTCCTATGCCGAGTGATACAAGTGTCTTTGTCATAGAGAACATACGATGCAAAGTATCTTTTTCATATGGTGCATAATAAGTTTCCATACATATCTTGTCACCTCTCATGATTGTAAGACTATGCATAGGTATATCCTGATTCTCCAGACGTTTTGCAAAGTTCATAAGATTGTGATAGTCTATGTTACATTCCGATGGTGCCACGTGCTTAAATAAATCACTCATAATTACTCTCCTATCCTGTCAAAAATATAATATTTACTATATCCTTTATACTACAACTTCAATACGAAAGTATCTACTTAAAATTATATTCAATAATAATCTTATTACATATTTTTCACACTGTTTTTCTGTGGTTACGACATTTTACCAATTACATCTAATATATATTTTACCCTGTTTATGTAGCTGTGCTTCTTACTTACAAGTTCATGTCCTTTAGCAGCAATCTGCCTTCGTTTATCTTCGTGTAAAAGATAATACTCGGCTTTTTTACAGCAGTCATACATATCCTCATAATACACAATACTTTCTTCATTTTTAAAATAATCTGTAAGTTCTATCTGATAATTAGTAAGAAGAAAACCTCCTGCACCAAGTATATCCCATACACGCAGTGGTATGCCAGTACGGATATTTCTTATCGTCATATTAAGGTTAATGGATGAATTATTAAACACCTTTGGCATATCATTCATGTAGTCAACCGTCCCTTTAAAATCCACGTTTATAAGTGAAGTATCCTGCTCATCTGTATATAAAGCAACTTTGTTTTTCTTTGCCAGAAGGTTAAGCGTTCTTACACGTTCTATATTGGCAAGCTTAAAGCCAAGAAATGTAGACTCAAAAACCAGCCTTATATCAGAAAACGCCCTCTTATCCTGCCTGAAATCCACAAACTCTGATAACTGCTTTAATATATCCACTGTCAACAGCTCATCAATTATATTATCTCCGTATATATTAAGCTGTGCAAGCATAGCTGCATCAAAATAACCCCTTAAATATGGAGGAAGCTTATCTTTTATATCATCATATGAATTCTTATGATACATACTCCCTACAAATGATATATCAGCACTGAATCGGTCTTTTTCTTCCCTGGTCTGGCTGTTAAGCTGGCTGTTTAGCCTGTCTGTATTCACAGCCAGCGGAAGATAGTATATATTCTTAACTCCCAGCTGCTTTAATTCATAATAAAAAAACTTATCAAATATAAATATATTGTTGCAGCTGTTAAATACAGACTGATGATAAAGCGATATAAGCGGACTATCCACTGTCCATGCCACATATTTTCTTCCTGTCTGTTCACATATATCAGAAACGTGAGGAAAATAATTAAGTGAAAATATCACATCATATTCCCTGAATACATCAGCAAGCATTACATAATCATGTTCTTTTATGCCGGTTATGCTGTCACTTGACAGCGGCTTTTCTTCATACATATCTACTGAATGTCCGAAATATTCAAAAGCCGACTTAACATCTGCCTGATTAAACACCTTCCACTTGTATATAAGAATATTCATAATAATCCCCAGTTCCTTAACCAATAAATAATATGAAGTCAAAGATGAATTTGAATTTAATCAAACAACTTTCCCTACTCTCTTGTTGCAGCTTCAAGTACCTCAAAATAATTCTCAAATGTTTTTGCACAACACTCGTAATCATCTATTATGATGCCATCCACCTTAAGTCCAATAAGTGCAAATGCCATAGCCATTCTATGATCTGAATATGTCTTAACTACACCAGGCTTTACCTTTCCTGGTAAAATCTCGATTCTGTCCCTGCCCTTTTTGATATCTATGCAAAGACTGTTAAGCTCATTAGCAACAGCCTCGATTCTGTCAGATTCCTGAAATCTGATATGTTCGATATTTCTTATGATAGTCGGAGTCTTAGCAAATGGTGCAATAGCTGCCAGCGTCATGGTCTGATCAGAAAAATCATTCATATCAACATCCACGCCATCATATTCACCTTCTGCAGGTCCCGTAACACTTATACCTTCCCGCTCCTCTGTAACTGTACAGCCAAGCTGCTTTAATACATCAAGAAACTTCATATCTCCCTGCATAGATGTTCTTCTTACATTCTTTACAAGGCAATATCCACCTGTAAGAGCCGCTGCTGCATAAAAATAACATGCTGCTGATACATCCGGTTCTATCTGGTATGATCCTGCAACATAACTGTCATCTGCAGGTATCACATATTCAGCGCCCTCATGGTCTACTTCACAGCCAAACTGTCTCATCATATTGGATGTTATTCTTATATATGAGCCATCTGTCTTTTTACTTGTTATATTAATCTTCAAACCACTTTCAAGCATAGGCGCTGTCATCATAAGTGCACTTAAGAACTGTGTGCTTTCACTTATATCTATAGATACCTCCGCCTTTGGCTTTTTACCACCAAAAGCTGCTCCTGTTACTTCTACTGGAAGATGTCCCTTTTTTTCAAGGAACTTAAAATCAGCACCCATATCTGTAAGTGCTTCAAACAACGGAAGCATAGGTCTTTTTTTCATCTGTTCAGATGCTTCTATTGTATATTTTCCATCTGATAGTCCTAGCATAGCTGTAAGAAATCTTGCTGCTGTTCCAGCACTTCCTACATTAATAGTGCCTTCCTTCCTTGGAAGATCTCCGCCATGACCTTCTATGATCACATATTTTTCAACTTCGTTCACCTGGATTATATATCCAAGCGATATAAGACTCGTAAGAAAATATCTTGAATCATCACTAAACAACACTCCGTTAAGCCTGCACTCTCCGTTAGATAATGCTGCCATAAGAAGCGCCCTGTTAGTGATACTTTTAGATCCTGGCACCTCTACAACGCAGTTAATTGGCTTATTTAACTTCCTTACCTTATACTGTGACATCTTGATTATTACCTCTGTTATTATCTTATTAGCAGCTTTATAAATGTTGCAATATATGTAATGATTCATACCTACAAGTATTGTACAAGGCAACACTTATACTGGCTGCTGCTTCTTTCTGCTATAGTATAACACCACTACTGTACAGCTTAACAATAAATATTGCTGTCATATAATTTTCTTATGTTGTAAATATCGATTCAATTATACTTAATATTTTTAAGTGCAATTGAATATTTGCTTATTATTATTAATGTAGCAAAAGTTGTACCACACTGAATATTTCCCTGATACAGCCCTGTTTTTACTATCTATCTTCCATCTTAGGATAGTCTCTGTGCCATCCAACATATTTGTAAGCTGGACGTATAATCTTACCAGCATTAACAAGCTCTTCAAGACGATGTGCACACCAGCCTGATATACGTGAAGTTGCAAACATAGGTGTGAACATTTCTTCTGGTATTCCAAGCATAGAATATACGAAACCACTATAGAAATCCACATTGGCACATACTGGCTTAAACATCTTTCTTTTCTCCATAATAAGCTGTCCAGCCTCTTTTTCTACTGTCTCATAAAGTGCATATTCCTTCTGCATGCCCTTCTCATCTGAAAGCTTCTTTGCGAAATTCTTAAGAATAACCTCTCTTGGATCTGAGTTTGTATATACAGCATGTCCCATTCCGTATATAAGTCCAGCATGGTCAAATGCTTCCTTATCAAGAATCTTGTTAAGATAGCCGCATATCTCTTCTTTGTTATTCCAGTCACTGCAATGTTCCTTAATATCAGCAAACATTTCCTGCACCTTTAAGTTAGCACCACCATGCTTAGGACCCTTAAGAGATGCAATAGAAGCTGCCATAGCTGAATATGTATCTGTACCAGATGATGTTACAACATGGTTAGTAAATGTTGAGTTGTTACCACCACCATGCTCAGCATGAAGCACAAGACATATATCAAGAACCTCTGCTTCAAGTTCTGTGAACTGTCCATCATCTCTTAACATATAAAGAATATTCTCAGCTGTTGAATAACCTTTCTTAGGATTCTTTATCATAAGAGTTCCATCCAGCTTAAAATGTCTGTAAGACTGATAAGCATATACCGTAAGGAGCGGCATCTTAGCTATAAGCTGAAGTGACTGCCTGAGTACATTAGGAATAGATATATCATCTGGATTCTCATCATATGAATAAAGACTTAATATACTCTTCATAAGAGAGTTCATAAGGTTAGTACTTGTTGCCTTCATGATGACATCACGGATAAATGCCCCTGAAAGCTCCTGAAGATCTGCAAGTATTCTTAAAAAGCTTCCTAACTGCTTTTCTGTAGGAAGGTTACCAAATAAAAGCAGGTATGTAGTTTCCTCAAAACGGAATCTGTCCTTTGTACAGCCTTTTATTATATCCTCAACATTGTAGCCCTGAAAATATAAACGTCCATCTACAGGAATCTTTCTACCATTGACATTCTCGTTACCACAGACGTCTGATATCTCTGTAAGACCTGTAAGGACACCATTACCATTACTATCTCTAAGACCTCTTTTAACATCGTATTCTATATATAAATTCTGATCAATAGAGCCAGATCTTTTACACTCCTTAACGAGCTCTTCAAACTCGCTCTTATCAACCGTTGTCAGTTCCATCATTTCCTGATTATTCATTGTAATCCTCCGTTTCTGCACATATATGTATGCCATGATGTATTAATATGCCTGTTGATAGTCATACCTTAACATTATTCTTAAGTATATACATGTACACATAGTATTTATATTCATATACAATAATCACATACTGCATATTTATGCATAGCGCATATTGATTATTATGCACTTTAATTATATCTCTTGTCAATTAATACTTATTTGTCCGTAAAACGCTGTATTACCCTGTATAAAAACATATCAGTGAAACACTACATTCGCATCTACAAAAGCATCTCCAAAAAAATCTCTGTATACAGTATCCATTATCTTATCAAGCTGTGATTTATCCTCAATCTCATCGCCTGCATAAAATATCCTGTATTCATTTTCAAGGAAATAACAGCTTGTATCACTAAGGTTCATTCCATTCTTTCTATAAAAACCTATTCTTTTTAACATATAGTCCCTTGCAGGCCCCTCATCAGCATAATCCGGATTCTCAACTTCAAGTATAAGTAACTTTCCATCATCTTTAGCAAGCTTCTTTAGCTGCTGTAAAAATCCTGAGCCAAGGTGCTTTGAACGCTTATCTTTTACGATTGCAAGATAGTCAAGAAGATATACATCCTGATTTCTGCATTTTATAAAGTATGCATATCCTGCAAGCTCATCATATTTTCTTCCACAGGAGTCTTCTCTGTTTTCATACATGCCATAAACAAAATACTGGTCATTCTCTCTTTTTTCAAGCATCTGTTTTAGTGGCTTAACTTCTGATGCTGGAAAATCAGTCACTATATGCTCATTGTATATTTTTTTAATCTCTTCAATATCTAACAATCTTATATTATATTTTTGAGTATTATATGTATCGTTATCCGGAGTATTGTTATTTATATTATTATAGTTCATATTATCCTGCCCTTTCGTAATTAATCATCCGCTAAACTGCTTATTGTTCATCATCTTCGTCTCTTACGGCAAAAACCGCAGCTGCAAGCTCTTTCAAGTCTTTCGCAGTTCCTTCAGTAAAACCATCCTTATTTATAACAAGACAATTATGTGCTGAAACAAAAAGATATATATTATCTTTGTCCTCTGCCCACTTTATAACCTCATCCCACTTGAAGGTATCACTGTCATTCTCTTCATCTGTAACAATAATATCCTCTGAATCTATCTCATATGTGAATGTTATTCCTATCATTTTAGAATATGTATTGTGATATCTTCTTTTGTTACTTTTATCCATTCCTACCATACCTATATACAGGAATATGGCTGCTGCCAATCCATAGAACACAACCATGAACCAGTCAGCCTCTTCTCTTCCCAATGCCTGAAATACAAGATATCTTACACATCCCATACCAAACAGTAATCCAAACATATTATAAACTATCTTAAAAAACTTGTATTTGTTATCATCAAAATTAGCAGCATGCATAGCCGCTTCAACATATTCCTTCTGGAATAATGTTTTATTTTTTATCACCATGACTATCTCCATTCCTGTTACACTTTATAACCATATTGCCTGTTGCACTTACATCTATCCTGCTTTGACCACCGGCTTTATATATGATAATATGATATGATATCAGGGTCAAAAGGTCTAAACCCACATGAGCTTGCTCATAGGTGGGTGAAAGACCTTGGGACCCGCCCCGATATGAGCATAAAAGTGGGATGATAATCCCACGATATGCGAATATTGGGGAGAATTGTGGGAGTGCGTAGCACGGAGCAATTCGTAGGTATCAAAGTCGGGGGCTTTTGACCCTGATATTTTATTATTATACTATAAATTCAAAGCATTGTAATGCACAAAATAATATTTTTAGTCTGTGTCCACGCACATAAGACACGGCTTATCATAAAAATGTGCGCAGAAACGAGGATTAATATGAAAAAACGTACTGCATGTATAACTGGTGCCAGTTCCGGCATCGGATATGAGATGGCTAAAAAACTCAGTGCTCTTGGATATGATCTTATCCTTGTAGCCCGCAATACAAAGGCTTTAAAAAAGCTTGCTTCATCTCTTGACACTGATTGTGAAATATACACATGTGACTTATCAGATGGAAAAAGCTGCATAAAGCTTGGAAGAAAGCTGTCAAAACGAAGTGACATACACATATTTATAAACAATGCCGGATTCGGTGATATTGGTGATTTTGAAAAAACAAGTATGGCAAAAGATATTTCAATGATAAATGTTAATATACGGGCTATGCATATTCTTACTAAATATATGCTCCGTTCATTTAAGAAGCTGAACCGTGGTTACATCATGAATGTCGCATCAAGTGCCGGACTTCTTCCTGGCGGACCATATATGGCAACCTATTACGCTACAAAAAGCTATGTTACAAGTCTTACAACCTCATTAAATGGAGAACTTAAGGCTGCACATAGCAATGTTCATATATGTATGCTCTGCCCTGGACCTGTTGATACCAACTTTAACAACACAGCAGGTGTGGAATTTGCACTGCCAGGAGTATCTGCTGAGTATTGTGCATCCTATGCGCTTTTACAGATGTTTAAAGGCAGGGTTACTATAGTACCTACATTTACAATGAAAGCTGCTGTAATAGCCTCAAAGCTGGCACCACGCGAGTTTGCGGCTGCCATTGCTGCAAAACAGCAGATGAAAAAAAGAAAGGATACACATAACCGATGAAAGTATATATGGCTCCCATGGAAGGATTAACTGATTATATGTTCAGAAATGCATATGATAAGTTCTTTGGTCATAATAAGATTGATAAATATTTTATGCCCTTCATATCTCCTAATAAAAGTGAAAAATTTCTTGCAAAGGAAATGAGGGACATATCAAGAGATAATAATCATATTAACTCTATCCCTCAGGTTATGACTAACAATTCCTCAGATTTTATATGGACTGCCCACATGCTTTATGATGAATTCGGATATGATGAGATCAATCTCAATGCAGGATGCCCATCTGGAACTGTTGTTTCAAAGAACAAGGGAGCTGGCATGCTTATCTGCCTGGATTCTCTTGAACGCATATTATATGAAATACTGTCTGACAGATATATATGTGACAATCATATAAAGGTGTCTGTAAAAACCCGTATTGGTGTCGAAACACCTGATACATGGCATGATATACTTGATATTTATAATAAGTTCCAGCTTGAGGAGCTTATCATACACCCAAGAATACGTACTGACTATTACAGAGGTGATATAAACAAAGAGGCTTTCCTGTATGCTATGAAGGAAAGCCGTAATCCTGTATGCTATAATGGCGATATTTTTACAAGGCGTGACTTTATTAATATCATACATGACTATAATCCAGACTGTATAATGGCAGGAAGAGGTCTTGTTGCTGACCCTGGACTTATCAATGTCCTTTTAAGTGACAACCCCGAAACATATGTAAGAAATCTTGAGGATGACAGGCTTAATATGAAACGTCTGCATGATATGGTATATGAAGAACGTCTTAAAATCATGTCTGGTGATAAACATGCCATACACCGCATGAAAGAAATGTGGTGTTATATGGAATATTCATTTGCTGACTGTAAGAAAGAAGCCAAGGCTATCAAAAAATCCCAGAATATGAGTGTATATAAAGATGCTGTTAATGTATTCTTTACCAACTGCCGGCTTGAAGAGAAGCCATATATATCATTTTCAAAGAAATTCTGATAGCAATACGCATTGCTGCTGTAGCAGCAGCTTTAAATGCCCATATTAAAAAATTCCATCAATGCCTCTATCATATATGTAGTATCTTTAACTCCTGCTGTTTCATATGCCGAATGCATGGCAAGCTGTGCAAGCCCAATATCTATTGTACTGATAGATACATGTGAGTCAGATATGTTACCAAGTGTTGAACCACCTGCTATATCTGACCTGTTTGCATATGTCTGATATGGGACAGCAGCCTTTTTGCAGATGCTCTTAAACACTGCAGCTGAAACAGCATCTGTTGCGTACTTCTGGTTCCCGTTATACTTAATAACAATTCCACCATTCATATATGGTCTGTTTGTTGGATCTGCCTTTTCCTGATGATTAGGATGTACTGCATGTGCATTATCTGCAGATATCATAAAAGATGATGCAAGTGCCATCATATATTCTTCCCTGTCCATATCTGATGCTATGCTTATACGTTCAAGTACATCTGATAAGAAAGTGGAATCTGCACCCTGTTGTGTTGTGCTTCCAACCTCCTCGTTGTTAAATATGCAGCAGACATTAACGCAGGAATCATTTTTTTCCTTTTTCTCTTTTCTGTTAATATAGGCTTCTGTAAATGCCTTTACTGATGAGTATGCACACTGTATATCATCAAGTCTTGGAGCTGAAATAAACTCATCGTTATACCCCCATATAGTACCCTTTTCCCTGTTATAAAGAAAAAGATCTGTTGATATATCATATGACTCAAGTTCTTTAATACCTATAAGTTTCTTAATATATTCGTCAAACTTCCCACTGGCAGCTTCATCACCAAACAAAGGAAGCATATCCTTCTGTGCATTAAAGCTGTATCCATCATTAATCTTTCTGTCCATATGAATAGCAAGATTCGGAATAACGACAAGATCCTTGTCTGCATTTACAAGATATTCCATTATATTTCTTCCATCTGCTGCTATAGCACGGCCAGCTATTGAAAGAGGACGGTCAAGCCATGTTGACATAATCATTCCTCCATATTTTTCCACATTAAGACTTACATAATGATTATCTCCTGGCATCTGTGGGTTTTCTTTTATCTTAAAGGATGGTGAATCACTATGACTTGCCACAATATTATATGCCTTATATTTATATTCCGGCATAGTAAAAGCAATTATTGATGAGGCTCCTCTTAAAACATAATAACCCTGTCCTGCTTTAAGCTTCCATTTATCCTTTTCACTTAACTCCTGCATGCCAATATCAGACAGCATACTTCTTATGTTGTCAATAACATGGTATGGACTTGGACTCTTCTCTATGAATTCAATAAGTTCATATGAATCCTTATAATAATCCCTCTTATATTTATCAGCTGCTATACTGCTGCCTTCATGCCCATTCATCATAATAATCTCCATTTTTCCTCTTTTAAAATTATTTTTTTCGTCTTATATATCGTGTTATAAAATAATATGCACTAATGGCAGCTATTGCAATCACTATTATGATAGCTGCCCTTGCTGCCTCACTGATTCCACTAAAAAGCACTCTTCTTCCAAACTTAAAACCAGGCTTTTCTTCCTGTCTGGCATTATCATTAACTCCTTCAATGAGTTCCCCAGACGATACACTGACTGGATTATTTTCCTTTGTTTCTGATATAGCAGAGGCTTCACTGCTCTCATATGGATTATCTACTGTATATAGCTTTCTTTCATAGTTTTCAGGCTTAAGCACCTGTGTATAATCATATATCTCATTTCTTGTAAAATTATCTGTGTTATCCCTTGATGTTGTATACACATTCATTCTTTCTCCTGCTAATGCCCTGCAATATGCCCTTCTGTCTGCATTATCTTCAAAGAATGTTATCATGCCATTAATTGTATTGCCTGCTATATCGGCAACATAGCTTCCTGATACAGGATATAATATATAAAGTCCTGCAATTCCGCCAGAGTGTACATAGCCTCTTTCTGATATATAACCATCTATGTTTACTGTACAGTCCTTAACATCTATATAACCATCTGCATATATGCCACCCATAAACTGTTCGTCTCTGTCTGTAACATCCAGGTCTGCATCTGTACATACAAGCGTTACATCTGATGTCGTATTTTCTATAAGTCCATTTCCAAAGCCGGCTATGCCTGCTGTTCCCCACATTTTAGAAGCTGAGGTAAGAGCTGCATACGAAGCTTCCACCTTACAGTTACTTATAGTTGTATTGTTCATGTATCCTGCAAGTACAGCTGCAAATATACTTTTTTGTGTCTGTTCCTGCTGCCCTCCAAGCTCTATATATGCTCCTGTTATATTAAGGTTACTTATAACCGCTCCATCTGTTATTCCAAAAAAACCTGCAAAATATGTATCATATTCCTTAAGATTGCCATCATATGTCTTAGCTGTAATATCTGTAACAGTATGTATGTCCATATTGTATAAAGTATGTCCATTACCATCAAATGTACCATTAAAATTCCATGGTTTCCAGCCATCTGCTCCTGCCCTTGACATATCTATGTCAGACATAAGAATATAACTTCCATCTGTGTGCGTAGATGCTTCTAAAAGATCGTTATATGTCTTTATCTGTAATGCCTCACTGCTTTTGTCTGTAACATTTTCCTGTGCTGCATATGCCTTATTCACCATAGATACTGATACACCCGGTATTTTCCCTGATATTCCAGCATTGCATAATACAAATATAGCAGCGGCCACACATACTATTGTTTTCTTTATAAGACTGTCTGCCTTGTTCTTCATCTTTCTTTAATATCCTCCCATTATTCACTTTTGCTTTTCACTTTATAATTGTACTACTTTTCACAATTCTGTCACTACTTTTTATTCTTTTAGCTTTGTCACTTTTAGCACTATCATTTTAACTCTGTCTCTTTTAACTCTGTCATCATAAAAAATAATACGAAGAAATGCTTTGTATAAACCAAACACTCCTTCGTACTATTTATTATTCCTGTCCAAGCTTATATTTTTCTTCAAACTCATCTACTGGTATAGGTTTTGAGAAATAATATCCCTGAAACATCTTACATCCCATCATGCTAAGCATATCTAGCTGGCTTTTCTTTTCCACACCTTCTGTTATTACCTTCATTCCAAGCTTATTAGCCAGTTCTATTATACTTTCAAGTATATCCTGGCCCTTGACTTCATTCTCTGAGGCACGTAAAAATCCCATATCAATCTTAAGTACATCTGCACTTATATCCTTCAACATATTAAGCGAAGAATAACCACTTCCAAAATCATCAATCTCTATATCAAATCCATAATCCTGAAGTTTTTTAATAATAAGGATATTCTTATCAAGATCTGACATAAGTGCTGTTTCTGTAATCTCAAGCTTAAGAAGTTTCGGACTTATATCATATTTTTCTACAAGGCTTGTAAATGTTTCATAAACATCTATAAGATAAAAATCTTTTGTAGATATATTAACTGAAATATGATACTTTTCAATACCACGCTTCTTCCATTCACTAAGCTGTTTAGCTGCCTTATTCCACATATATATGTCGAGTCTGTACACAAAGCCGTTTTTCTCTAATGCATCTATAAATATACCTGGCGAAAGTAACCCTCTCTTAGGATGCTGCCATCTTACAAGTGCCTCTGCTCCATATGGATATCCCTCATAGTCAACCTGTGGCTGCAAAAACATAACAAACTCTTCATTATCAAGTGCCCTGTCAAACTCTCCTATGATTTTTCTTTCCTCTAATGACTTTAACATAAGATGTTCTGTGTAGTATGCAACATTAATCTTATATTCATTTCTTATAGTTTCACCGGCAAGGTTTGCTTTATCGCACATAATACTCACACGTTCATTAACATCATCTATATCATACACTCCCGAAAATATATGCATATGAAACAAACTATTTTTAAAAGCATCCTGTATTCCACTTATAGCCTTATCAATAAGTTTCTCATCAAATCTGACCTTTGGCATACACATGGCAAAACGGTCTCCACGGAGTCTTGCCGCAACAACTTCTTCATCTACAAAGTCTTTAATGTACTCCGCTTGTTTTCTTAGTATTTCATTTCCTTTTTCCACACCAAACAATTCATTGACAAACTTAAAATCTTTTATGTTACTGCATATGATACAATACTTTGTATCTATGTGTTCCTTTATCATCTTAGCAGTTTCTATATAAAACTGTTCTTTGTTTAAAAGACCTGTCAGCATATCATGTGTTGCCCTGTACTTTTCATACTTAAGCAGTTCAACCTCTTCAGTCCTGTCATTAAAAAGAAAATAATCACATACCTGGCTTTTTTTATCATCGTACGTTCTTTTATAGGCTATCTCATAATACCGCTTACCACTATCGCTGTTAATAGAAGTCTCAAACTTCATACTATCTTTTCTGTTGTCACCTATTTTCTCAAGCCATGCCATGTATTTATGCTCCATGTGTTCATAGTCATAGCCTATATTATACTGCTCTCTTAAAATATCATTACAATAGATACATTTGCCATGAATATCAAAGCATACAATACCACTATTCATATCTTTAATAATAAGCGATAATGTATTCTCTATAAGTTCATTAGGTATATAGCTTAATGTAAGATAATATATGATCATAGACATGAAGCCATATATCAGAGTCGATATATCATATATTGACTGTGACCTTACCGTTGCAAGATCAAGAATAAAACCGACAAATAATGTTATAAATATAACCTCATATCTGAAGCTGTAAAACTTTGATGCCTTTGCTATCATAAATATAAATGATATAAGGATAACTACTATAACAATATAATTATACAAAAAATGCGCACGATAGAAAAATCCATCTTTGACATATTCTATTATTATATCACTGTTAGTTATTTCTGATATCGTAAATACCTTGTGTGTCCATACGTTAGCAATCATAACAAAAGAATCTACTGCTGAAAATAATATCATTACTATCTTTACTGCACGGATTTCTTTAAACAATCCTGTATAATACTGCGTATAATACATAAGCAAAATCACAAGCCAGTCATAACATGCAAGCTCTGCTCCTTTGCAGAGTGTTGTCACCTTAATATCCGGATAAAAAGCATATAACCAGAAAAATATTCCGCATACAAAAGCAACTGTCTCATAATACAGAACAATTTCTGCAAGCTTTCCTTTCTTACCAAATGACTTAACCGCACATATTCCCATAAGAACAATCTCTATTATAATCAGAAGACTATACATAAATTTCATAATGTTCTTCTCCCATTTGTAAAAAATTAAACACGTTTTTTATAATAATTATTATACATATATATGGAAATTTTTGCAATTTTTATTCACTTTAAATTTAATAACGTATCAATTCATTAAATATCTCTATTGCATATCTGTCCGTCATACCAGATATATAATCTATAATTGCCTGGGCATATATAAGTTCTGTTTCAAACAATCCATATATTCTGCGGTTCTTATATTCCTCTTTTAGCCTTCCTTCCAAAGCTTCATCCTGACAGGTATCCGGATATAGCCTTGAATATACATCATTATATATCTCTGATGGAGTATCAGAATATATAAGAAGATGTTTCACAAAATTTTTAATAAGCTGTGGATATGATTTTTTTCTTTTTAAAAGCCTGTATATTGTGTTTACTCCGTCTGTTGAATCATAAGATTCCATAAGTGTATCATATATGCTTCTTATGATTAATGCTGCATAGTTACGATATACATTAAACTTTGGATTCATATATATAGTTTCATAGTTAAACTTCTTAATAGAATTGAGCATTTCGTTGTGTTCATCACTAAGTCTTATTCCTGATTCCGGTGTACTGTTAGCACATATGCTTGTTATAAAATTATGTATTATAACTGTTGTATTTATTGTTTTCACCCCATATGTTCTGGATATTTCCATAAGTTTTTTTATATCTGAATCCTCTATGAACTCCATACGGATGGCATCTTCTATATCCCTTCCCAGATAAGCTATCTTATCTGCTATTTTTACTACACATCCTTCCCATGTATAAGCCTGATATTGTCCTGATATTTTAAATGTATCAAGGTCTATTTTTTCTTTTCTTGGCTTGATTCCGTTTTCATCAACTTCACCACAGTGTGAGATTATTCCATCCCTTACCGCATATGTGAGATTAAGATTCTGGTAATTTTTATTATTATCCTGAAGCAGTTCTATCTTATCTATCATTCTTAAACTGTTTCTCTCGTGCCAGAAGGCATCTAGTCCAAGCTCGTTACGAATATTTGTAAGTTCAACTTCTCCCTCGTGTCCGAATGGAGCGTGTCCAAGATCATGTCCCATAGCAATAGCTCTTGTAAGATCAGTGTTTAAGCCAAGGAATTTTGAGATTGTACAGCTTACCGATTCAACATGTTGTACATGCTCCATACGTGTACATATATGATCATTATCTATATTAAAAAATACCTGTGTTTTATGCTTCAATCTACGATATGCAAGCGAATGAAGTATACGTGTGTAATCACGCTCATATTCAGAACGTATATCATCCTTGCGCTTATATAATGGTGCCTGCCTTTCTATATGTTTTTCCCAGTCTGCATTGTTTTCGTTGGATGCATAATCTTTAAATATATTTCTCTCCATACACACCTCCCAATGAACATATTCACTATTTTAAATTTCACGATTATAATGGATAATTTTATATTATGGCTATTCCAAAAATATGTCAAATACATTTTAACAATTAAAATTTATAGATTGTATATAAAATGTGCCAGAGATTAAATTTATAATCTAATCTCTGGCACATAAACTTAAAGTTTAAATATTTTTAATCAAAGCTACTTTCATTATTCTCATAATTATTGCTTTCATTATCCCTCAATAGCAATTCTTTTTGTAGCTTCAACCTGCTTAGCTTCTTTCTTAGGAATAGAAAGTCTTAGTATACCACTTTCATACTTAGCCTTTATATCTTCCTGTGTAATAGCATCACCAACATAGAAGCTTCTGCTCATAGCACCTGCATAACGCTCTTTTCTGATGTACTTACCTTCCTTATTCTTCTCTTCCTTATCAAGTCCCTTAGCAGCACTTATTGAAAGATATCCGTTATCAAGCTGTACATTTATCTCATCCTTCTTAAATCCAGGTAAATCAATATCTACTTCATAACCTGAATCTGTTTCCTTAACATCTGTCTTCATCTCATGGCTCGCATGCTTACCATATAAAGCTTTGTCAACCTCTGGAAATCCAAAGTCCATCCAATCATCGTTAAATAAGTTTTCTCCAAAAATACTAGGTATTAACATAAGTCATCTCTCCTTTTTAATAAACTATCTGTTCGGCTGAACCTTTCGTTCATTCGGACCTGATATAAAAACTCTGCATCAAATCCAAAGGATTACATATTCATCTGAACTATTACCTTGTTTTTTGGAACATCAGGTAAAGGATATTAACTATTCAATCTCTTAATTCTTTAACTCCTCTTCCTTTGTTCTGACTATGTTATAGTCTTTATTGTTAGCAATGTAAAGAGGTGAGTGCTAAAGTTTATAATTTGTTAATAATTAAGTTGACAGGGTCAAAATATTAGTATAAAAGCAGGATGATAATCTGACGATATGCGAATAGTGGCTAGGGGGATATGTACCAGTAGTACATGTTTATACAAGCAGCTTTGTATATGTTAATTTATATACGGCTCTTTGTATATGCTGATTTATATACGGCAGTTCACATCAGCTGCATATTGTGGTATGCTTTTATCAAAATCGTGTTTTTTTGACCAAGACATATATTTCTATTCATCTAGGGATTTGATGCCTGTATGCTGCCAGTCAGGCCAATGACAGCAGATTTTCACATATGGCAGATGGGGGTAATTATGAAAAATATCAAACAAGTGAAAACAGTTATAATATCAATAATTATGGTTATTATAGCATATGGAATTATGCAATATATGGGAATAACCTGCCCTATAAAATATATAACAGGAATATCCTGTGCTGGCTGCGGTATGACACGGGCGTGGATTGCTTTACTTCATTTTGATATTAATACCGCATTTATGTACCATCCACTTTTTTTCCTTCCACCAGTTGCACTTATAATATTCATGCTAAGAAAAAAGCTTAACAAAAAGCTGTATTATACGCTTTTTGCAATCATTCTTGCCGCATTTATAATTGTATACATATATAGACTATTTAACTGCCACGATGGTATTGTTGTATTCGAGCCTCAGAATAACATAATACACCGCATATTTGATAAGATAGCAATAAAAAGCAGCCAGCACTTTAGCTAATGCGCTGGCTGCTTTTTATTACGTTTTTATATGTGACAGATTAATCAACAAAATCTGTATGTCTTGTTATATATTTAAGAAGTCTTACCTGTCCCCATGATGAATATATACCACAGGTTATCAGGCTTAAAAGTGCTATAATAATATACTCTCCAAGAAAGCCCAATCCAGTACCACTAAATACAAGTCTTCTGTTGCTAATATTCTGATGCTTAACGTCCCATTTCTGTATCATACAAACTGCCCAAGGTGTTGCTATGCCACATGTTACACAGATAAGGATTCCTCCAAGAACAGCATAACCAAGATACTCAAAGCTGTTACCATCAAAGTATGAACTGCTTTCATTAGGAACTACTGCCTCACCATCAATATATGTGTGCTTCATCTCCCACTTTCTAAGAGCCACATACATAAAGAAGCTATATATACCACAGGTTACCAATGTCAAAAGCTCCCACACTATCCAATGTCCAAGAAGTGAAGCTCCAGTTCCATCGAAGGTTAATCTTTTGCCATTAATAACTGTATGACTGAGCTTCCAGCTATATATCTTACATATAATCCATGGTGTTGCTATGCCACAGGTCACTACGCAGATTATAGTTCCTAATATAGTATATCCAAATAACTCCGCTCCGTTTCCATCAAAGTATGACATCTCAGGATTAATAACCTCTGTCTTTTCCAAGTCCTTTGTTGTTGGATTCTTAGCCCTATAATCCTCATAATATTTCTTATATATATCAAATGCTCCACCCAGATTAAATGGTGTATCCATTGGATTAGCTGCAATGGTAATTCTTGCAAGAAGCTCAACTCCTGCAACTACTGAAATAATTCCAAACAGCCAGCCAATCACACCTACATGAAATGCTATTCCGATACATGAAATAGCTGAACATATAACTGCTGCTGGTGCAATCCAGGTATTTACCTTACTAGTGTCCTTTGTCTTACGTGCAACATAAACAAGACCTGCTGCTGCACCGATAGAGCCAGCACAAAAAATAATTCTTAGCAATCCCACCAGGATGTTACGTATAATATATCCTGCTGCAAACCATCCAAAAAACATTGATAATACAACGCCTACGATTCTTGTTACAATAGACATTCCTATTGGAAAGAATGCTGCAACAGGCGCATATCTTTCAATATTGTCTAATGTCAGATACTTTTTCCAGTCAAACTTTTCATTCATCTTTTTCTCTCCCATTTAATTACTTTGTAAAACAATATGTATCATATCTGATATTATACACTTTATCTTTAGTATACTTTTATATTATTATCCTTGGTACCCTTGTCTTTAGTATATTAGCTTCAGCTATATTTTCTTTGGTATATTAACTTTAAGTGTATTTTTCTTTAGTAATTTTAACTTTAAGTGTATTTTCTTTAGTGTATTAAATTAAAATTCCTTTAGCTTTAGTGTATTTTTGTTTTACATTCTAATAATATCAATATATTGAAGATAATGCAATGCTAAATATAAATTTTTTCTTAATTTTATAAACTTTTTTGTTCTTGGTTTCTTGTGGATTATCAGGATTTTGTTGATGCACCTCTTGAATACAACAGCACACAAGCAGCATTACTATTTTTTTATTTCCGAAAAGGCTATAAAATTCTTACCACTATATTCTAATATGCCAAAACTTTGCTCTTCATACTTATTATAAATCATTTCATTTACATCAAATTCTTTTCTTGAATTATTGATTTTAAAAACCAAAACATATCGTTTCTTTTTATCTAAAAAACTACCGCTCTTTTCTGCTATCGCAAAAGTAGAATAAGCTCCACCATAATTTACCATTGAACCTTCTGTCTGGTCTAAAATACATTTTGATTCTAAAATAGCTTCTTTTTTCATACTAATTTCCTCCCATTTACCCCAAATCACTTCTGTATGTCATCATTTATACTCCTATATTGTAAATGATATCTATAAAGCCTGTGAATACTTACTATCATCAATGCGAATGCAGCAATATAAATAATCAGGCTCATCATTACCGTATCAGGAACTGTAAAATTTACAAAGGCTGTAATCAGTGCAAACACAATATCTGCAATTGCTATAAAATACCATTTTTTTATATTCTGTTTGTAATCTTTAATAAGTTCCTTACCATCCATTCCTTTATCATTATAACCAGAATCAAGTTTATATAAATTAATTGGCACTCTTTCATCATTCATTACTAATCCCTCCTTTGAATATATATCTACTCTGTCACATAAATCTAATAAAATGCTTCTTTCGTATGGTATAGCTCATCGCTTATATACATTATAATTTATTAATTTATAACTTTCTTTATAATAGATATCACTTTACAAACGATATTTTAAATATTATGCTATTTTTATATTTAAAGTCATTAGAGGGAGTAAAAAATATGCCACGACCTATAAAAGATAATAAAAATTTTGAAATAAGCAGAAGTATTGTTTATAACGGAAAAGATAATAATTTTCACATGGCATCAATGAGTGCATGTATAGATCATTTTGAGATTGGTTTTCTGATATCGGGAAGTCATCATGTATACTCAACTGACGGAGAGTGGGATGTACTTAAAGGATATGTTGGAACAACACCTATTGGATTACAGCACCAGACCTTTTATACCAGCAATGAAGTACATAACGGCATACTTATAAAATATTCATTTGATATAGCTGATTATATAAAATCTGAAATATCTGCTGCTGCATTTAACAGATTCTATAATGAAAAATATCACATTCTGAATCAGGAGGATCAGCATGCTGTCCAGAATATTTTTGAGCAGATGCTGACGGAATATAATATTAATTCATCATACACAGACTCTAAATTAAAAGCACTGCTTACATACTTAATTGTGTTTATTATTGAGCACCAGTTACCTCATAATATAAACTGCAATTCTGTTAAGAAAATAAATAAAAATATTAATGATGTTATGAGATATATAGACTCTAATTATCAGGATGATATTAATGCAGATATTATCTGTAAAACATTTGGCTTTTCCCAGTCTCACTTTTCAAGATTGTTCAAGCAGAATACAGGGGAATTATCTCTTTGAGAACTAGAATTATCGTTTTGATATCCTAAAAAGCCCATAAATAGGGGATTTATATCTGGTAGTGTTACATATCTGTTGTATGCGTAGCACTACCCACAGATTTCCAGAA
>OGGA01000642.1_pt1 | contig 22722 bp, 20 predicted proteins | sample 1571041 | NCBI WGS metagenome assembly OGGA01 (sample SAMEA2582057, study PRJEB24529) | metagenome | biome: Human gut stool | place: China | collected 2011 | reverse complement strand
TCTCTTAACTCCTGATAATTTTCTATAATACCATTGTGTACGCCAACAACATTATAATCATCTGAAATGTGTGGGTGTGCATTAGTTTCAGATGGCTCTCCGTGAGTCGCCCATCTTGTATGACCAATACCACATGTTCCAATCACAGACTGGCCATCGTTAGTCTTTTCTGCTAATACCTTTAATCTTCCTTTTGCTTTAACAACCTGAACCGGTGAATCACCATCCCTTACTGCTATACCAGCTGAATCATAGCCGCGATATTCAAGCTTGGCTAAGCCATTTAACAAGATTGGAGCTGACTGGTTTTTGCCGGTGTAGCCTACTATTCCGCACATAATTTATCTCCTATAAACAATTCAATATTTTTTTAATTTGAGTAACCTCGTAAAAATATTTATAATTCTTTTTCTTTCTATTAAAATAACAATAAATATAACAAAGATTACTAATAATCTAATTAATGGATAATTATAAGTAAATAACATTGCAAAACCAACTATAATAAACGGTATAGTTATTGCAAATATTTTTTTTACACTATAAGGTTTGACTCCATTACATTCCTTACTACATATTGAATTCATTAATATATAATGTGCAATACTATAAATAACATAACATATTAATGTTGTATATCCAGCTGCAATATAACCAAATATATTAATAAAAATATAATTTAAAATAATGTTAACCACAGCACCTACAATACTTGCAATCATTACTAAATTTGTTTTTTCATAATAAAATGCAAATTTAGCAAATAAATCATAACTGTACATAAAATATACACTCATTGCAACTGGAGGAATTATCCAAATAGCTTCATAATACGACTTAGGTGCAAAAACAGCCACTGCTTCAGGTGCAAGTAGAATAAGTAATAAATTAACAAATGCTATTATAATTAATGATAAATAAGCAATTGGAGCAATACTTTTTATATCTTGTTCCTTAATTTTTTTATAAATCCAAGGATTTAATGTTTGCATTAAAGCAGTATTAAAAAGTGTCATAATTGAAGACAAAGAATATGCCAAACTATATATACCCGCTTCACTTTCGCCTACCATACTACTTATCATAATTCTATCTGCACTATTTAAAACAATTTGAGATAAATAATGCGGAATAAGCGGTAAGTTAAACAAAATTGCATATTTCCAATATTTTTTTGAATAAAATATTTTTCCTTTTTTTATTTGAACAAAACTCAACCAAGAATATCCAATCATCTCAACTAATACAAGACCTAAAATTCTTGCTATAACCTTATCATTTGCATTTATAACTAATATAATACCAATAACCGGTTTAGCAATTGATACAATTAATGTTATAATAACTAATGCCTTATATTTATAATCAACTCTTTGATCATTTGACCATAAATTAAAAACAGATGTTGTCCAAATCATAATTAACATTGCAATCATTTGAACTGTTGTCAAATTAAAAAGATAATTCCAAAAATCATGAAATAAAAGATAAATGATTGTCCAAAACAAAAACAATGTCATAGTTAATCCTTGAATTGATGATGCAAATATATTTCGTTCTTTTTCAAATTTAACTAATCCTTGTGCATATACCCCACCAGCTAAACTAAAACTCACAAATATTGTTATAATTCCCAACCAGGAATTGAATACATTATATTGACCATATTCTTGTGTTGTTAAAAGTCTTGTAAATATAGGTGTTGAAATCATAGATATGCCTTTTTGTAAAAAAGCACATATTAAAAACCAAAAAGATGCTCTTACTTGTATTGGTAACATTTTATATTTATTTATTACACTTTTCATTCAGTTAAATTCTCCTAATGACATTGACTACAAACTATACAAATCGACTTTTAATTGATTAAATGATACTTTGATTATTACCTAATAATACAATTTAAAATATTATTAAAAAAACATGGGAATAATATATATTCCAAGTGCTGTCAGTGTTGCTATAACAGTTATAATTTTCCATACTTTATATTCTTTATCCATTTTTTCTTTTGTTTTTAAATCCGGTTCTTCAATTTCACCAATTTCTTCTTGAATTGTTGGCATATAATAATTTCTATTATGTGAATATGAATAATAAAAAATTATACATACAACTGTGATAATTCCAGCCGTTAATAAAGCAACCTTATCTGCAAAAAACAGCATAAAACAATAAATAAAAATAGTAAATATACAACCTATTTTCCCTAAAGGTGCTTTATATGGTCTATTCATATCAGGATATTTTTTACAAAGACCTAAATATGACAAACAACCAATCATATAACATATTGCTAGAGAAATTAATGAGACTGAGGCTATATAATTAATTGAACCTGTTGCAATCAAAATAAAATTTATTATACCAACAAGAATTATTGCAATATAAGGGGTTTTATATTTTGAATGCACTTTACAAAGATATGATGGAAGCGCACCATCTTCTGCCATTGTATAAATATATCTTGCAGGTGCTGCTATACCTGGATTAATTGTAGATAAATCTCCACCAAAAGCTATCCCTATACATAATAAAATAATTGGAAATCCAATTAATCCCACTGCTTTTAATCCTTCTGCATAAGGTGCATCCGCAACAGCTAAAATACCATATAATTCTTTAGGTACAAGACCAACTAAAAACCATTGAAATAATGCATTTAATGCAAATACTAAAAAAACAGATATTTTTAATGCTCTGGGTAATGTATATTGAGGATATTTTGTTTCAGCTCCCATAGAAACACAGGTTTCAAATCCTGTATAACACCACCATACTAATCCAAAGATATACATTAATTCATTAAATGGTGGTAACTCATTCATTGTGATTCCACCAAAATATTCTATATGTACTTTAGGAATCATATATAAAAACCAACATATAGCACATCCCCAGAAGAAAAACATAAATCCAGTTTGTGCCTTTCCGGACTGCTCAATTCCTCTAAAATTCAAAACAAGAAACAATATTATTAATACTATAGCAATAATTCTTGAATCAAGCCATTCAATATTAATATTAAATTGCTCAAGTAATATCTTGAAATAATTAGAAAATGCAAGCGTTTCACCTGCTCCAATAGCAACAACAGATACTATATAATGCCAGCCAGCAATATTAGCCCATATTCTATTAAGTCCACGTTTTGCATAATTATACGTGCCTCCCGCACAAGGTAGCGCTGCAGACATTTCTCCATATATTAGACTAGGCCAAATTGAAATTAATAATGCAATAAACGTAAAACCAATTATCCAAGAACCAACTTTACCAATTTGAGCAGAACCACATGTAAATAAGCCAACACCTACAACTGTGCCAATTGTCATACTAATAGATTCTTTAAGACCTAATGCACGAACTAACTGAATCTTTTTCTCTTCCATAATACATCACCATTTTACTAATCACTTAAGTGACAACTTTCTTTTTATTTGTTTTCTATGAGATTTAAAAATCGTTCAAGACACCATATTTGCCATTTTTGATTTCCTGTAAATTTAGACATATCAATATCTTTCTTAAATTCTGGTCTTGTTGGACCATTCCAATTTTTAAAATATATATCAACTGGTCTTGGCATTGGAATTTTTTCAGGAAGTTCAAGTTCTGGATAACACTTTCTAAATAATTCTCGAATTAAATATTTAGATTCTCCATTTCTTACTCTATTTAAATCTAAAGGTTCTCCCATTTTCACCATTGCTGATGGGTCAAAGAAAGGTGTATATTTCATTCCTGCAGTTATAAATGCATTACAATATGAACCACTAGATTCATGTGCAAATACATCATCTATAAATTTTAAATAATCTATTTTATTTTCAGGTAATCTGTATCTTTCATATAGATAATCCATTGAAACTGGTTTAACTAAAACATCTTCAGGCTTACAAAATGTATAAAAATCAACCCATTCATTAAAATCCCAATCTTTTGACAACATACGATCCATTCCTCCAAATACGAGGTCACTACCATCTGCCGCTACCATCATTTCCACTCCGTCTTTTTGAGCTTGAATAGCTCCTTCCATTATTTGTGGTTCTATTGAATGTACAGGAGCACCCTTTGTAAGCATTAACTTATCAATATTTTTTTCTACGGTATTCCAATCAATATCAACTGCATGATGTATTAATCCATATTTCTGACAATATTTTTCAGCCCTTTCATAATCAATATTTCCAAATTCACCACCCAAAAATCTAAATGTATAAGCATGTGTACCTGGTTTCATAAAAGCCGCTAAACAAGCTGAATCCACACCACCTGAAAGTAATATTCCTAAATTAATATCTTTTTTTGATTCAAATGCTTTCTTATATGCATCTGCAATATCATCTGCTGTATAGACAATAGTCTTTTTTTCTTCTGGATATGGAATATCTTTCGTGTGGTGTAAGCCAACTGCAAATTCCATATCATCACGCTCAATATATCTAAATGCCAAATATGAACTCATACAAAAATTTTTATCAATCATTTTCATTTACCTCTTTCATTAAATTTATTATTTTACATCATGCAAATCATCTTTTCGAACTGCTTTAAGAGCAGCTGTAATTTTAGTAGAAGAAATTCCCTTAGTATATGGGAAATATATAATCTTTATGCCTTCCTTATTAAATTCTTTTTCGTACTTTTTCCATTTATCCGTACCATACCAATCATCACCAACAAAAAGATATGTTGCACCTAACTTTTTACATGCAGTTAGCTTGTCCATATCATATTGAGGAACAGCAGCATCCACAAATTTACAAGAACGTACTAATTCAATTCGGTCTTCAAATGGAATCATTGCATTTTTTCCTTTATATTGAACAAGTTCATCAACAGTGACACCTACAACTAACTTATCACACATTCCTTTTGCATTTTTAAACAAATTTAAATGTCCAACGTGAAATAAATCATATACTCCAGCTGTATATCCTATTATCATTATTTCTGTACCTCCTCTTTAAATGCCCATAATTTTGCATTTAGATTTGCTTTATTGGGATCAAAATTATATAAATATTCTGATAACTCGTTTTCTATTCGTTCTACATCTTTTTTCATTTCTGGAAATCTTAAATATAATTGAGTATTTGCTATTGATATAGAAGGATCAAAATATTTTTTCTTTTTAGTATGTTTTTTGATCTTTAAGAAATTATCAATTTTGTTTGTGGTATTTTCATAGTTGTATATTAAATCCTCAAATTGAACATATAGTACTTTTTCTGATAAATTTGAAATTATTTCCATTTGATCACGATAAAATATAATAAATTCTTCAACATCAAATGTAGGTGTAAATCTCATTTCCCAACCATTTGCCAGTTGCTTTGAAATTAAATAAACATCCCTAGGATCTCTATTTACAATTATTGCTTTACAATCATCTTTAAAATATTTAAAACAACACTCTGGGTTATTTGATGGAAATGGCTGATCTAATGCAATAATAGGCTTCGATGTATCACACATTATATTAATTAAATCACTTATATATTTTTGCGTATTTTTAATAAAAACATCTTTATTATGGATTGGTATGTACATACAATGACCTAAAAATTTTCTAGGCTGCTGTTTATTTAATTTATCGAATACTCTAAGATATTTTCTTCCCAATTCATATTTTATTAAATGTCCTAGTTTTCCAACTATTCGCCTGTCAAAATGCCATAATCCGCCATCATATTTCATTTTTATAAGCGAATTGATATATTCATCTGATACTCGATAAAATTCTTCAACACTTAAAAAACGTTTGGCATATCTTTTTAAATCATAAGAATATATAATATTTCTAAATCTTTTAATCGCCGCATCTCCACTATAAAACCTTATAGGTCTATTTACTAATCTGTCTTCTAATTCAAGTACACCATCTGGATCATATAAAAAAGAAAGCTCCATATCTCCACCAGCAGATATTTCCTCAAATTCTCTTAAATAATCCATAACAGCACCAGAACCAGTACTTCCAAAACCACTTACTCCTACAATCATATGTTTTTTCCTTCCATCTTCTTATCAATATCGCTATTTCTTCTTTTATAGTAAATTTTACAAAAAATATTTTGCGGCAATATCTTATAAAGCATTCTGTAAATTTTTGTTTTCCACCCTATATATTTAGGTTTAAATTCGAATAGCATTTCTTTTGGCAGCATATTATAATATTTCATCCAACATTTAGAATATGGATTAATATTATTGCTTTGCCATGGTCTTCCTATTACAGAATCTGTAAAATGAATAATAATAGGATGTTTTCCAGCATATTCCAGTTCGTTCTTTTTATAAAATGATATTTCATCACCACAATATCCTTTTAATTGAGCATCTCCTGACCATGAATATTCTGGATAAAAAACACAATATTGAGGATTTAATGTAACAATTTGATTTTTAAGCAATATATTTAATGCATCTTGATCAGGAAAAATATCATTTGAATGCTCATTGCAATAATCATAAAATTTATTAGTTAAATTTCTTTTTCGCCATTCTTTTGCATTTATGAGTAAAGCACCTGCATTATAATATTCTCCATTTTTAAATCCCATCCAAGTTTTATATGTATTAGGTAATACATCTTTAACACCTGCTATAACTTTATCTTGCATGTTATATGAATATAATTTTTCAAGGTCACCTAACACTAATGTATCACAATCCAAATATATAAACTGTTTTATATTTTCATCTAATAAATCTGACATATATAATCTTGCATAAGTTACATATGAATTGTTGTTTGCCCAAGCATTATTAATTTTCTTTTTTATATTATCAATATAGTCATCTACACTATAAAATTTTATTGATGCATTATACTTATTGCTCATTTCTTGTAATAAATTCTTGTTATTATAACTCATTCCATATTCAAAAATATGTAATGTCAAATTTTGAGGTTTATTTGTATTATCTAATATAGATAAAATCAAAACACTCATTATAGATACATAGTTATTATCTGTAGCAATGCAAATGTCCATTTTATTTTTTCTCCATTAACTCTTTATAAATATTATTTAGTTTTATCATTAAAGGCTCAATATCAAATCCACTTTTATGTAGTTCTTTTTTAGGATAACTCCTATCAACTAAATTATTTTTTAATGTGTTAGTCCTTTGTAAAAATCTAATTATTTTATCACTCCATATATATGAGTCACTCTCACTAATTGGTAGATATTGGATTTTAGAATTAATCTGTGTATCTTTAGGTATTACATTAGAAGCAAAACATTGCAATCCACAAGATAATGCCTCAATCAATACTAACCCCAGTCCCTCATATCGTGATGGCAAAATAAAAGCATCCATAAGTGATAAGTAACCTCGTATATCATCAGTGGAAGATATATAAATAATGTTATTTATTTTATAAGATGCAGCTAAATTTTTCATTTTATCTTTATCAGGTCCATCACCAATCCAGATGAACGTAAAATCGTATTTTTTTTCATTCATATTTTTAATAATTTGTATAATAAATTCTGGATTTTTCTGATAACAAAATCTTCCTATTGTTCCAATTACAAATCGAGATTCTATTTTATGATATTTTTTAAGATATTCTCGTTTATTTATATCAAACATATAATCTTCCGTATTAAATGCGTTAAATAAAGTAGTGTATTTATTTGATAAATAAATCCTTTTGGTGAACGACCATTTACCTGCATTATCAGAACAAGCGGTACAGAAATCAGGAACATTTTGATATATTGTTTTAATAATATTATTTAATAACCTTTTAATATGAACATATGGAGCTTCTGCATTATCCCCATGAGAGTGTAAAATATATTTTGTATTTGGACATATCTTTTTCATTTCATTCAAGAACATGTATGAAGTAAATATGGAATTATGAAAATGTACAATATCAAAATGTTTATTTTTTACAGCATTGCATACTATCTTTTTTCTACTCTTGTATTTTTGTAAGGCATTACCACTGATTTTTTCAACTGGTTCAATTATTGTAACTCCTATCTCCTGCAATTTTGCTGTAAAAATAGACTCTCTTTTTTCTATAGGAAGTAAATATATATTATATTTATCAGGTGATAAATTCTTACAATATGTATAGACCACTTTTTCAATCCCACCATTGCCCCACACACCAACAATATATAACAGATTAATCATCCTATCTTTTTTGCTCCTTACTATTAAATTTTAAATCACATCCATACAGACCATTGACAGCCATATAACTCATCATACCATATATGCAATGTATACTTTGTATATATGCTTCCACTAACGATGAGGCCAATAAAGTTATAGTGATAGCCATAATTCCTACTGATATGACTTTATTGTTTGCTTTTACTGCTAACTTAAACATACGTATAAATATAAACGCATAAGCTAATACTCCCAACAAACCACTTTTTATTAATATATTTAGCCAGGCCATTTCAAGCGAACCATCATACCCAGTTGTTGACCTTACTGCCATAACATATGAATTACTTTTATCATAAAATGATTCTGCATTCCCAAAAATCATATGAAAACTATCGCCATCATAATAATTAAGATAGTTTAATAATCCTCTAAATCTATATGCATATGTACTAAAACGAAGTATTATGTTATTAAAAATATTTACAGTAACTAATCCTATTATAATAATAGCCAATAGAACAATAAACTTTCTATATTTTTTTGAGATACTATATATTATTGAATAATTTGTTGAAATAACAAAAATTGCAAATAGCAATAAACCTCCTCTTGAATTAGATAATACACATAAAATTAAACATAATATTTTAGTTAGTTTATCTATCGATTTTTGCTTTATATATTTACCATATATATATAAACTTATATATATAACAAGCAAGTCTGCTGAATAATAATTTTTAAATACTATTCCTCCATTTAATCCTAATGATATGCCTAAAATTCCCTCTCCAGCTTTAATATTATCAATTATTCCATCTCCTCCTATTATTCCTAATAAGCTAGAAGTAATTATTCCAATTAATATTGCATATGCACCACCTCTTATAATGTCAAGTGAGCACATGCAATTAACTGATAATACAGATATCATCGAAATAGCTACAACAGTAAATTCAAGAATAAATAATCTAAATTTTGTAATATTTTGAAACCATAATCCAATACTTGAAAGAATTAATATAACAATAAAAATCATAAAATTCTTTTTTTTATTAACATAATTATCCTTTTTAAAGAAAGAAAATATTATATAAATAAGCAAAATTCCATAACCAATATATTCAAAAAGATTATCTAGACCTCTATTATTTACAAATATTGATTCAGATAATGTAATAATAAATAATGAAATATATATCCAAGTATATTTATTAAATTTCACTTTCATAATTATCTATTTTTTTGTACTATTTTAGAGGCAATAATTGTTGTAACATAAAGATGACAACGCAACATTAATATAAAAATCTTTGCGCTTTTAGGTAATCCTTCTAATTTTATATTTTCTAATGATTTATTATTACGTATACCTAATCTTATATGTCTGGATGCTTCTAAAATTCCCTTTCCGCATTTTATTTCATGAAATACAGCCATAGTAACCCAATATGCTTTAAAAGCATTTAACTGTTCATCTAAGTCTTTATCTTTTCCATAAATTTGTTTTTCCATATATTTGAAAAGATAATTATTATTTTTGAATCTATATGGATCATATGATTGATTCATAGCTCCTGGATTTAATTGATTATAGAAATAATATATTGTATTTTTAATATAAATACTTTCTGAATTCCAAACACACTCATACACAAATGCATTATCTTCGCCCATTCGAATTCTTTCATCCTTACAATAGTGTTTCAAAAGTAAATTTCTTTTATATATTTTGTTACAAGCTGCTGGAAATATAAGTCCCTTACAAAATGGTTTGCGTGAATCATACATCATATAGGGATAAATATCTTTGATTAGTTGTTCTTTTTTATATATTCCGTCATCTAGGTCAGTAAATATTTCTTCTTTTCTATTAGCAAATAGTTTTACTATTCCAAATATAATCATATCTGGAGAGTATTTTTGAATGGAATCCTTATATATTTCACTCAACATGTCTTTATGTATCCAATCATCACCATCAACATAACAAATATAATCCCCTTTTGCAGCTTGTATTCCTATGTTTCTTGCACTGACAAGTCCTCCATTTTTTTTATGTATTACTCTTATCCTAGAATCTTTTGATGCAAAGTTGTCACAAATCTGTGGACAAGAATCAGGAGATCCATCATCGACTAAAATAAGTTCAAAGTCTGTAAATGATTGATTTAAAATACTTGTTATACATTTTTCTAAATATTTTTCCACTTTATATATTGGAACAATAACTGAATATATCATCTATATTTTCTCCATTTTATTTATTCATCTGTGCCGCAATATCAGCATCAACAATTTCTTCACCGCTTCTATCTTTTAGCTGTTCCATACTTGCTGCACTTAATCCATTATTTATAGTTGCACACATATCACATGTTGAACATTTGTCTAATTCTTCCTTTGTAACCTTACCGTCACGATAATCTCTTACAATCCTGTTTTCATACATGCTGTATTTGCCACCAAACAGGCTCTTTAGCTTATGCGTGAATACCCACCATGCAGGTTTCCAGATATACTTATGCATAGCTGGTGAAACCGAACCAATCATCCAGCAATTTCTGTCACAATGACGTACTTTATTTCTTACTTGTTCTGCTTCTGGTGAATTCCATAATTCTTCCCATGACTGAGTATTAAGATTTCCCATGACTTCTTTATCTTTTGTGCCATTACATGGCATAACATCACCGTATGGGTCAATAAAAAATGTATCAAAAGACATATCGCAAGGCAGTAATCTGTTTTGACCGTATATATAATTAATTAATCCGTGATTAAAATATGCTCTGAACCATTTCTTTGGACTATTGGATTTCAAAAGTTCATTTACAAGATTTTCGAAATTTTTTGCAACCATTGGTCTGTCATTAATAATATTTTTGGCTTCAACAAAATAAAAAGAATTATGAAGAGAGGCTGTAGCAAATTCCATACCCATCTCATTTGAAATATTGTAAAGAGGCACAAGGTCAGGTGCATTTTTATCCTGAACTGTCATTCCAAATCCGACATCCTTCATTCCCATTTCTCTTAATTTTTTTAATGTCTGATATCCTCTTTGATATCCATTTTCAAGACCTCTTATTTCATTGTTTGTATCCTCTAATCCTTCTATAGAAATACGAATACCTATCTGCGGAAATTCTTTTGCCAAGTTAACTATCCTGTCTGTAAAAAATCCATTTGTTGAAATAACAATTCTGTCTGACTTTTTATATAATTCTCTTACGATATCTTTTAAATCTGTTCTTATGAAAGGTTCTCCACCTGTTATATTTGTAAAATACATTTTGGGAAGTTTTTTAATTGTTTCAATAGAAATTTCTTCATCTGGTTTTGATGGTGCTTTATATCTATTACACATAGAACATCGCGCATTGCATCGATAAGTAACTATTACCGTTCCATTTAATTTCTGTTCTTTTGACATTTTAATTCTCCTTTTTTTCATATAAATCTGTAGTCTGTCTAACTACATCATCCCAGCTATATTTACTACATATATAATCAGCTGCTTCATTTTTATATTTTTTTACTATATCCATATTTTCAATAAGACACTGTAACTTAATTGTTAAATCTTCAATATCACTTTTTCTGAAAATAGCTGCCTTATCTTCCACCACCTCTGAACACTCATCAATATCCGATACAAGGCAACAGTTACCATAGCTCATAGCCTCCAGCAGGCTCAAAGGCATACCTTCAAGGTCAGAGGGTAATGTATATACATACGCATTACTGTATAATTCCTCTAATATTTTCCCCTGAACAAATCCTGTAAATATTATTCGGTCATCACCTTTAGCAAGCTCTTTTAATTTATTTGCATATTCATCTGTGTCACTTGTGCCACCTGCAATAACAAGTTTTTTATCTGTTTTAACTTTTTTAAATGCTTCTATCAGGTAATGAATTCCCTTTTCAGGTACAAGTCTGCCAAGGAATAAAACATAAGAATCTTTGGTTAATCCATATTTTTCAGTTATAATATCTGCATTACATATCTCCGGACGATTAACACCATTTGGTATAAATCTGGTTTCTCTTCCATATGTATTTTTGAAATAATCCTGTACGCCTTTACTTAATACGATTATTTCATCAGCATATTTAACTGCGTTTTTTTCTCCCTGTTTTATGAACTTTGACCCAAAACCTGATTTCCATTTTTCTCTCTGCCAGTCTATTCCGTGAATCGTAACAATTACTCTTTTTCCAAACATTTTGGGCAGCCACGTAAAAAATGCCGGACCTTCAGCGTGGATATGAACGGTATCATATTTTCCAAAGGCACAGCATAAGGCAGCAAAAAAAGAAGAACTAACCGCAGCTAGTCCTTTTTTTTCAATCGTTGGAACATATTTCTGACATATTCCAGCATATTCTATTTTTTCTTTACTATCATATTCCGAACCACTTACATGATGCCCCGACCTGTTATAACAAGTGACGGAATATCCATCCCTTGCCATTCTTGTACAAAGCTCTTTTACTACTATTTCAACTCCGCCTTCTCTTGTAAGTCTTTTCTGTCCGAACATTGAAACTGAATATTTATTTTCCATAATCCCTCTATGTTTTACTTGCCATATATAATTTATGATATTTTTATTTTTTATATTTTTCTATAATCTCAAGCCCTATCCTTATATCAACATCCTGTTCAAACATCTGTGCATTTAAAACTGCCACTCTCTTATGTCTGTCTATTTTCTTGATTAACCCTCCCATTCCCAACAATGGACCTTCTTTAACTATTACTTTGTCACCTTCAATTACTCCTACCGAAAGTGGGATTTCATAATTATCATTAACCATTGCTTTAAACATAGCTTCCTTACCCGCTTCAATCGGCATGAATTCATTCTTATCCCTGCCAAGCATTTTGGTTAATTCTGGTACATTTTTAAGATGTTCATATATCTGTTGCGGATTGTCAGAATCAATAAATATATATCCCGGAAACATAATTTCTTTTTCTTTATGCCATGTGCCATAGTATCTTTTGGCTTTATCAAATCTGATTACAAATATGTCATTATAATGTTTTCTATCTATAAGTCTTTTGCACATATCCCTTACAGTTTCTTCTCTTCCTGTCAAAACTTGAACTGCATACCACATATTTCTCCTCCATCTCTTTCAGCCTTTCTACTGATATAAGCATTTAAAATGCAAGCTTAGCATCTTACAGCAGGGTAGGCTCCGCCACTCCACAACAAAAAGTTATATTATCTGCTCTTTGTTCCGGATTTACTGATACTATGTCCACCCATCCTTATACCGTGTCAAAGCAACGTGTATTCAGATAAAGTTTCATAATTATTATGTTTCTCGTTTTATATCTTCTAGTTATTTTTTGTTATCACACAATCTTATCTCTATATGTTTATCCAGCGCCGAAGCATACTTCTCCAGCACCATAAGCGTAGGTATTCTTGTCCCTGTCTCAAACCTAGCAAGGTTATAAGGAAGTATACCCGTGATATCTGCCACATCCTTTTGTGTAAGATTCTGACGTTCTCTCTCATCCACCAACTCAGCTATAATTTCCGTGGATAACCCACGCAGATTTTCCTGAATAGCTTCCTGAAACTCTTCAAGCCTTTTCTTTCTATAATCGCGTTCGATTATGTAATCATCTCTGTTGATTTGCATAATACTCCTCATTTCTGCGCCTTTTTTGCTATATTTGCTTGTGTCGAACCAGCGCAGACACATATACCTAGTGTGAATTCTGCACACTGCCTCAATTACATTTTTTGATTCTGCCTGACTGCTTACAGCTTATTGAGTGCTGTTTTGCTTATTGTCGATACAACGTAATAAATATTATGTTGTATTATTGTTTTACTTATATGGAATTGCCGCCTGAAATGGCGTAAGATTAAATGTATTTTTACAATTAAAATGCTTTGTTTATATGAAAGAACTCATATTATATGCAAAATATAATCTGTAATAATGTGGAACTAATATCTTACTAATGTCGAAATATTGTATTTTTATATGAAATATGTAATATTCTCTTGTTTTATCATTTATGATGTGCTATCATCTGTGAAGATTCTGTGATAATACAACATAATATTTATTATGTTATCTACCCCATATCTATTATCATATTCATCCTATCCAGCTGTCTTTTATGTTCCCTTCCAGTTGATTTTATATATATTCTTGTTGTATCTATGTTGCTGTGTCCAAGTACATCTGCAAGCTTTGCGATATCATTTTTTATTTTATAAAATATTCTGGCAAAAAGGTGTCTCATGTTATGCGGATATACTTTTTCTTCCCTGACTCCTGCATCATGACAGATGTTTTTCATCATTCTCCATACATTACTCCGGTTTACAGGATTGCCGCAGGCTGTTATGAATATGCAGCCATGTAATATATTCATGTCTTTTGCATATTTTTGCAGTACTTTTAGCAGCTCACCAGGATACAATATACGTCTTACTTTTCCTTTATTATGAATATCTGTCATTCCATATTTCAGTGATTCAGCTGTTATATATTTAAGCTCGCTTATTCGTATCCCTGTACTTCCAAGTGTTTCTATAATAAGTGCAAGCCGTATATCACCTTTCTTGTAAGCTGTTTTTACGAGTTTTTCATATTCCTGCATTGTTAACTCTTTATTTTCTGGTATGAAGGTTTCGTGCTGTACTTTTATCATTTTCACTCTTATATCTGTCCATCCCATCACATCGCAGAAGTTATTGGCTGCTGCAAGATATGAATTAATGCTTGATATTTTATAGTTACCACATTTTTCAAGGTATTCTTTGTATTTTAAGAGCAGCTCCTTGCTTATGCTTCTGCCATTGGCATATATCATAAGTTTTTTTACATCTCTTATATATTTCTTTATTGTCTGTGTTTCTTTTTCTGCCATTATAAGCATTTTCTCATAGTATTCTATTGCCTTCTTTGTTATTATCCTGTTATCGTATCCGCAGCTGTTTGTTTCGCTGTTACTTTTTGGGCTTATTTTTTTTAATGTTCCTGACATATCCTGCTGACTCCATTCTACTTATTCTGAATAATATAATTCTTGCTGATATTACTTATTGTGCCGGTATATTACCCTTTTAAACATTATTATGTATATGTGGCTTACTAAAGCCTGAATACATTAATGTTTAATTATAAAGTAGTTGAATAATTTATGATATATTATCGCAGATACATCATATGTGATAAAAAGTCAATGTATTTTATTTATATTTTTTATTAATTATATATTGACATCATTGCATTAATGTTTTATATTATTAATATACTTAATTAAGTCTTGAATATACAGGTTGTTATTATATGATGTATTTTCAACCTTCTTATGTTCTATATACGCATTTATAGCTGGATCCAGTATCTTATTATCCCCATGCATAACAAGACAGAATATACTATGTTCAATCGTTGCAGACATTTACGCAGCTATATTACGGCTGCCATATTGTGCTCTCTTTTGCTTGTTATATAAGTTGACAGATGTTACAATATGTTTATAAGTATATTATATATTGATTTCATAGCAGTTCTGTTTGTTGTTTTCACATTAACACTCATTTATTTACTATATTTACTAAAGGAGATTCTGCTTATGAGATCTAACGATAATATCTATATCCAGCATAAAACTAAGAATGATGATAACTCATCTACTACTACCAAAAGATACAGTGACAATGTATTCTGTCTGTTGTACTCAGACAAACATAATCTATTAGATTTATACAATGCACTTAATAATTCATCTCACACGAATATTGATGAACTTACTATAACAACACTAAAGGGTGGCGTATATATGAAGTATAAGAATGATGCTTCTTTCGTATTTAGTTACGAGTTATATATGTTTGAACAGCAGTCAACCGTTAATCACAATATGCCTCTCAGATTTTTACACTATGTATCTGAAGTGTATAGAGATTTATTTTCTAATAGTATGTTACATAGAAAAAGTATGGTTAAGCTTCCAACGCCACATTTTATTACTTTTTATAATGGACGTGAACATATGACGGAACGTATTAAGATTCTTAAATTGTCAGATATGTTTGAACACCATGTTGATTTTCCCGAGCTTGAATTGGAAGTTACCATGATTAATCTTAATTACGATAACTCTTCTGATGGTACTTCTGATAAAGTTTCAGATGGTATCTTTGACACTCAGGAGATGCCCGTTAACTCAGGATTGTTCACTACTAATATTCTTGACAGATGCCGTTCTCTTAAAGACTATATGACATTTGTTAATAAGGTACGCTATAAAATTGACAGACTTGGGATGAAAGTAAGGCTTGCTGTTATCGAAGCTGTAGATGAATGTATTAAAGATGATGTACTATCTGATTTCTTCATAAAACACAGGGACGAGGTGATTGACGTGAGTATTTTTGAATATGATGAAGAGGGTGTTATGGATGTTATGCGTGAGGAAGGACGTGCTGATGCTACCTTAAAAGATATCAGAAACATCATGACTAAGCTTAACAAGTCTGCTGATGAAGCGATGGATATATTAGATGTCCCAATCAAGGAAAGAGAAACCTTAAAAACACAGTTATAGTCTATAATCTTGTTATTTGGATATCTTGATTTAATACCAGAATGAATGGAATGAATACCATACGTTCCATTCATTCCGGTACTATTTATTATTATTTGTACTCAATCTTTTTTTGATTTCTATTGATTTTCTTTATTAATTCTCTTATTAACTTCCTTTATCATCCCCTCATTGTACCATTTTATAATTTATGCTATACTATAAAAGTTATTGTCATATTTTTACATTATTTACATACAGGAGGATTTATGAGTCAGGAAACAAACTCTGCCCCTAGGGTAGAAAATAAAATGGGTACTATGCCCATAGCCAAATTATTATTTAACATGTCTCTGCCAATGATGATTTCTATGCTTGTTCAGGCACTTTATAACATTGTTGACAGTATATTTGTTGCCAAGTTATCAGAGAATGCACTTACTGCAGTTTCTCTGGCATTCCCGCTACAGACTCTTCTTATAGCTGTTGCTACCGGAACCGGCGTTGGTATGAATGCCTTACTATCCAAGTCGCTTGGTGAACACAACTATAAGAAAGCAAATAAGATTGCATCAAATGCAGCATTTTTATATGTATGCAGCTATATCGTCTTTTTAATACTTGGTTCCACTATCGTTAAGCCTTTCTATAAAAGTCAGATGGGAAACGCTGATATGCAGATTATGGAATACGGAATAGATTACCTGAGTACAGTTATGATATTCTCTTTCGGACTCCTTGCACAGATTTTCTTTGAACGTCTGTTAACATCAACCGGACGAACCATATTCAGCATGACATCACAGCTGTGTGGTGCTGTTACAAACATTATCCTCGACCCTGTTATGATATTCGGTCTTTTAGGCTGTCCAAGGATGGGTGTTACCGGTGCTGCTGTTGCCACTGTTATCGGTCAGTGTGTTGCAGCCATAGTTGCCGGAACATGTAACCATAAGTTTAACCATGAAATCAAGCTTGATTTCCACAGGTTCAGACCAGATGCACGTATTATAGGCACGATATATGCCATAGGTGTGCCATCTATCATTATGCAGTCTATCGGTTCTGTCATGACTTACTGTATGAACAGAATCCTCATAGGTTTCTCTTCTACAGCTACAGCTGTATTTGGTGTATACTTCAAGCTTCAGAGCTTCTTCTTTATGCCTCTGTTTGGACTTAACAATGGTATAACACCTATTATTGCTTACAACTATGGAGCACAGAACAGAAAACGTATGCTTAAGACTATCAAGCTAAGCCTTATAACTGCATTTTTCCTTACATTTATAGGTTTCTTATGCTTTGAAGGAATCCCTCAGATTCTTCTTGGTATGTTCAACGCATCAGACGATATGTTAAGAATCGGTGTACCAGCATTACGTATAATTGGCATACATTACCTTATTGCCTGGTTCTGTATTGTATGCGGAACTGTATTCCAGGCACTAGGAAAAGCGGTATTCAGCATGCTTGTATCCATCATGCGTCAGCTTGTGGTACTTATCCCAGCAGCCTTCATACTCTCTAAGCTTGGAGGACTACATGCTGTATGGTGGGCATTTCCTATTGCTGAACTTATATCCCTCACTGCTTCGCTTATATTCTTTATAAGAATCAACAAAACGATTATATCTAAGATACCAGATGGCAGTGATATATTGTAATGCTGAGAATTTCATGAATTTCGTGCATCTCATAGTAATACTGCTATAACTTAAACATAATATTTCTAATATAAAAAAGCTTTTTCTGACTGTAGGAAAGAGCTTTTTTACTTTTGTATTTATATCTTGTGTCTATATCTGACATTATCATTTCATATGTATTCCCCTCGTGTCTGAATACCAGTTTAATATCAACTGGTATTATTATTTTTCTTTATATTGAGTATTTTAATATATCCAGATAAGTTCTATTATATCCACAAGTTACTGATTACTTAGTGTAATCAACCGGTCATGACATACTTGACATGATTGAACTGACAATGAAATATCAATATTTAAAAATAAAGAAAAGAGGTTATTTATTATGACAACTACTTCACAATACGAATTAAACAAAGGACTCGCCCAGATGTTAAAGGGCGGTGTTATCATGGATGTAACTACTCCTGAACAGGCTAAGATAGCTGAGGCAGCTGGTGCTTGTGCTGTTATGGCACTTGAAAGAATCCCAGCTGATATAAGAGCTGCTGGCGGTGTATCACGTATGAGTGATCCTAAGATGATAAAAGGTATACAGGATGCAGTAAGTATCCCGGTTATGGCAAAATGCCGTATTGGTCACTTCGTAGAAGCACAGATTCTTCAGGCTATAGAGATTGATTATATAGATGAATCTGAGGTTCTCTCTCCTGCTGATGATATATATCATATCGACAAAACTCAGTTTAATGTTCCTTTCGTATGTGGAGCAAGAGATTTAGGTGAAGCTTTACGAAGAATCAATGAAGGTGCATCTATGATAAGAACTAAAGGTGAACCTGGTACTGGTGATGTTGTTCAGGCCGTACGCCACATGAGAAAAATGAATTCAGAGATCCGCAAGATAACATCTATGCACAAGGATGAGCTTTTTGAAGAAGCAAAGCAGTTACAGGTACCTTACGACCTTGTTCTTTACGTTCATGATAACGGCAAGCTTCCTGTTGTTAACTTTGCTGCCGGCGGTGTTGCCACTCCTGCTGATGCTGCCCTTATGATGCAGCTAGGAGCCGAAGGTGTATTCGTAGGTTCTGGTATCTTTAAGTCAGGCAACCCTGCAAAGCGTGCATCTGCGATCGTCCAGGCTGTTACTAACTATCAGGATGCTGCTCTTATCGCCAGATTATCAGAGGATCTTGGAGAAGCTATGGTTGGTATCAATCCTAGCGAAATACAGATTATTATGGAAGAGCGTGGACGCTAGAAATGAGGTTTTGATTATTATGATTATAGGCATACTTGCTGTACAGGGTGCTTTCATAGAGCATGCTCATATGATTGAAAGTCTTGGACATACAGCTAAACAGCTTCGTCAAAGGGATGATTTAGAGGGGATAGATGGTCTTATACTTCCTGGTGGTGAAAGTACAGTTCAAGGACAGCTTCTTAACAAGTTGGATATGATGGATGATATCCGTTGTATGATTAACAACGGACTTCCTACTCTTGCAACTTGTGCAGGTCTTATACTTCTTGCTAGACATATAGCTGATGATGACACTGTCCACATAGGAACTCTTCCTGTCACTGTAAAACGTAATGCATACGGAAGACAACTTTCAAGCTTTATGACTAATACTGATATTAAACATATCGGGAATTATCCTATGACATTTATAAGAGCACCATATATAGATAGTGTTTCAGATGGTGTTGAAGTGCTTGCAGCTGTTGATGACAAAATCGTAGCAGCCAGATATAAAAACCAGATTGGGCTTGCATTTCATCCTGAGTTAACAGATGACACAAGAATACATGAATATTTCTTATCAATGGTGCAGAATGCACAGAATTTATCATTAAAAATTGTGAGTTGATTTTTTATGGGTTAACTTTTGGAGGTTGACTTTAAAAGACACCAGTAGAAAGAATAAATAATGTTCTTTCTACTGATGCCCTTTTTTATCTTACTTTATCATAATGTGTCCACATTCTGATAACTTTAATGGTTCCCTCATATTCAGTTTCATTAATTACAACTGGCTGATTGTATACCTGATATACTAATCTATGCTGAATATTTATTCTTTGCGAATATACTCCCTGTAGAATCACTCTCACACTCTCACCTTAACTCCCTTAGTATCCCTGTGTGCCATCTTCATCTTTGCAAAGTCTATATTCTTTCCCTTATATTCCATGGTGAATTCTGTTCCATCATCCATAAGGAATATTTCTTCTATATAATCATCCTTGCCAAGCTTGATACCTCTGACACCAACAGCACTCTTTTTCTTAACTGGTATCTCTGAGAGTGGGAACTTTAAGAAATATCCATTGGCTGTCTGTACAACAACGTTCTTGCTGCTGACAATATCTTCAACTTCACTTGTAGTACCATCCAGATTGAACTTGGAGTATGTCTGTACCTCTATATCTGCTTTCTCTATGCTTATTATCCTGTCATCATCCTGCAGCTTGGTTGCAGCTACTGTTCTTTTCGCCACATCGAATTCTTTAGAATCTACTATCTTCATCATGCCCTGGCTTGTAACGAAAAGAAGCTTCTGATCCTTAATAGTATCATATGCACACAGATAGATGATCAGTTCCCCGCTGCTGTCATAGTTTCCAAGATTATCTATAGGTGTTCCCTTATCCCTGAACTTTGTAGAGTATGGTATATCCTTTACTTTAACCTGATGGAGCTGTCCGTTGTCTGTAAATATGCATATCTTATCTGTATTCATGCATGTGAATACATACTTGAAATCGTTGTATATAGCTTCCTTGTTACGCTCATAGGCAGCATTATCTATAGTCTTGGCATAACCGAATCTATCCATGATGAATACTACTTCCTGTGCTGGAATTTCTTTTTCTACAAACACAGCAGCTTTTGCATCTGTTATAACTGTTTTTCTTGCAACTCCATATTCCTTCTTTATCCTTGCAAGATCATCTTTTATAACCTTAGCCATAGCTTTTTTACTGCCTAGTATCTTCTCATACTTTTCTATCTTTGCAAGACACTCATCATATTCTTTCTGAAGTGCAAGTATCTCAAGACCTATAAGCTTGTACAGACGCATTTCAAGTATTGCTGATGCCTGTTTTTCTGTGAAATCAAGCTTTGAAGCCTGTTTTTTTGATGCTTCTGACTTAAACTTTATGCCTTCTACATTACCATTTATAAGGCAGTCCTTTGCCATCTTAAGGTTAGAGCTTCCACGAAGTATCTCTATGATAAGGTCGATTATGTCACATGCCCTTATAAGACCTTCCTTTATCTCTTTATTAGCAAGCTCTTTGTTAAGAAGTGTTGTGTATTTTCTTGTGTTTATTTCATACTGGAAATCAATGTGATGCTTTATTATCTGGCGAAGTCCAAGTGTTTCTGGTCTTCCATCCACTATAGCAAGCATATTTACTCCAAATGTGTCTTCAAGCTTTGTTTTCTTATAAAGAAGGTTCTTAAGATTCTCTACATCTGCATTTTTCTTTAACTCTAGTACTATTCTTATTCCCTCTTTTGATGACTCATTTGATACATCTACTATATCTGTAGTTTTCTTAGTTTCAACAAGTTCTACTATATCAGATATGAACTTGCCGATATTAGCACCTATCATAGTATAAGGAATCTCTGTTATAACAAGCCTGTCCTTCTCGCCCTTCTTAGAAGCTGCTTCAAAAACAACCTTTCCTCTTAGCTTTATCTTGCCAGTTCCTGTCTCGTATATCCCAGGAAGCTCTGACTTGTTAATGACCAGTCCACCTGTTGGAAAGTCCGGACCTGGCATGTACTCCATAAGCTCATCTGTAGTTATATCCTCATTATCCATATATGCACATACTGCATCTACTACCTCACTTAGGTTGTGTGTAGGGATATTTGTTGTCATACCTACCGCTATTCCATCAGCACCATTTACTAAAAGATTGGGAACTCTTACAGGAAGCACTGCTGGCTCTTTTTCTGTCTCATCAAAGTTAGGTACAAAGTCAACCACATTCTTATCAAGATCTGATAAATACACATCCTGGGTGAACTTCTTTAGCTTAGCCTCTGTATATCGCATAGCAGCAGCTCCATCACCTTCTATAGAACCAAAGTTGCCATGTCCGTCAACAAGTGCCATGCCCTTCTTGAAATCCTGTGAAAGCACAACAAGTGTCTCATAGATTGAGCTGTCACCATGTGGATGATACTTACCCATTGCATCACCTACGATACGTGCAGACTTTCTATGAGGCTTATCATAGTTTAACCCGAGCTGATCCATAGCATACAGTACTCTTCTTTGTACCGGCTTAAGTCCATCTCTTACATCAGGAAGC
>OGGA01000623.1_pt1 | contig 23189 bp, 20 predicted proteins | sample 1571041 | NCBI WGS metagenome assembly OGGA01 (sample SAMEA2582057, study PRJEB24529) | metagenome | biome: Human gut stool | place: China | collected 2011 | reverse complement strand
GCCCTCTCCGTCATCGCTGCGCGATGCCACCTCTCCCAAAGGGAGAGGCAAGAGCGCTACCGGAAACCTTCTCATTTAACCTAAAGCTTCAGCAACAAGCCTTAGACCTTGGCTCTCCCTCCGGGAGAGCTGGCGCGGGAGCGCCTGAGAGGGCGAGGTCGTCACCCTTACTCCCGTTCCTCCTGTTCCACGGTGGCGCTCTCGTCCACATGGTCCAGTTCCACGGCGGTAGCCTCTGCATCGGTGCGGGTCACGTCCGGGGCGACAACGCCGTCGCCGTTCAGATCCTCGCCGGTGATGGATTCCAGCACAGACTGCGTTTCAGGGTGCAGCTTGGCAAAGCGGCGCACGGCCAGCACGGTGTACAGAGCGCTGAGCAGGTTGATGGCACCCTCCACGATCAGGATGACGCCGATGGCCATCACCAGCGTTTCCATGGCGCCGAAGGGGTTTGCGATCAGGATGACGCCCAGCACCACGCTGAGCACCGGCAGCAGCAGAAAGCCCTTCCAGCTGTCGTAGCCGCAGCGGCGCAGGTCCAAGGCGTTCTGCACCCGGCCAATGGCGTCAAAGATGACGAACAGGCCGAACACGATGGGCAAAATGCTTACCACGATATCGCTGCGCAGCAGCAGAAAAACGCCCAGTGCAAGGCAGACAAGGCCGGAGATCAGGGTAAGCTGGCTCTGGAACACCCCGCGCTCCACCACAAAGTAGCGGATCAGCTGCACCGCTGCGCAGGCCAGCACCACGCCGCCCAGCGCGTAGCAGACGATGTTCAGCGCCGTGCCGGGCTTCATGACCAGAAAAATGCCCAGCCCGACGTACAGCAGGCTCATGAGGATCAGATTCCACTTCAGCTTTTTTACCATAGAGATCACGTTCCTTTCGTTTGCAGGGCCGCTGCCCGCACCCGGGTCAGTGGTACAGGGGTGCGATGGTGGTCTTGTTGATACGGGCATAGAAGGCCAGGCTCATCAGGATGCTGACGACTTCCGCAATGAGGAAGGCCCACCAGACATTGTTGACGCTGCCGGTCTGTGCCAGCAGCCACGCTGCCGGCAGCAGCACGAACAGCTGGCGGCAGACCGAAACGATGAGGCTGAAGACGCCGTTGCCCAGCGCCTGAAACACCGAGCTGAGCACGATGCTGACGCCCGCCAGCAGGAAATGCAGGCAGATGATGCGCATGGCCGGGATGCCGATGGCAAGCATGGCGTCGCTGGCGGCAAAGATGCTCAGCACCTGCCGGGGTGCAAACTGGAAGATGCAGAAGCCTGCCAGCATGATGCCTTCGGCGTAGCACACCGCCAGTTTGATGGTCTTTTTCACGCGATCCGGTCTGCGGGCACCGTAGTTGTAGCCGATGATGGGCACCATGCCGTTGTTCAGGCCGAAGATGGGCATGAACACAAAGCTTTGCAGCTTGAAGTACACGCCGAACACCGCCACCGCCGTGGCAGAGAAGGCCATCAGGATCAGGTTCATGCCGAAGGTCATCAGGCTGCCCACGCACTGCATGGCGATGCTGGGCAGACCCACCGTGTAGATGCGGCCGATGGCCTTGGCACTGGGGCGGAAGCCCTTGAAGCTGATCTGGATGTCCGGGTTTTTGCGGGTGTTGAAGTACAAGGTCATGCCTGCGCCGCAGAACTGGCCGATGACCGTAGCCACCGCCGCGCCGGTGGTGCCGGACAGCGCCTGCCCGCAGTAGCCGAAGATGAAGATGGGGTCCAGAATGATGTTCACCACGGCACCCACCAGCTGGCTGATCATGCTCAGATAGGTGCGGCCGGTGGCAGCCAGCAGCTTTTCGCCCATGGTCTGGGTGAAAATGCCCAGACTGAAGATGCAGCAAACCGACAAATACCGGATGCCCTGCTGCGCGATGACGGGGTCACTGGTCTGGGCGTAGAAGTAGGGCTTCATGCAGGTAAGGCCGATAACAAAAAACACCGCAAAGCTGCACAGGGAAAGGAAGATGCCGTTTTCTGCGGTGGCGTTGGCGCGGCGCTGGTTCTTTTCGCCAAGGCTCTTGCTCAGCAGGGCGTTCACGCCCACGCCGGTGCCCACGCCTACGGCGATCATGACATTCTGCAATGAAAATGCCAGCGATACGGCGGTGAGGGCGCTCTCACTGACATGGGACACGAACACCGAGTCCACCACGTTGTACAGCGCCTGCACCAGCATGGAGATCATCATCGGGATGCTGAGCTTCAGCAAAAGCGGGTTGATCTCCATGGTGCCCATGATGTTTTCCCGCACCTCGGCTGGTGCGGTCTGCGATTGATTTGTTTTCACGATTTCTCCTTGCCGGAAATGTGGGCAGGGCGCAGAAGCGCCCTGCCCACGTTCTGTCGTTGTTTATTGGGTCTTGCCGGGGGTCACAGCGTCTTTTCCTTTGCGGCGGCTGCGTCCAAGATCATCTTCACGCAGGTCTCGCGGCCAAGGGCGGCGTTGATGGCCAGATCGTAGTTGTGGGCATCGCCCCAGCGGTTCTGGGTGTAGTAGTTGTAGTAGGCCGAGCGGTTGCGGTCGGTCTTTTCCACCTCATCCTTGATGCCCTTTTCGTCCTTGGCCTTTACCAGGGGGTTGGTCTTGGCGTACTGCAGGCGCCACTCCTTGGGTGCATACACGAACACCCGCAGCACGTCCTTGCGCTCCCGCAGGACGTAGTCACCGCAGCGGCCAAGGATCACGCAGGGGCCTTCCTCGGCCAGCTGCTTGATGATACGGCTCTGCAGAATGAACACCTGATCGCCCAGCGGCAGCTCGTTGCCCATAGTGTACAGGCTGTACAGCAGGCTGTGGGTGTGCCGTTTCTCGCTGGCGGCAACAGCCTCCTCCGACAAGCCGGAGTTCTTTGCTGCCATGGTGATCAGCTCCTTGTCGTAAAGCTTGATGCCCAGTGCATTTGCCACGTCCTCTGCGATGTAGCGTCCGCCGGTGCAGTACTCACGGCCCAAAGTGATGATCGTCTTTGCCATAATGTGTTCCTCCTGTTTCATATATCGCCCTGAAAAAGCTTACGGCTGTGCCGGGGCGTCCCCGGTCTGGCCGCTGGCTTGGGGTTCTGTGCTCGCGGGCGCGGGCTTCGGCTTCGGCAGCCGTACCTCTGCTACCCGCATGGTGCCGGTCTGGTCCACTGCGTACACACTGCAGCGCCCGCCTGCGGCCAGCAGCTCCGGCGGGAACTGTACCCCGCCGTCCTCGGTGCGGGTACAGCGCAAAAAGGTGCGGTGGGCGGTGGTGGCGTGCGCCACGCCGTCGTGGGGCGCACAGGCGATCCAGCCGGAAAAATCCTCCGGCAGGTCTGCGGGCTCTCCCCGCCGCTCAAAGTAGTAAGTGCCCGGCTGGGTGCCGGCGCGCAGGTCGCACCGCAGCCGCCGGGGACGGTCGGCCTCAACCTCCCGCTGCTTTGGCCGCAGGGCAATGGCCTTGCCGGTAAAGTAACGCATAAAATCCACCAGCGCCATGGTGCAGTTCACCGCACCGTCGGTATCGGCGGTGGGGTCGTTCAGCAGCACAAAATCTGCCATTACGGCGTCATCGTGGCCAAAGCCGTGCAGCCCCATCCACAGCCGCGTCGGGTCGCGCTGGCCGCGCACCCGCCGCTCCACCTGCACCGCCACCGAGCAGCCGTCGTGGATCTGCTCCCGCAGGTCGGCAAGATCCATCCATGCCTGCCAGCAGGGATAGCCGCAGCAGCCTGCGGCGGCCGCCGCAAAGGCGGTGTTGCCGGTGCTGCGGGTGCTGCCGTCCTCCATGGCGTAAGCCACTTCTTCCGGCAGGATATCCTCGCCCCAGCGGTTCATCAGCGCCGCCATGACCAGCGGCAGATCCATCTCCCGCCCAAAGCTGGGGTCGTGGGCAGAAAGGCAGTATTCCGGCAGATAGAGCCGCCGGTTCAGCGGGTGGCCGTTGCGCTTTTCCCACGCAAGGGGGCGCACCGCCGCCGCCAGCAGACGCACCGCCGGGGTGACTTTATCGTTGTTGGTGGAAAGGTTCACCTGCAATTGCACGCCGGTGCCGCCGCCCGGGGCGGCTACCGTGACGGTATCGCCCATCAAAAAGATCATGCCGTCCTCGCTCTGGCTGGACACGCTGCACCGGGGGTAATCCGGCGCCCACTTGCCAAAGCTCATCCAGGCTGTCCACGCCCCTGCTGCGTACACCCGGCAGCGCACCTCCACCATGGTGTCCCGGGGTGCGTGGGCGTTCCAGCTGACGTTCAGGTTGCAGAACGCCGGCATGGCAAACTCCGGGGTGGTGTAGCTGCCGTACAAAAGGCTGCGCCCCGCCACGCTGTCCAGCACCAGTGCGCCGTTTTCCAGCGCAAGGTTGTCCAGCTGCCCGCGGGAAAAGGTTTCTGTCCCCTGCAGCACAAGATTATTCCGTTGTTCCATGGGACATCGCTCCTTTCCGCAGTGTCAGCGCTTATTCTTCCGGGGTGTCGTCGTCGGCGTAGTCCTCTTTCAGGGCTGCTTCCAGCTCGGCGTCCTTCATCTTGCGGATATTCTCTTCAATGTGGAACACCCGGTCGATGTCGCCGTACACGATCTGGCAGGACACCTCGGTGACGAACCAGAAGCCGAAGATCAGCATCAGGAAAAGCCCCAGCGGCATACACAGGATCACCACGCCCCAGAACAGCACCTGCACGATGGCGGCAGCCAGTGCGTGGGGCAGAAAGGCGATCATGCAGTTGATGCTGTTTTTCAAGGTCAGGCTCAAGGGCTGGTCCAGCAGCACCACCTGCGGCCACATATAGGCAAACAGCATCTGGAACAGCACCAGATTGAGCACCGTAGCCACCCACAGCGGGACGCCCACGTTGGTGCCGTGGTACAGCATATTAAAGCAGAAATAGACGAGGAAAATTTGCAGCGTGACCACCACGGTGTACAGCACACCGGGCACAAGGCTGGCTTTAAAGTTGCGCTTGAAGGCCTTGCGGTAGGTCACCCACCAGTAGCCCGCCTCATCGCGCAGCGCGCGCAGGACGGTATCGTACATTCCGGCCAGCGCCGGGCCCGCCAGCAGACCGCCCACGGCGGCGCTGCCCAGCATCACCGGCAGGCTGTTCTGCAAAAAGCCGATGTACACCAGACAGATGACCGGTGCAAACCCGATGCAGGTCAGCAGGTTTGCAAGGAACATGCCGTTCATATCACGGCCTACGAGTTCAAAAAAGCGGCCGATGCCGGTCTTGCGGGGGGCATCCTTTTCGACGCCCTTACCGGCCTTGAAATCATTGGCAGAAGGAAAAAGACCCATAGTAACTGCGGTACCTCTCTTACGTTTTTTACCGGCACCGCAGGCGTTTTGTCTGGAAAGTGCCATTGTGCTGGCTTTACAGATATAAATATACCCGTATTTTGTCAATTTTGCAAGACACAACTCGGTCGAATTGTAAAAAAACTTTTATCTCTCCCTTTTTTACGCAAAGTGTGCTACAATGACAATGGCATTTTTTGCAATAGGAGGAAACCATTATGAGCATTCTTCGCACCATTGCGATGTTTATTTATCTGTTCGGGTACATGATCCTGCATTACGGCATCCTGCGCCGCGCCGAGCGCGCCGCAGCCGCCGGAGATATCGCCACTGTGGAGCAGATCGTGAACCAGCATATCCCCCGCTGGAGTCGGGGCATCTTAAAGGTGACCGGTGTTTCCCTGTCGGTGGACGGGCTGGAGAATATTCCCAAAGACCGCCCCTGCGTGTTCGTGGCGAACCACCGCAGCTACTACGACATTCCTTTGCTGCTGGCTGGGCTGGAAAAGCCCCACGGCATTCTTGCCAAGGAGGAGCTGGAAAAGATTCCCCTGCTCAATCGCTGGATGAAGCTTCTGGGCTGCGTGTTCGTGCAGCGTGATGATGTGCGCGCCTCGGTGCGGGCACTGAACGATGCCACCGCCATCGTGGAGGGCGGCCGCAGCTTTGTCATCTTCCCCGAGGGTACCCGCTACAAGGGCGAAGAGGGCGGCGCAGGCGAGTTCAAGGCCGGTGCTTTCCGCATTGCGGTCAAGACAAGTGCCCCGGTGGTGCCGGTGGCTGTGACCGGTGCACGCGCCCTGTTTGAGAGCAATGGCAACCGCTGCCGCCCGGGCAGTGTGCGCATCAAGATCATGCCCCCCATCCAGACCGCCGGCATGAGCAAGGCCGAGCAGAAGCAGCTGCCCGACGCCGTGCGCCAGAGCATTCTGGCTGCCCTGAAGTAACAGCCTTTCCCGCCCGTTTCATCACACAGGAGAACTATTTTATGGCAAGCTACCGTTACGAACGCGACATTGACCCCAAGGACCTCAAGCCCCGCAAACAGCGGCAGTACAGCCGCAGGGAGCGCTGGGCAAACTGGTGGGACTACAACCTGAAATGGGTGCTCATCTTCGGCATTGCGGGTGCGTTCGTGGCGTACTGCTTTATCGGGCAGTATTTCCTGACCACCCACCCGGATTACAACGTGGCGGTGGTAAGCCCCTACTACCTGCCCGAAGCCACCGTCACCGCCCTGCAACAGCAGCTTGCCGCCTACGGCGAGGACTGCAACGGAGACGGCAAGGTGGTGGTAAAGCTGAACCAGTACACCATGGCTTTCAGCAGTGAGGACTCGGACGCCTATCTGGATATGGCGGGCACCACCAAGCTTTCCACCGACATCCAAAGCTCCCTCAGTTCCATCTTTATCCTCTACGACCCCGCAGGCTTCCAGCAGACCACCGGTACTCTGCGGTATCTGGACGGGCATCTGCCCAAGTCCGACGCCGACAGCGACTGGTGGAACATGGTCTACCGCTGGACGGACTGCCCGGTGCTGACCGGGATGGAGCTGGGCAGCTACACCTCGGACGCAGTGCAGAGCGCCAGCGGCGACAGCCAGCAGCTGCTGGCAGATTACTATATCGGCATCCGGGGCGCCTGGCTGAAGGAATCTGCTTCCCTGCTGGAAAACAGCGAGACCCTTTGGGCAAACCTGACCGCCGGGGCTGTCTCCACCGCCGGGGAGGGGCACTAAAGATGCGCTTCCGCATCAAAGCCGGCGGCCCCGCCGCACGGTTCACCTTTGACCGCACCCCAAAGCCCCAGCCGCCCGCGCCGCCTGTCCCCCGCGCCGCAGACCTTGATAACCCCTACGGGCGCTATTACGGCAAAGCCCGCAGCTGGGAGGATATTTTGAAGAATAAATAGTTGAACTCCCCCAGTCATTTCGCTTATGCTCAATGACAGCCCCCTCGGAGATGGGGCCTTTGGCATAACGGTGCAGTTTTCGGTAAAACATAAAAGTGTTCCTTCTCGCCAGAGGCTCCCTCTTTGAGGGAGCTGGCAAAGCCGGTAGGCTTTGACTGAGGGAGTTTATACAAAAGAGCACCTATTGCCCTAAAAAGGCAACAGGTGCTCTTTTTGCAGTTATATTGCGATAACAGGTGCTTTAATCCACAACATCCTCGAACTGGCTGTTGTACAGATCGGCGTAGAAGCCGCCGGCTTCAATCAGCTGGTCGTGGGTGCCCTGCTCCACAATGTCGCCGTCTCGCATGACAAGGATGAGGTCGGCATCCCGGATGGTGGAAAGGCGGTGGGCGATGACAAAGCTGGTGCGCCCCTCCATCAGGCGGTCCATAGCGGTCTGGATGCGCTGCTCGGTGCGGGTATCCACGCTGCTGGTGGCCTCGTCCAAAATCAGGATACGCTTGTCTGCCAGAATGGTGCGGGCGATGGTAAGCAGCTGTTTCTGTCCCTGACTGACGTTGGAGGCGTCCTCGTTCAGTTCCATCTGGTAGCCGCCGGGCAGGGTGCGGATAAAGTGGTCGGCGTTGGCAGCCTTTGCAGCGGCGATCACCTCTTCATCGGTGGCGTCCAGCCGACCGTAACGGATGTTCTCCATGATGGTGCCCTTGAACAGCCATGTGTCCTGCAGCACCATGCCAAAGCCCTCGCGCAGGGCGCTGCGGTCAAAGTCCCGCACATTGTGGCCGTTCAGGGTGATGGAACCGGCGTCCACATCGTAAAAGCGCATCAGCAGCTTGACCATGGTGGTCTTGCCCGCACCGGTGGGGCCTACGATGGCCACCTTCTGGCCGGGCTGCACCGTGCAGCTGAAGTCGTGGATGACGGTCTTGTCGGGGGTGTAGCCGAAACGCACATGGTCAAAGGTGACCTGTCCGTCAATGTCGGCGGGATCGGCACGGCGGGCAGGGTCTGCCAGCTGCTCTTCCTCCGGCTCATTCAAAAACTCGAACACGCGCTCGGCAGCAGCAGCCATGCTCTGCAGCATATTGGACACCTGCGAAAGCTGCTGGATGGGCTGGGTAAAGTTTTTGACATACTGGATAAAGGCCTGAATATCACCAATGGTGATAACGCCGTTTGCAGCAAAAATGCTGCCCACGATGGCCACCGCCACATAGCCCAGGTTGCCCACAAAGTTCATGATGGGCATCATCAGGCCGGAGAGGAACTGGCTCTTCCATGCGGATTCGTACAGCTTATCGTTGGCGGCGTTGAAGTCTGCCAGTACCACGGCCTCGCGGTTAAACGCCTTGACCACGTTGTGGCCGGCATAGACCTCCTCGACCTGACCGTTGACCACGCCCAGCGTGGCCTGCTGTGCCTTGAAGTACTTCTGGCTGAACTTGACCACCACCAGCACCAGCGCCAGCGATACCGGTAAGATCAGCAGGGCAATCAGGGTCATGCGGGGACTGATGGAAAGCATCATCACCAGCACACCGATCATGGTGGTCACGCTGGTGATCAGCTGGGTGATGCTCTGGTTCAGGCTCTGGCCCAGTGTGTCCACATCGTTGGTGATGCGGGAGAGCACCTCGCCCACGGTGCGCTTTTCAAAGTATGCCAGCGGCAGGCGGTTGATCTTTTCGCTGATCTGGCGACGGAAGTCGTAGCAGACCTTCTGAGAAAGGCCGGTCATCAGCCAGCCCTGAATAAAGCTGAAGGCGCTGCTCAGCAGGTACATTCCCAGCAAAAACAGCAGGATGCGGCCGATATACGCAAAATCGATGCTGCCGGTGCCGCGCAGCCGGGCGATCCAGCCGGTGGCAAGGGCGGTGGTGGCCTTTGCCAGCACCTTGGGGCCTGCAATGTTGAAGATGGTGGACAGAACAGCAAACAGCATGGCTGCCGCAAGGGGCAGCTTGTAGTGGCTCATGGTGCGGATGAGCTGCCGCAGCGTGCCTTTAAAGTCCTTGGCGCGCTCGGTGGTGGGACGTCCGGGTCTGGGCATATCACTCACCCTCCTTTTCCGTATTCAAGGTATCCAGCGCAAGCTCCTTCTGGCTCAGCTGGCTGCGGGCGATCTCCTGATATTCCGGGCAGCTGACCATCAGCTGGGCGTGGGTACCCTTACCCACCAGTTTACCCTCGTCCAGTACAAGGATCTGGTTTGCGTGCAGCACGGTAGAGATGCGCTGTGCCACAATGATCACGGTGGCGTTGTCGGTCTGTGCCTTCAAAGCGCGGCGCAGCGTTACATCGGTCTTGTAGTCCAGTGCCGAGAAGCTGTCGTCAAACAGATAGACCTTGGGGTCCTTGGCAATTGCCCGGGCAATGGAAAGCCGCTGCTTCTGACCGCCGGATACGTTGGAGCCGCCCTGTGCAATGGGGCTTTGGTAGCCCTCGGGCTTTGCCTCGATAAAATCAGTGGCCTGTGCAATGGCGGCGGCCTTGTGCACCTGTGCGTCGGTGATATCCTCGCCGCCGAATTTCAGATTGCTGTCAATGGTGCCGCTGAACAGCACACCCTTCTGGGGCACATAGCCCAGCAGGTCGTGCAGCTGTGCCTGCGGCATCTTGCGCACGTCAATGCCGTCCACAGTCACCTTGCCGCCGGTCACATCGTAAAAGCGGGGGATGAGGTTGAGCAGGGTGGACTTGCCGCAGCCGGTGGAGCCGATGATGGCGGTAGTCTCGCCGGGTTTTGCGGTAAAGCTGATGTGCTCCAGCGCATCGCTGTCTGCACCGGGGTAACGGAAGCTTACGTCCTCGAACTGCACCACGCCCTGCCAGTCGGTGTGTGCCTGTGCGGCCTTTGCGGCGGCTTCATCCGGGTCGTGGATGGTGGCTTTGGTGCGGATGACCTCGTCGATACGATCCGCAGCCACACCGGCGCGGGGCAGCATGACGGCCACCATCGCCAGCATCAGGAAGGACATGACGATCTGCATGGTGTAGGTGATAAAGGCGATCATCTCGCCCACCTGCATGGTGCCGGCATCCATGGCTTTGCCGCCGAACCAGACGATGAGCAGGCTGGTACCGTTCATGATCAGGGTCATAAAGGGCATCATGGCCACCATGGCACGGTTGGTGAACAGCTGGGTGCCCATCAGCTCGCGGTTGGCCTTATCAAAGCGCTGCTCCTCAAACTTTTCGCGGCTGAAGGCGCGCACCGGCATGATGCCGGTCAAGATCTCGCGGCTGACCAGATTCAGCCGGTCCACCAGCTGCTGCATCACCTTGAATTTGGGCATGGCAACGCTCATCAGGAAAATGATGAGCAACAGCAGGATGGCCACGTCCAGCACCACGATCCAGGAAAGGCCGGAGCTGCTGCCCACAACGTGCAGCACACCGCCAATGCCCAGAATGGGCGCATAGGCCACCATGCGCAGCAGGATGACGCAGACGAACTGCACCTGCTGGATATCGTTGGTGGTGCGGGTGATGAGGGAGGCGGTGGAGAAATTCTCAATCTCCGCATTGGAAAAGCCGATAACGCTGGAGAAGGTCTCCCGGCGCAGGTCGCGGCCGATGGCGGCGGATACCCGAGAGGCAAGGAAGCCCACGGCCACAGCCACGGCTACCATCAGCAGGGTGAGTGCCAGCATCTGGCCGCCCACCCGGAAGAGGTACTGCATCTGCACATTCCGTGCAACGCTCTGTGCCTCGTATTCCAGCTGTACCAGCAGCAAAGACTGGCTTTTCAGGTTTTCCAGCAGGGTGCTGTCCAGCTGGCTCATGGCACCGTCCAGCTGCTTTTGCAGCACACTGCGGTCAAAGCCGGGCATCTGGCTCATGGCGGCAAACTGGCTGCAAACGGTGTCCAGATCTGCTGCCGTAGGGGTGACGGTCTCAGTGTCTGCGTTCGCAGCGGCAGAGGGCGTCTCGGCAAGGCCGGTCATGCCCATGCTGTTCTGCCCGGCGGGGGTGTTGGCGGCCTGTGCGGCAGCCATATACAGCACGATGTCCGGGGTGGTCACAGCATCTTCCAGTGCGGTGCGCTCGGCCTCGGTCAGGTCGGAGCGCAGTTGCAATACGCCATTGTCCTGCAGGTAGTACTGGTAGGCGTTTTGCAGCTTCTGCGCATCCTCCTCGCTCATCAGCAGGCTCAGCGCGTCCAGCGTACTCTGGCGCACCGTCTGGGGCAGGGGGCTTTCAATGCCGCCCTGCTGGATGCCGGTGTCCACGATCTTGCTGGTGTAGTCCGGCAGTGCAAGGTCGCAGTACGCCTGCACGAACAGCAGCGCGAACACCACAAGGCAGACCGCCCAGTGCCGGGCCAGCTGCTTAAAGATCTTTGTCATGGTTCGTTTCTCCCTTCGGGTCAATGTTGCGCGCGGCATTTTCCGCAAGAATGGCATCCATCAGCGCGCCGCGCAGCGCGTCCATCTGGGCTACCTGCTCCGGCTCTAACCGTGCCAGCACGCTGGCAAAGTAGTTGCGCAGAGCCTGCTCACACTGGTGGCACAGCTCGTACCCCTTGGGGGTGATGCGCACCAGCGTTTTGCGGCGGTCGGCGGGGTCCGGTTCCCGCACCACAGTGCCGTCCTGCTCCATGAGCCGCAGCCCGCGCGAGACCGCCGGCAGCGGCTGACGAATCTCCCGGGCAAGGTCGGAGACATAAATGGCGCCGTCCTTTCCGTGACAGTTGATGGCGTGCAGCAGGCCTTCCAGCATATTGAAGTGGCATTTGGGGCAATCGGCCAGCGCCGCCCGGATCCCGGCCTTGGATGCCTTGCTCAGCTGCCCGATATAATGGCACATCCCCTGAAAGCTGGGGGTGCTTGGCTCGGACACGACAGTCCCTCCTCGTTTGCATTTTTCAAATACTTAACAGTTGTTAAGTATTAACGCCTGATAAGCATATTCCTTTTGCTGCCGGATTGCAAGGGAATAGGGAAATATTAAACAAAAATTCACAAAAAACTTGTAGGCTTTGTCAATGCGCAAACCGGCTCTCGCTGCATAAAAATAAAGGACAGGCAGAAACGGAGGGTGCGGATGGAGCAGGGATTCCAAGTGTTGTTACAGGTATTCGGCGGATTGGCGCTGTTTTTATATGGAACGGACAGCCTGTGCCGGGCAGTGCAGCAGGGAGCGGGCAGGCGTCTGCGCAGTTTGCTGGCGCGGTGCACCGCAAACCCGGTGGCGGGGCTGCTGACCGGGGCGGCGGTCACGGCGGTGCTGCAAAGCAGCTCGGCGGTCACGGTCATGGTCATTGCTTTTCTGGCAGCGGGGTTGCTGCAGCTGCGGCAGGCGGTGCCGGTAGTGTTCGGGGCAAATATCGGCACGACAGTCACGGCGCAGCTGCTGGCGTTCCGGGTGGAAAGCTGGCGGTATCTGCTGCTGTTTTGCGGGGTATTGCTCTGTCTGGCCTGCAAAAACTGGCGGGGCCGCTGCGTGGGCGAGGCAGTGTTCGGCTTTGGGCTGCTGTTCGAGGGTGTCACCGTGATGCGCAGCGCCATGGAGCCGCTGCTGCAAAGCCCGCTGATCCGGCTGGAGCTTGCCCGGGTGCAGCAAAGCCCCTTACACGGCCTGCTGGCGGGCGTTTGCATGACCTTAACGGTGCAAAGCAGTTCTGCCACGGTGGCACTGCTGCAAAGCATGGCGGCGCAGCCCGGGGCGGACGGCGTGCACAGCCTGCTGGGGCTGACGGCGGCCATTCCCATTTTGCTGGGGGATAACATCGGCACCACCATCACGGCGGTGCTTGCCGCCATTGGGCAGGGAAGAGACGCCAAGCGGGTGGCGGTAGCCCACGCCATTTTTAACCTGAGCGGAGCGGCGGTGTGTTGCGCACTGCTGCAGCCCTTTGCGGCGCTGGTGCGGCTGTGCTCGCCCACAGGGGCGGAGTGCGCCGTGATCGCCCGGCAGATCGCTAACGCCCACACCCTGTTCAACGGGCTGTGTGCGCTGGTATGGCTGCCCCTGACCGGGCAGATGGTGCGGCTGGTCTGCACGCTGCTGCCCGATAAAAATCGCCCGAAAGAACGGTTGTAAACCGGAGCGGGGAATGGTATACTGAAGCAGACGATACTATTATATATAAAGGACGGAATGCAATGAAACGGAAAATCGGCAGGCTGTGCATGGTGCTGGGCGCGTTGCTGATCTTGAGCGCCGCCGGGCTGCTGGGCTACAACCGGTGGGATGCCGCCCGGGCAGAAAAGGCTTCGCAGGAAGTATTGGGCGAGCTGGAGCAGACCATGCAAAAGACCATTACGGAGCACCAGCAGGAAAATGAGACCGCAGCCCCGCAGCCGGTGCTGGACCCGACGCAGGAGATGACCACCGTGGAGGTGGAAGGGCGGGACTACATCGGGGTGCTTTCCATCCCGGCGGTAGAACGGGAGCTGCCGGTGATGGCGCAGTGGAGCTACGCCGGGCTGAAGATCGCCCCCGGGCGGTACAGCGGCACCACCTATGCCGATGACCTGGTAATTTGCGGCCACAACTACGCAAAGCATTTCAGTCCCATCAAGTGGCTGGCCATCGGCAGCCCGGTGTATTTTACAGATGCGGACGGTCTGCGCTGGAGCTACGAGGTGGAGAGCGTGGAGACTTTGCACCCCACCCAGATCGAGGAGATGACCACCGCCACCGAGACAGACAGCTGGGATCTGACCCTGTTCACCTGCACCTCCGGCGGCAACGCCCGGTATGCGGTGCGCTGTGTGCGGACGGGCTACCCCGTCCGGGTGACGGATGCGGCAGAGTGATGCTATCTTTTGCGGGGCGGGACGATTTGGAATGCCCGCCGCGTGTGCTTTGGGCATGATCAGCGGAAAATATATTTTTAATTTCGGGATAGCGGAGCGTCTGCGGACGCTCCGCTATCCCATTTTCACGGGAGGGGGTCGTGACGGAAAACGGCAGCTCCGGCGCCTGTTTCCTGCGGAAATGCGGCGCTGTGAAGGGGAACTGCCAAAGCCCCGATTTCCGAGGGGGTGGCTGCGGACAGGGGGAGCAGACCGTGGGGTATCATCCGATTTTTGCGCAAAAAGTCTGCAAAAACATTTGAAAGTCCTTTTTATAGTATCCTTATTGTGCGATACTGTGTTCACCGGGGAGGTCCCGGGAATAAAACAGATACACAGGAGGGAAACACCATGAAGGATTTTGAGTTGCGTTATGTGGGCAGTCATGTGGAGGTATACACCGGCAGTGGTGTGTTCCTGTTTTCGGCCGATACGGTGCGCGAGGCCATGGAAGAGCTGGCCGGGTAAGCGGCGGCATACTTCATCTGGGAAAGCTGAATGTAAAATGTATGTAAAATAACGGAAAGCTTTTTGTTTGCCGCCCGGAAATATGTTGCGGAATGTGTAAAAAAAGTAACTTTCCTGTAAAATAAACCTTGTTGAGACGCCCCCTTTGATGGTATAATAAAAATAAGCGGCTTCCGGAACAGGGCAGGCGTTGCGCGTGCCCTGTTCCGGCGGCTGTGTGCTGTAAAGGATAAAAAGGGAAGTTTCATATTAGGAGTATCGTTATGGATATCACACACATTACCTCTCTGCTGGGCGGCGTTGCGTTGTTCCTGTACGGCATGTCCATCATGGGCGCCGGTCTGGAAAAGCTGGCAGGCGGCAAGATGCAGGGCGTATTGCAAAAGCTTACCTCCTCTACCATCAAGGGCGTGATCTTCGGCACACTGATCACCGGCGTCATCCAGTCGTCGGCTGGTACGGTGGTTATTTGTGTCGGTCTGGTCAACTCCGGTATCATGACACTGACGCAGTCGGTAGGCGTGATCATGGGTGCAAATATTGGTACTACGGTAACAGGTCAGTTGATCCGCATGGCGGATATCTCAGGCGACAGCCTGTGGCTGACCTTGATCCAGCCCAAGACCTTTGCCCCCGTGGTGGCGTTTATTGGCTGCATTTTTTATGTGTTCCTGCGCAATGCTAAAAAGAAGAATATCGGCCAGATCATGCTGGGCTTCGGCATTCTGTTTACCGGCATGAGCCTGATGGATACCGGCGTGGCACCCCTGCGGGAGAGCGCCGTCTTTCAGAATCTGTTCGTCACAATGACCAACCCCATTCTGGGCGTTCTGGTGGGCGTGGTGGTCACCGTGATCATCCAGTCCTCCTCCGCTTCGGTTGGTATTCTGCAGGCACTGTCCAGCACAGGGCTTGTCACCTTCAGTTCTGCCATCCCCATCATTCTGGGTGCGCATATCGGTACGGCGTTCACCCCGCTGCTCACCATCGGCGGCTCCTCCAAGGATGGTAAGCGGGCAGCGCTCATCCACTTGTACTTCAACGTCATCGGCAGCGTGATCCTGCTGGCACTGATCTATGCGGTGCAGTTCACCATCGGCATCCCCATGTGGGGCGATGTGATGAACAAAAGCTCCATTGCAAACATCCATACCATGTCCAGTGTATGCGCTATGCTGCTGTTCCTGCCTTGCAGCGGGGTGCTGAGCCGCTTGGCGATGCTCACAGTGCCCAGCAGCGTGGAGGAAGCACAGGAACTGAGTATGCCGGTGCTGGACGAGCGTCTGTACAAGAGCCCGGCTGTGGCTCTGCAGCAGGCTAAGAACGCGGTGATCAAGATGTCCCGCCGTGCCGCCCGCAATGTGAGTCTGGCCGCGCCGCTGCTTTTGAAGATGGACGAGGAGACCGTGAGCGCCATCAAGGTGCGCGAGAACCTGATCGACCGTATGGAGGTGGAGATCACCAACTACCTGATCAAACTGACCGATCAGGAGCTGGGCGATGACGAGAGCCACGCAGTGACCGAGCTGCTGAACTTTGTCACCGAGTTCGAGCGCATCGGCGACTATGCCGTGAACATCATGGAAAAGGCCGAGGAGCTGTACGACAAGGAAGCCAGCTTCAGCGAGAGCGCCAAAAAGGAACTGCAATTGCTGGATGCCGCATTGGAGCGCATTCTGGTTCTGACGGACGAGGCCTTTGAAAACGATGATGTCCAGAAGGCTGCACAGGTGGAGCCGCTGGAGGAGATCATTGACGTGATGGTGGAGCGCCTGCGCGACCAGCACATCCGCCGTCTGAAGGATGGGATCTGCTCCATCGACACCGGCGTGGTGTTCCTTGATGTGCTGAACAACGCTGAGCGTATCTCCGACCACTGCTCCAACATCGCAGTGCGCATGGTGGGCATGGAAGCCGGCGAGGACTACGACTCCCACACCCTGAAAAGCATTATGCACCACAACCCCAGCAAGGACTATATGCTGGAGTACGAGCAGTGCCGCAAGGAGTATCTTGTGCCGCTGGAAGAAATGGAAGCCTGAATCATATAAATGCAATGAGCCGCTGCACATCGTGCAGCGGCTCATTGCATTTATTCCCCCAGATCCTCCAGCAGCAGGTCCAGCTCCCGGGGGCTGTTGACCACAAGCCCGCGCTTGATGCGCAAAGCGTCGTTTTCCGGCAGAAGATTGGTGTAGATGCCGGTCACGCGAATCAAAGTGCCCGGGGTGCCGTCGGCGCGGCAGGTGTACACCGCCACCCGCCCGCCGCTGTCCCGCAGGCAGTAGCGGGTGGCGTCTGTCTGGGGCACTGCCTGCGCGGCAAGGCTCAGAGGAGAGGCGGGGTCGGTCTCGGATCCGGCGGGGCTTTGGGACAGCGGCAGCTTTGGCAGCGCCATCCAGAACAGACTGAAAACAATGGTGAATACGCAAAGCCCGTAGAACAGGCAGACAGACAGCTTGCGCATAAAAAACACTCCCTTCCCCGGTAAGTATGCCCCGTTTTGGCGGATGGCAGACAATTTTCACATACGAGCACTGTACTTTCCACAAGAGAGTGTGTTATACTATTTATATCTGCTCAGCGCGCAAAGATTGGTTCTTGCCCGGCTGGGGCTTGCGTGTTATAATATGGTATTGTAGTTTGAAATTTCGTGTTACAAACGATGTGGATAAAACCCGGCGCAGCTATGCCCGGCAACAGTCTTGAAATGTCAGGAGGCGATCCCTATCTCCAACAATGAGATGAGAAAGATCCACCGGGGCGGCGAGGAGCAGCCTGCCCGCCCGGTGGGACGTAAGGTCAATGTTTCCCAGAGCCGCCGCGAAGCACGCCCCGCAGTGGAGAACCGTACCCGCGCGCCCAAGGCACCCAAAAGCCCCAAGCCGCCAAAGGAAAAGAGTAAACACCCCATTCTGCGGTTCATTGGCCGCACCATCGCTACGGTGCTCTGCTTCGGCATCATGCTGGGCAGCGTGGTGACCGTGGGCATGGTGTTCTATGTGGTGCAGGCTACTGCCAACGACGGTGACCTGCTGGACTTGGACAACATTCAGCTGAGCCAGTCCAGTATGGTGGTAGCTACCGACCCGGATACCGGCGCACAGGTGGAGTATGCCACCCTGCGCTCTTCCAACAGCCACCGCGTTTGGGCAGACCTTGAGCAAATCCCCTCCAATTTGCAGTATGCGTTCATCTGCACCGAGGATAAGGACTTCTACTCAGAGCCTGGCGTCAACTTCAAGCGCACCATCGGCGCAATGATCAATGAGTATCTGCTGCCCATTTACAGCTCCAAGCAGGGCGCATCCACACTGGAACAGCAGCTCATCAAGAACCTGACCGATGACAACAGCGCCAGTGGCATCGATGGTGCACTGCGCAAGGTGCGCGAGATCTACCGCGCCCTCTGCCTGAGCCGCAGCTACTCCAAGGAGACCATTCTGGAGGCGTACCTGAACACCATCAGCTTTACCGGCACCATTCAGGGTGTGCAGACGGCGGCCAACGAGTACTTCAACAAGGACGTCAGCCAGCTGAGCCTGTGGGAGTGTGCCACCATTGCCTCCATTACCAAAAACCCCACCAACTATAACCCCTATACGAACCCCGAAAATCTGATCCACCGCCGCAACTTCATCATGTACAATATGTGGCAGCAGGGTGTGATCAGCGAGGAGGACTACCGCAACGGCGCTGCACAGCCCCTTGTGCTGGCCGAAGAAGACAGCGGCAAAAAGCCCAGCACCGTTACCTCCTACTTCACCGATGCACTGTTCAATGAGGTCGTGCAGGACATCATGACCAAGGAGGGCATCAGCGAGTCCGAGGCGCAGAAGCTGCTCTACACCGGCGGCTTTACCATCGAAGCCACTGTCAACACCAAGCTGCAGTCCCAGATGGAAAACCTGATGCTGAACACCGGTGATGCCTACTTCCCGGCGGGCTGGCATGAGGAAGAGGTCACCTCCATTTCGGACGATGATGTGCAGGTGTTCAACGAAGACGGCACCCCCAAGACCCGCACCGGCGAGGATGGCACCGTCTACTATTACCGCAACGTGCGCACGCAGGCTGCTATGGTCACGCTGGACTATGACGGCAACGTGCTGGCCATTGTGGGCGGCCTGGGCGAAAAGACCAAGAGCCTTTCCCTGAACCGCGCCTATAATGTGGAGCGGCAGACCGGTTCTACCATCAAGCCCATCGGTGCCTATGCGCTGGGCATTGAGTACGGTCTGGTCAACTGGTCCACCATGCTCAACAACTCCCCCTTGTACCAGAAGCAGGATATGATCATCCGGGATGAGGACTACTGCCGCAAGAACGGCTTGATGGGCCTTTCCGATAAGCAGCTCCGTGCTTACCCCAACGCATGGCGCAGCTGGCCGCGCAACTACGGCGGCAACTATGGCGACGGCAGCGATCTCCCGCTGTGGAACGGCCTTGCCCGCTCGCTGAACACCATCGCGATCCGCGTGGGCGACCTTGTGGGCGCAAGCAATATCTTCAACTTCGTCTACAACACCCTGCAACTGAATACGCTGGACCCCACCAACGACGTGGGTCTGGCGCAGATGGTTATGGGCAGCCAGACCAAGGGTGTTACGCCCATGGCGCTGGCCGCAGCCTTCCAGATCTTCTATGATGGCGAGTACACCACCCCGCACCTGTACACCCGTGTGCTGGACCGGGAAGGCAACATCTATCTGGAAAACAACGCCACCAGCTATCAGGCACTGACCCCCGATACCGCTTATGTCATGAACCGTCTGCTGAAGAACGTTCTGTTCTCCAGCGTAGGTACTGCCAGCGGCCGCTACCCCAACTCCAACGGCATGGAGGCTTTTGGTAAGACCGGTACTGCCAGCGACGAAAAGGATCTGTGGTTCGTGGGCGGCACACCCTACTATGTCACCGCTGTGTGGTGGGGATATGATGCACCTTACGATATGACCAAGACTCTGTCCAAGCAGCAGGCCAAGACCCGCACCTGTGTGACCGCGTGGAAGGCGCTGATGGAGCAGGCACAGGCAGACCTGCCCTATAAGGCATTCCCCACCTCCGCAGGCGTGGTGGAGCGCCGCTACTGCACCCAGAGCGGATTGCTGGCCGGTGCAGGCTGCCCGAGCACTGCCGTGGGCTACTACCGTGCCGATGACCTGCCCGATACCTGCACCTATTCCCATGCTGCACCGCAGGCTGCTGCCCCTACCGAGAACACAGACGATGCTGTGTCCACCCAGCCGGTCATCCCCACCGATACCAGTGCACTGGACACGGAATAAGGACAAAAATCGTACTTTTTCACCCCCGTTGCTGAAAAATCCGGCAAGGACAGGGCGCACTTCACAAGACAAAACTGGACAAAGTGACAAAATAGCATCCGGGCTCTTGCATTGCAGGGGTTCGGATGCTATTATATTTTCTGCAAGAACACTTGTGTTTGAGAGGTGAACAAGTTGGAACGCCGTTTTTATCTGGTGGATGCGCAGGTGCTGCCGGAGGTTTTTCTCAAGGTGGTACGCGCCAAGGAGCTGCTGGCCAGCGGCGAAGCCCGCAGCATTTCGGCTGCGACCCGCGCCGTAGAGCTTTCGCGCAGTGCATTTTATAAGTATAAAGATTGTATCTTTGATTCCGAGAACGGCCGTGAGGTCATTACGGTCATGGCCACCCTGCGGGACGAGACCGGTGCGCTGCAAAGCCTTCTGGCCGGTATCAGCGCCGCAGGCGCCAGTATTGTGACCATCAACCAGTCCACCCCGGAGAATGGGGCTGCGCTGGTGGCGGTCACCATCCGCACCGATACCATGCAGATGTCCCCGGAGGAACTGACCGAAAAGCTTTCGCGCCAGCGCATGGTCGTGGGTGTGCGCTGTGGGTATAACCTGTAACAAAACAGGAAACGAGGGAAAGAGAGTATGGCTAAAATTGCAATTCTGGGCTTTGGCACGGTGGGCAGCGGCGTATACGAGGTGCTGTGCCACAATGCTGCAAGCGTCTCCCGCCGGGCTGGCGAACCGGTGGAGGTAAAATATATTCTGGACCCGAAGGATTTTACCGGCAACCCGGTGGAGCCTTTGGTGGTCAAGAATATCGACGTGATCCTGCAGGACCCGGAGATCCGGGTGGTGGTGGAGACCATCGGCGGCACCCGCTTTGCTTACCCCTATGTCAAGGCGTGTCTGGAGAGCGGCCGCAGCGTGTGCACCTCCAACAAGGAGATGGTGGCTACCTACGGCGCAGAGCTGCTGGCGCTGGCCAAGGAGCACGACTGTGCTTTCCTGTTCGAGGCTTCTGTGGGCGGCGGTACGCCCATCATCACCCCCATGCACCAGTGCCTGGCGGCCAATGTCATCACCGAAGTGGAGGGCATCGTGAACGGCACCACCAACTTCATGCTCACCAAAATGGTGCGGGAGAGCCTTGACTTTGAGGATGCGCTGCACATTGCGCAGGAGCTGGGCTACGCCGAGACCAAGGACCCCAGCGATGATGTGGACGGCCGCGATGCCTGCCGCAAGATCGCCATCCTGTCCTCCATGGTGTGCGGCCACCAGATCTACCCCCAGAACATCCCCACCCGGGGCATCCGCGCCATTACCGCCGCCGATGTGGCCAGCGCCGAAAAGCTGGGCTGCGTCATCAAGCTGATCGCATGGATGAAGCTTGGCAAGGACGGCAGCGTTGCCGCCGGTGTAGAGCCGTGTCTGGTGCCCAAAGCAAACCAGCTGGCCAGCGTGGACGATGTGTTCAACGCGGTGCTGGTCAAGGGCGATATGCTGGGCGATGTGGTGTTCTACGGCAAGGGCGCTGGCAAGCTGCCCACCGCCAGCGCTGTGGTGGCAGACGTGGTGGATGCCCTGAAAAACGGCGCACAGGTGCACGACAGCCTGTTCTGGCAGCCTGCGGACCCGGTGGACGGCATGCTCACCGACCCGGCTCCTGCTGCATATTATGTGCGTGTGGCGGGCATTGCACCCGCTGTGGTGGAGGCCATCTACGGCTATGGCAAGGTGGTGGATGAGCGGTACGAGGGCTGCGCCTACTTTGTGAAGCGCGCCGATGAGCGTGCGCTGGCAGAGGCCGCGCGCAAGGTGGAGGCCGTGGGCGGCAGCGTGAAGCTGGTGCTCAAGCGTCTGCCCGAGGAAGTGTAACGGAAAGGAACTGCGGCAATGAAGATCAAGGTTTCGGTTCCTGCCACCAGCGCCAACGTAGGCTCCGGCTTCGATGCGCTGGGTCTGGCAGTTACGTTGTACAACACGGTCACCTTTGAGGACAGCGAGGTGCTGGAGATCTCGGCATCGGACGGCACCCGCATCCCCCGGGGCGAGTCGAATCTCGTGTACCGCTCCGCCAAGGGTCTGTTCGAAAAGGTTGGCAAGCAGATCCCGCCCCTTAAGATCACCCAGACGAACCCCATCCCCATGGCACGGGGTCTGGGCTCTTCTTCGGCCTGCATCATCGCGGGTCTGCTGGGCGCAAACCGGATGCTGGGCGATGTGCTCAACACGCAGGAGCTGCTCACGCTGGCAACTGCCATTGAGGGACACCCCGATAACGTGGCCCCGGCACTGCTGGGCGGTCTGACCAGCAGCGTGTTCGAGGACGGCAAGGTGTATTCGGTCAAGCGGAATGTGGACGAAAGTCTCTGCTTTGCCGCCATCGTGCCGGACTACAAGCTGCTGACCGAGGCAGCCCGCGCTGCCCTGCCTAAAGAGGTGTCCCATAAGGACGCGGTGTATAACCTGTCCCGTGCGGCGCTGGTGCCCGCAGCCTTTTGCGAGGGACGGCACGACCTGCTGGCCATTGCCACCGAGGATAAGCTGCACCAGCAGTACCGGATGCCCCTGATGCCCGGCTCCCGCGAGGTGTTCGATATGGCGCGGCTGTGCGGCGCAAAGGCCGTGTATGTGTCCGGTGCAGGCAGCACCGTCATGGCTGTGGCAGAAAAGGCCGAGGCCGAAAAGTTCTATTCCAAGCTGGAAAAAGGTCTGGAGCTGCTGGAAGGTCTGGACGGATGTGAAGCATTTACACTGTTGCAGCTGGATGCCGATAACACCGGCGCAACCGTGGAATGATAAATGGGTAAGGGAAGTGCAAGAACGCTTCCGCCCGGCAAGCCCCCCGCAAGCGCGGGGCGTTAAAGAGGAGAGTGACAAGATATGGCGTTGATCGTACAGAAATTCGGCGGTTCTTCCGTAAAGGACCGTGACCGTATCTTCAACGTTGCGCGGATCGTGGCCAACACCCACAACGCGGGCAATGACGTAGTGGTGGTAGTCTCCGCACAGGGCGACACCACCGATGACCTGATCGCCAAGGCAGGGGAGATCACCCATAACCCCTCGGCGCGTGAGATGGATATGCTGCTGGCCTCCGGCGAGCAGATCAGCATCGCACTGCTGGCCATGGCGCTGAACGAGCTGGGCTGCCATGCCATCAGCCTGACCGGCTGGCAGGCTGGCTTCCGCACCGACCGTGCCTACACCAAGGCGCGCATCACCCGGCTGGAGACCGAGCGGATCTCCTCCGAGCTGGAGCGCAACCGTGTGGTGGTGGTGGCAGGTTTCCAGGGTCTGAACAAGCTGGACGATATCACCACGCTGGGACGCGGCGGCTCCGACACCAGTGCTGTGGCCATTGCCGCTGCCCTGCACGCTGACCGCTGCCAGATCTATACGGATGTGGAGGGCGTTTACACCGCCGACCCGCGCAAGG
>OGGA01000594.1_pt1 | contig 23897 bp, 10 predicted proteins | sample 1571041 | NCBI WGS metagenome assembly OGGA01 (sample SAMEA2582057, study PRJEB24529) | metagenome | biome: Human gut stool | place: China | collected 2011 | reverse complement strand
TGTGCATCCATTGCTTTTGCAGGGAAGATTTGTGAGAATCCCCATTGGATAAACAGACGTTCTATCGGGTCGGTATTGTCACTGCACCAGAATTCTGTGAAATATTTCAGGGCCTCGTAGTCGCAACGTGCGCCGCCACCGGAGCAGAGCATCATCGGTGTATTGGGATATTTCTCTTTCACACGTTTGAGTACATTGTATATGCCGCGTACATGGTCGATATAAAGTTGTCCCTGTTTGTTTTTCAGGTAGGGAGAATAGACGTTGGTGATCGGTGAGTTGCAGTCCCACTTGAAATAGGCAACTTCCGGATTCTCAGTCAGGATGTTGTCGACTACGCCGAACACAAAGTCCTGCACTTTCGGGTTGCTGAGGTCGAGAACCAGTTGGTTACGATAGTAATAAGTCTTGCGGTTCGGCAGGGTGATAGCCCAGTCGGGGTGCTTTTCAAAGAGTTCGCTTTTCGGGTTGACCATTTCCGGCTCAATCCAGATGCCGAACTTCACTCCGGCTTCTTTAGCGGATTTCACAAGAGCAGGGATACCGCCGGGCAGTTTGGATTTCATTGCTTCCCAATCGCCTAGTCCGGCATTGTCGCTGTTGCGCGGATGCTTGTTGCCAAACCAGCCGTCATCGAGCAGGAACATATCTACCCCAAGATGTTTGGCCTCTTTCATTAGTTCGGAAAGGAGTTGTTCGTCGAATTTGAAGTAAGTGTTTTCCCAGTTGTTCAGTAGGGAGAGGCGGTCACCTTGTCCGTCTTTCAGCTGATAGTTGCGAGCCCAGGCGTGAAGGTTGCGGCTGGCCTCGCCCGTTCCGTTATTGCTGAAAGTGAACATAAATTCGGGAGTCGTGAATACTTCGTTCGCTTTCAATTCATAATCAGATGCATAAGGGTTGATGGCAGGGATTACGCGCAGGTTACCAACGTTGTCTACTTCGAATGTAAACTGGAAGTTACCGGTCCAGCCGATCGTACCCAGCATCACGCGGCCTTGTGTTTCCTGTGCCGATTGTCCGAATCCCAGTTCGAAGAACGGATGTGTATGCATGGCGGCACGGCTGCCCAACTTGGTGTCGATTACTTTCTTTCCGAACTGTAACTGCTGGCTGCTCATTTGAGCTTCTTTGGCCCAGTCGCTGCTGAACTCGGTTAGGAAATACTTGGAGTCGGAGAAATAGAGCATTGTGGAAGCATAGCGCCACAGGGTGACGGGTTTCTTCTCGTTGTGCTTGATTTCGCTCCATGTCTTGATGACGTTTTCTTTCGGATAAGCGATGTAGTGCAGAGTTACCTCTACCGGATATTGGTCGTCTTTGAGGTTGATAATTGTCTCTGTTCCCCCTGTCACGGCCTTCTGCTCGGAAGATACATAGCGGAGAATCGTACTTGGATTTCCGTCGCTGTGAGTGATAGCCACAGCCGGTTCGAAATAGTCTTCGGCACCGGAACCCGGATAGACTTCCCAGCCGCGTGTAGAAACACTGCCGTCACTGCCACCTTTTACATAAGGCGAAAAGTGCTTGATATCTTGCTCATTTAGTAGTTTGTCACCCAGATAAGCCTGATAAAGTCGGCCGTTAGGGGCTACTTGAAGGATTAGGTCTGTGTTGTCCGTTGAGATTTGGATAACACTCTTTTCCTGGGCTTTCACTTGTGCCAAGGTAAACAAAGCCATTAGTAGTAGAAATAGTTTCTTCATGTTGTTTTGAATAATAATTATTGGGTATTAGTTAGCTTACAGGCATAAAAACGCTCAAAGATAATGATAATTTATGATGTACGGGCCAGATTTTGATGCTGACACTAAATTCTACGGTAAATAAGTCACCGTTAAACATAGCTTATACACCCGCTATACATCTGTTATCCGGTAGGTATTGTTCTGTCGGAATACCGATATTGTTAATTTGCCACGGCCGTGGAGAGTATTCGTCACACCCGTGGTAATATCTCGTCACGCCTGTGGAAAGAACTCTCCACGGCCGTGGCAGATTAACTAAAGCGGTGCTCCAACCTAACTATACCGGTATTCCAATCGAACTATACCGGCTTCCCTTCCCATAAAGTCCCACTTAACAAACCCTCCGACAAGCTGCTTGCCGGAAAGGGAGGAATGACATGGCAATTAAAGTGAGTACATCTACTGTTCAAAAAATAATCTTACTTACTTGCTTTTTTCGTTTGATTTTCATACTTTTAGCCTCCGTAAACCCTTTAAAAATTAATCCTATGGATAGCATTCTTTTCTGGCTGGTTCCGGTCGCTTCCGTGTTAGCCCTCTGCTTTGCTTATTACTTCCATAAGCAAATGATGAAGGAGAGTGAAGGTACTCCCCAAATGATAAAAATTGCCGCTGCTGTGCGCAAAGGCGCTATGTCTTACCTGAAACAGCAATACAAGATTGTAGGCTGGGTGTTTCTGGGGCTGGTCATTTTGTTTTCAATCATGGCCTACGGTTTCCACGTTCAGAATGCTTGGGTGCCTATCGCTTTCCTGACGGGTGGTTTCTTTTCCGGCCTTTCCGGTTTTCTGGGGATGAAAACGGCAACTTATGCATCAGCCCGTACAGCCAATGCGGCACGCGGTTCGCTGAATGCCGGATTGAGGATTGCCTTTCGGAGCGGTGCGGTAATGGGACTTGTCGTAGTCGGTCTCGGCCTGCTCGACATTTCTTTCTGGTATTTGTTGCTGAACGAAGTGATTCCTGCTAACGCACTGACACCGACTCATAAACTCTGTGTAATCACTACCACCATGCTTACTTTCGGTATGGGGGCCTCCACTCAGGCACTCTTCGCCCGTGTCGGCGGTGGTATCTATACGAAAGCTGCCGATGTGGGGGCCGACCTTGTAGGTAAGGTAGAGGCCGGAATCCCCGAAGACGACCCGCGCAACCCTGCCACTATTGCCGATAACGTAGGTGACAACGTGGGTGACGTGGCCGGCATGGGAGCCGACTTGTACGAATCTTATTGCGGTTCGATCCTGGCAACTGCCGCGCTTGGTGCTGCCGCCTTTATTCATTCTTCGGACACGGCTATGCAGTTCAAAGCGGTTATTGCTCCGATGTTGATTGCGGCTGTCGGGATTATCCTTTCTATTATAGGTATCTTCGCCGTCCGTACCAAAGAGAATGCGAAGATGAAAGATCTGCTTGGTTCGCTGGCGTTCGGTACAAACCTCAGTTCTGTACTTATCGTCGTTGCTACTTTCTTTATCCTGTGGCTTTTGCAGTTGCAGAACTGGGTTTGGATCTCCTGTGCGGTGGTTGTCGGCCTGCTTGTCGGCATTGTGATAGGCCGTTCTACTGAATATTATACTTCCCAATCCTATCGTCCTACTCAGAAGTTGAGTGAAAGCGGGAAGACGGGACCTGCTACGGTCATCATTTCCGGCATCGGTCTGGGAATGCTTTCTACGGCTATCCCCGTTATTGCAGTTGTGGTGGGTATCATTGCTTCTTATCTACTGGCTGCTGCCGGCGATTTTGCCAATATCGGTATGGGGTTGTACGGAATCGGCATTGCTGCCGTCGGTATGCTTTCTACGCTGGGAATCACTTTGGCAACGGACGCTTACGGCCCGATTGCGGATAACGCAGGCGGAAACGCAGAAATGTCCGGCTTGGGTGAAGAAGTCCGCAAACGTACCGATGCGCTCGATTCTCTCGGAAACACGACTGCCGCAACCGGAAAAGGTTTTGCGATTGGTTCTGCTGCCTTGACGGGATTGGCTTTGCTCGCTTCTTATATTGAAGAAATACGTATCGGACTGACTCGTCTCGGCAATATGGATCTGACTTTCTCGGACGGAAATACAATCAGTGTGGCAAATGCTACTTTCATTGACTTCATGAACTATTATGAAGTGAACCTGATGAATCCGAAGGTACTTTCGGGGATGTTCCTCGGCTCTATGATGGCTTTCCTGTTCTGCGGGCTGACCATGAATGCCGTGGGATGTGCGGCAGGACACATGGTGGACGAAGTGCGCCGTCAGTTCCGTGAAATAAAAGGTATCCTGACGGGAGAAGCCGAACCGGACTACGAACGTTGTGTGGAAATCTCTACGAAGGGGGCACAGCGCGAAATGGTGGTTCCTTCATTGATTGCTATCATTGCCCCTATCTTTACGGGACTTGTCTTCGGTGTTCCCGGTGTGCTTGGTTTGTTGATCGGTGGTTTGAGCAGCGGTTTCGTGCTCGCTATCTTTATGGCAAATGCCGGTGGTGCCTGGGATAATGCAAAGAAATATGTGGAAGAAGGCAATTTCGGAGGAAAAGGAAGTGAGGTTCATAAGGCAACGGTGGTGGGCGATACGGTGGGCGACCCGTTTAAAGATACCTCCGGTCCGAGCTTGAATATATTGATAAAGCTTATGAGCATGGTAGCCATTGTAATGGCAGGACTTACGGTTGCCTGGAGTCTGTTCTAAGGATTTTGTGTTAAAAAGATAAGAAAATGGAGACCGGAATCTAGGTCTCCTTTTTTATTTCATTTACCTTTGCAGAGATAAAAACGATAAAGATGCTATTACCTTATTTAAATGAGAATCTGATAGAAGCAGGATGCGATGAGGCAGGCCGCGGCTGTTTGGCGGGTTCTGTCTATGCTGCTGCTGTCATTCTTCCGAAAGATTTTAAGAATGAGTTACTGAATGACTCCAAGCAACTGACGGAGAAACAACGTTATGCCCTGCGTGAGGTAATAGAACGTGAAGCGATAGCATGGGCGGTGGGTATCGTTTCACCCGAAGAGATAGATGAGATAAATATCCTGCGTGCTTCTTTCCTGGCCATGCATCGTGCTGTCGATCAACTGTCCACCCGTCCCGAACACCTGCTCATTGACGGAAACCGGTTCAATAAATATCCCGGTATCCCGCATACCACGGTAATCAAAGGCGACGGAAAATACCTTTCGATAGCTGCTGCATCTATTCTGGCCAAAACGTATCGTGATGATTATATGAACCGTCTCCACGAAGAGTATCCCTATTATGACTGGAACCGTAATAAAGGGTATCCTACCAAAAAACACCGTGCCGCCATTGCCGAACATGGAACAACTCCTTATCATCGGATGACGTTCAATTTGTTGGGAGGTGAACAACTTTCTTTGGACTTTTAATTCCCGTTGTTCCTTTCTTAAATTATATTTTCTACATTTTTTTGCAGTATAAGCACGATTTTAGCCTGTTTAGTGCTTGAATTGTTCTGTTTAGGCTAAAAAAGTGTTGCTTCGTGCTTTTAATTGTTATTGAAATGCTATATATTTGCAAACAATAATAAGAATTAAAAAGTTTAAAATCATGGCAACGAACAAGCTACTAAGCTCTACTAAGCTCATTGGGGTATTTTTCATTATGTTAGTTTGTGCACTTCCTGCAAATGCACAGTTCTTGCGTACTTCTTATTTTATGGAAGGTACGCATTATCGTCAACAGCTGAATCCGGCTTTGACGCCGACTAAAGGTTACTTCAATCTTCCGGTGATTGGTGCAGTTAATGCAACTGTGGGGTCTACTTCATTAGGATATCAGGATATTATTGATATTATTGATGACGGAGATGATTTCTATACGAAACCGGATTTCATGAACCGGCTGAAAGATAACAATAAGTTGAATGTGAACTTTAGTACGGAAATCCTTTCTGCCGGTTGGTACAAAGGAAAGAACTTCTGGTCGTTCAACATTGGCCTTCGTACCGATATTGGTGCGAACTTGACTAAATCTATGTTTACTTTCCTGAATGAGATGGAGACTGTTGAAGAAAACTGGAGAAACAGTAACTATGATATCAGTGGTCAGCAATTGAATATCAATGCTTATACTGAAATTGGTTTAGGACTCTCACGTCAGATTAACAGTCGTTTGACAGTCGGTGCCAGAGTGAAAGCTTTGTTGGGTATCGGTAATATGGAGTTAAAACTCAAAAATGTGGCAATGAGTGCTAATCTGCCCAGTGATGCAGAGATTGCAAAGTGGTCAGATGGAAATTATTGGAGTGGCTTAAGCCCAGAAGAAGCTATTAAACAAGCTACTGAATTGAAAACAAAATTTGATAATTACCATGCAAATTTGAATGTTGGTGCAGAATTGAAGAGTTCTTTCAAAGGTTTGGAATTACAAGAAGAAGAGGGTAAGGATTATGTAACAGACTTCGAATTTGATAGTGGCAAATTGGGTATCGCTGGTTACGGTTTTGGTATTGATTTGGGTGCTTCTTATAAAATATTGGATAATCTGACTGTATCTGCATCTATTCTTGACTTAGGTTTTATCTCTTGGTCAAAATCAAGTACGAAGATTGCGTCAGCCAATCCGGATCCTATTGATATTAAAGGAAGTACTTATGCAGCAATGGTCGATCCCGCTAATCCTGAAACATCTGTGATGAATGCAGTAAAGCAGTTGCAGGATGATACTCAAGGGTATATGGATCGTGTAACTAACGGTGATGTACTCGACTATGATATGTTGCAACTCGAAGTAGGTGATGCAAAAGAATCTCGTAAGTCCCGTCTGGCTTCTACATTGGTGTTGGGTGCAGAATACGGTTTCTTCAATAACAAATTAGCTGTTGGTGTATTGTCTACCACTCGTTTTGTACAACCTGACGCTCTTACAGAGTTGACATTCTCTGCAAATTATCGTCCGAAAAGCTGGTTTAACGTTGCACTTAGCTATTCTGCCATTCAGTCAGCAGGAAAATCTTTCGGTCTTGGTCTGAAATTAGGGCCGTTGTTCCTCGGAACCGACTATATGTTCTTAGGAAAGAACTCTAACACTGTTAATGGATTTGTTGGAGTTTCTATTCCGTTGGGTGGAAGAAAAAGTAAACAAGGATAAAAAATAATTTCTCTCTCTAAACATTCTCTTTTAATTAATTCTCTATAGAAGAAAAAACGTATTTCCTATTATTATTTATAGCTCGCTACTTTTGAATTATTCTAATAAGATATTCTGAGTAGTGAGCTTTTCTATTATTATTTAATATTTGTCGTCTATTCATGGCAATACTCATAAAAAGAATTATGAAGTGGCAAGGCTTTTATACTTTTGGGGCTATTAACTTTCAGAACTGAATATATTCTATATCTTTGTACAAAACATCTATTGAAAGAATTATATCCTAGACATGACAAAGAACCCTTTAATCTTATTCATAATACTGATTATGGCAGCGTCTGGTGCACTTGCTCAAGATCAGCGATTATTCAAGAACCTGACTGTTAGCGACGGATTACCTCATAGTGAGATAACATCTATTATACAAGATAAGACAGGTTTTTTATGGCTTGGTACTCTCAATGGACTAACCCGGTACGATGGTAATTCAATGAAAACATATATCCGAGATAACTCATCCAACTCATTGAGTAATATTCGTATCATCTCACTATACCACGACAGTGATTCTCTATTATTCATAGGAACGGAAGGAGGAGGGTTAAATGTTTTCAATCTTTATAAAGAAAGTTTTGAGAATACCGCTATCTTGAAAGTTGAAAGTGAGTTGTCTTCTCAAATCGTTTATGCTATCCGAAAGGGAATAAATGAGAAAATATGGGTTGGCACGGATACCGGACTTTGGGTATTGCAAAAACAAGGAACCTCTTTTTCTTATCAGGAGTATATACCTAATATTCCAATGGTTACTGATATAAAAGAGGTTGATCAGGATATTTTATGGGTTACATCTAATACTGGGGTTTATGAGATAAACAAACACACAAGACAGGCTAGACTACTTTTTGATCATCATTGGGCGTGTATGCAGGACTTGTCACTTGATGCAACTCTTATTGGCGGAGCAGATGGACTCTTTTTGTATACACGTGGAGGGGGGTGGAGAAAGATACTTGATGTAAATATTGCTACGATCTGCATTACAAGCAATCACGAGATATGGATTGGTACCATGAACGATGGCCTATTTAAGTTTAGTCATGACTTGAAGTTGTTGGCAACCTACCAATATGGCCATATATGGCAAAGTAAAGGACTAAGCAATAATCATATACGTGCGTTCTGTGAAGATTTCTCAGGTAACTTATGGATTGGTACACGAAATGGCATGAGCAAGTTGACACTTGGAGGAAAAGAGTTTGAAGTTTATAATAGTATTCTTGATGAGAATCTACGTGAAGGGCAGACGGTTAGAAACAAGACTGCAACCTTTTTTGAAGATGAAGACGGACGTTTGTGGATTGGTTCTCAAGCTACTGATTTGAGGATTCTTGACAGAAAAACGCAGAAACTGCAAACTATTGACGCCCGAAGAGCACCTGAACTGGCAAATGAAACAATCTCAGCATTCTTCCTCGACCGAAAAGGAAATCTATGGATCGGTACATGGGATAATCTTTTTATATTATCTAAAATAGAGAGAGATAAAATAGATAGTAATGCGCCGTTGAAACTTACTTCTATGCTTCGTAAGCATCATATTTCTCCAATGACAATTTTTAAGATCATAGAAGATAAAGACGGAGAACTATGGATGAGTACAACTCGGGGAATATATAGGTATATACCGTCGGCAGAAGATTATTATAATGGCACTTTTCTGAATTACAGTAATACTGCCACCAGTAATAATGTATTGACCAACAACTTCATGACAGATATTTTTGTAGACCAGGTATCGGCTGGGGCTAATAAAATAATCTGGGCCGGGACTAGTAACGGACTTAATAAGCTGCTTTTTACCAAAGAAGGGATGAAGGTACTCCATATTAAGAATGATACGACTTCTACCGGCTTGAAAGGTGAATTTATTTCTGTCATTCATCAAGATAGTAATTCAGATTTATGGATAATTGGAATTGATGGCTGGATGAATAAACTGATAGACAATAGATATAATGATGAATATCCCCAATTTAATAGTCTTAATATCAATGAAAATGGGACATTCAATACTACCGAATCATTGCAAGAAGATGGGTATGGAAATTTTTGGATGGGAGGAGTGCGTCTTGTACGCTTTGACCCTAAATTAGTTGCGTTCCGTTATTTTGATGAGCAGGACGGTTTGCAGAGTAATTCATTTAAAATATGGTCTTCCTATAAACTTCGTTCAGGCGAATTAGTATTTGGCGGAATCAACGGCTTTACGATTTTTGCTCCCCAGAATTTTAAAGATAATAAGATTGTTCCCAAAGTTGCTTTGACAGACTTTATGATCTTTGATAAGGAAGTCAAGCCGCTTCAGCCTTATGATGGACGTATAATTTTGAGGCAATCACTGAACATGACAAAAAAGATTACGTTGCCTTATGATATGAATAGTATTAGTATTTCATTTGTTGCCTTGCACTTTGTTTCTCCTTCAAAGAATAATTACCGTTATATGTTGGAAGGAGAGGATAAGGGCTGGCGGTATGCACAAGGAAATAAAAACCGGGCAATTTATACTAACCTGAAACCCGGAACTTATACTTTTAAAGTATATGGAAGTAATTGTGATAATCTATGGACTGATTATCCGCGAACCATTGAGATTGTAGTAACTCCTCCTTTCTGGCAAACTAATGCCGCATACTTTATCTATTTTTGTCTTTTGGTTATTGCTCTGTTGCTTTTCAGGCGAAACCTGATTATGACGGAAAAAAGAAAAAATGCACTTATAATGGAACATCACATGAGAGAGGAGGAAAATAAGATACATCAGATGAAATTGAAGTTCTTTACGGATGTGTCACATGAGTTGAAGACTCCGTTGGCTCTTATTTACTCGCCTATTGAAGAATTGATCAATGAACCGGGATTAGAACCTCTTGTCGCACGGAAATTGATGTTTGTGCGGCGTAATATTGGGCGGTTGCTCAATCTGGTCGAGCAGATTATGGATTTCAGAAAGTTTGATAATAACATGATGCAATTGGCTATTACAAGAGAAAATCTAATTGGTTTGTGCCGTTCCGTAATGTGTTATTTTGAGGATGAGGCAGAACGGAGAAGCATACGTTTCATTTTTCATTCGAACAAGGAGAACATTGAAGTCTGGATTGATAAAGAAAAAATCGAGAAGGTGCTGATGAATATAATTAGCAATGCTTTCAAATATACTAAAAACGGGGGAGAGATTTCTATTGATTGTAGGGAGAAAGATAATAGGGTTATTTTGCATATCTGCGATAATGGCTTGGGAATAAAGACAGATGATGTAAATCATATATTCGAACGATATTATCAAGGAGAAAATTCGACACAGGGTGGCACCGGAATAGGACTGGCCTTGGCTAAAGCGGTTATTGACCAGCACAAGGGGCGTATTTGGGTAGAGTCAACTTATACAAAAGGTACAGACTTCTATGTGGAATTATTATTGGGAAAGGATCATTTTGATAATGATAAAGTAAAAATCCAGCCGAAATCTATCACTGTAACAACTTCGAAAACAACAGAAATGTCTGAACTTGGTGAACATATTTCTTTAGACTTGTTGTCGGAAGACGAAAAACCGGTTGTATTAGTAGTAGATGATAATATAGAGATGTTAACCTATCTGGAAGAATCATTATCGAATTATTTTACGGTCATTACAGCTGTGAACGGCGAGTTAGCCTGGAAAATAGCTTTGAAAAAAGAAACGGACTTGATTATTAGTGATGTGATGATGCCGGTTATGGATGGTATCGAATTGTGTTCAAAAATAAAGAATGACATTCGCCTGTCACATATCCCTGTCATTCTTTTGACAGCGAAAGGGGAGGTGGAGCATAAAATAGAAGGATATGAGTCCGGAGCGGACGAGTATATCTCTAAACCATTCAACCTGAAGTTGTTGATGGTGCGGATTAATAATATCATCAGGCAACGTAATGAACTAAGAGTTGCATTTAGAAAACAGATAGTGGTTGAACCGACGAAATTAACGGTAACTACATTGGATGAGCAATTGTTGAAGAAATGTGTAGAACTTATTGAGGCTAATATTGCTGATCCTGATTTCAATGTAGACGAGTTGTGTAGAGGAGTGGGGCTTAGTCGGCCGGCGGTATATAAGAAGGTGAAATCGTTGACCGGTCTGTCGGTTGTTGAGTTTATACGCTCTATACGGTTGAAGCGAGCAGCACAATTATTGGCACAAGATAAATCGTCGATAAGTGACGTGATGTATCAGGTTGGATTTAATAATCGTTCTTATTTTAGCTTGCGATTTAAAGAAGAGTTTGGATGTAATCCTAATGAATATGAAGTAGAAGAATGAATAAAAGATAGGCAATATTTTTCTTCTCTAACCCTTCAATGAAATATTTTTTCCCTTTATATAGCTGTTTTTAAGGGGTGTAACGATTCATGTTAACATTGGAACGATTTGTTTTCGTACCCTAATGCCTAAAGCCCTACTTTTGTTCATGTGATTAAAAACAACATTGTTAACCCTCTAATGAATAAAGCCTATGATAGCCTTATAAAGAAATAACCATGAGCGTAAAACCTATAAACAGGTAATATCAGATCTATTAATTTATTGTGAAACTTATTAATCTAAAAACATGGAAACAAAACCGAAAAGACCTTGGTACCTGATCGGATTATTGATTCTGCTTTTAAGTACATTTCCTTCGTATGGGAGTCTATTAATGGCACAACAAAGTAGAAAAGTAACGGGTACTGTATTGGATTATGCAAAAGAACCGATAATTGGTGCTAATGTTATTCTCAAAGGTACATCCCGGGGTGTTATAACGGATGTAAAAGGTGAGTTTACATTAGATAATGTAACTACCGCCAGTATTATACAAATATCTTATATCGGATATAAAACTAAAGAAATCACAGTAGGACAACAAAAAAATCTTGTGGTGATGTTATCGGAAGATTCGGAGAATTTGGATGAAGTCGTTGTTGTGGGGTATGGAACGCAAAAACGAGCTTCCATTACAGGATCAGTAGCCAATATTGTTTCTAAAGAGCTGACAGCCGTGAAAACGGGAAGTGTTGCCAATACCTTAGTAGGAAGGCTTCCCGGCCTGAGAGCCGTACAACGCTCGGGTGCTCCTGGGGAGAATATTCCGGAGATGGATATTCGTGGTTTTGGCAATGCGCTGATTATTGTTGACGGGGTAGAACGTAGTTTTGCAAAACTGGACCCGAACGATGTGGAATCAATCAGTATATTGAAAGATGCTTCTGCGGCTGTATATGGTAGTAAAGGTGCAAATGGCGTTATTCTGGTGACTACTAAAAAAGGGACTGAAAGCAAACCTAAGTTTGAATATTCCGGTTGGTATGGTTTCCAACGTATGACCCGTTATCCGGAGGTGTATAATTCTTATCAATACGCTATGTTGTCCAATGAAGCCGCCAATAATATTGGTTTGGCAGATGTATATAATGAGGAGAAAATGGAGAAGTTCAGAACAGGTGATGGTGAATTCTATAAAAGTACGAACTGGCTTCATGCGATCACACGAGATAATGCTCCGGAGACTTCTCATAATTTCAGTGTAAAGGGAGGGAATGAATATGCCAGATATTATTTGTCTGCCGGAGTAATGGACCAACAGTCTTATTTTAGATCTAATGACTGGAATAATCGTCGATATAGTATGCATGCGCATATCGGAACAACTTTGGCTAAAGGATTAGACGTAGATGTATTGCTGACAGCACAGTCTGATCGTCGTAATGTGTCTGGTGGTAGTGGCGTTTTTCAAAGTATACAGCAGGCAAAGCCATTCGGAAGCCCTTATTATTTTGATGAACCGGTTGGACCGTTACGTTCTACCTTCAAAGAATATGGGCAGGGCATTTTTGATGAGAGATACCTGAATAGCAGTCTTGATATAAATTGGGAGATTCCTTGGGTGAAAGGATTGAAGGCTAAAGCAAAAATGAGTTACGATTTCAGGAATTATAAAAATAAAAATTTTAATCCCAAAGACCCTTATACTTATGAACCGACAGAATCCGGTGAGATAGTAAAGGCAGAAGTCGGTTCTACGGTAGGTAAGTTGAATCAGGAAATGGGGAATAATATTACCAAGGATATGCAATTTTCATTAAACTATACTCGTACATTTGGGAAACATGATATCTCAGCTATGGCTATGTATCAGGCAACTAACCCCAGTTATGAGTGGATGACGGGTTTCCGGGAGTTTATGATAAATTCATTGCCTGTTCTAAATGCAGGTAACGATCTGAAACAGAATAATGGTGGAACGGAAGGTTCTAGTCTGGTAATGGCATTGATCGGTCGTGTGAATTATGCTTATGCGAATAAATATATGATTGAAGGAGTGTTGAGATATGACGGTTCCAGTACTTTTGCTCCCGATAAACGTTGGGGCACTTTTCCTTCAGTGTCTATTGGTTGGAGAATTTCGGAAGAGTCCTTTTTTAAGGAAAACATTTCCTTTATTAGTAATTTTAAGTTACGTGCATCTTACGGTGTGGTAGGTGATCAGGGAGGTTTTTCTCCTTTCCAATATCTCGAAGGATATTATTATCCGAGTGGCAAATACTTGTTTACAGAGAATGTAACGACTATCGGATTATCTTCGAGCGGTATTGCCAATCCGGATCTTACTTGGTTTGAGTCTAAAATAGCTAATATAGGATTTGAACTTTCTATTCTTAATGGATTGTTTACTGCTGAGTTTGATATGTTTAGACGTGATCGCAGTGGACTTATGGCACGTCGGAATCTTACTTTGCCTACTTCTTTCGGAACTGAATTGCCGGAAGAAAACTTAAATTCGGATATGACTAGAGGTTTTGAATTGGTATTGGGACATAATAATACAATAGGGGATTTTACATACGGAGTGAAATCAAATGCTACTATTACCCGGAGTCGTAATAAGTATGTGGAGCGTGCACCGGATTCTAATAAATATACAAACTGGCGTAATAACTCGAATGATCGTAATAAAGATCTCACATGGGGATATACAATGATTGGTCAATTCCGAGATTACGAAGAAATACTAAATTCTCCTGTTCAGGATAGTAATGGAAACAAATCTTTGTTACCAGGGGATTTTAAGTATAAAGATTTGAATGGTGATAACATTATTGACGATAATGATGTTTCTGTTATCGGATTAGGAAATACGCCTTTTATTTATTTCGGGTTAAATTTGACTGCTGCCTGGAAAGGATTTGATGTAAATGTATTGTTTCAGGGAGCCGGAGGACATAAAATTCAGTTGGGCTCTGCATTTTATCAGAGTTTTATGAATGAAGGAAACAGTAACGGTATGGCTATCTGGATAGAACGTTCTCACCGCGTTGATTCAAAAGATCCTGCGAGTGAATGGATTATTGGTAAATTACCGCCGGTGCGGAAGGCCGGATTTGCCAATAACGAAAAGGTAAATTCATATTATCTATTGGATGCGGATTATTTGAGGTTAAAGAATCTGGAAATAGGCTACACTGTTCCTAAGGGCCTGACTTCAAAGATAGGAGTCGATAAGATACGAGTATTCTTTAATGGCAGTAATCTGCTGACATTTACCAAAGGTTGGTTAATGAAGAATATCGACCCGGAAAATAATAACTCTAATGCATGGTATTATCCGCAAGCTAAGATGTATAATTTCGGTTTAAGCTTATCATTTTAAAAACACTATCTGGTATGAAAAAGAATAAATGGATTAATATAATTGTTACGGCGGCAGTACTCTTTTCAACGTCAGGTTGTATGGACTCTTTCAGTGATATAAAGTCGAACAATAAAATACTTCCAAAGGATGTTTGGAACGATCCGGCAGCTATAACGGGCATACTTGCAAATATGTATAATAGTATGATTATTGAGGACTTTAGCTATTTCTATGGAGACTACTCATGGCGTAGCATGGACCTGTCTGCCATGTCGGATGAATGTACGGCGGGATTTCAGAAAGAACCTGCTTTTGATCAATATAATGCAGTTTTTGAGTATCCGGATGAATTTTTAGGTAATTACATTTATATTCAGGGGGATCAGGGAGGAGAAGGAAATGTACGTTCCGTGTATCCAGAATCTTATCGACTGATAAGAAATTGCAATGACTTTCTGGAGAAAATAATCGATGCTCCGATGAATGAGGATGAGAAGAAAACAACAATTGGTGAAGTCAAATTCTTGAGAGCTTGGGTTTATTTTACTTTGGTAAAAAGATATGGTGGTGTACCTCTTATTGATAAACCGCAGCAGTATACGGGTAAAGAATCGTTAGCTGAATTGGAAGTTCCCCGTTCAACGGAAGAAGAAATTTTTCGATTTATTATCAAGGATTGTAAAGAGGCTGCCGAAGCATTACCCGAGGTGCGAACTACTGAAAAAGCCCGAGTGACGAGATATGCTGCTTTGGCCCTTTGTTCACGTGCTGCGTTATACGCTGGTTCTATTGCTAAATATGGTAAAGTGGGACTGGGTAAACTTACTGGTATTGAAAGTTCTAAGGCAGATGAGTTCTATCAAATTGCTTATGATGCTGCGGATTTTATTATTAAAAAAGGACCTTACAAATTATTTAACCAGATACCGGACAAGGAACAGAATTTTAATAAATTGTTCGTTACAAAAGATAATGGAGAATACATCTTCGAGAAACTTTTTGACGTAGCTACGGGATTGGGAAATTCATACGATAAGAAACATTTGCCTTATTCTTATTGCCGTTGGGGATCCATCACTCCTACTTTTGAAATGGTCGAAGCTTTTGAATATCAGGATGGTTCGGAAGGAAAGATAGATATTGGACAGTCATTCGAAACAACGTATGAAATGTTTCAAGGGAAAGATCCTCGATTCTTAGCTTCCATTTATGTACCGGGTTCTTCTTTGTTGGGCTCAACAATGCAGTTTCAAAGAGGATTGATTTTGAAAGATGGTTCCAAATATTATGCCCAAAGCGCTCCCGGTCCTTCTTACTTGTTGGAGACATATATTGATCCTGAAACACAACGTAAAGATACCATTTTTGGTAAAGATGGAGGTACATATACAGGAGATGCTTCGAAAACAGGATTCAATATTCGTAAGTTTGTCAATGAGAATCTGAAGACTGAAGCACAATGGGATTTCGGCAAGACCGAAACATCTTTCCCGATTTTCAGATTGGCTGAAGTCTATCTGAATCTAGCTGAGGCTGCTGTGGAAATGGGTAAGTACCAGACTGAAGCTTTTGAGGCTATTAAAAAAATACGGGATAGGGCTGGAGTGGTAACTCCTTTTGCGGTAGTGGATGTGGAGAAAGTAAGGCACGAACGTCAGGTGGAATTAGCTTTTGAAGGGCATCGCTTTTGGGATATGAAAAGGTGGCGTGTTGCACATCTACCGGTAGATCAGGGTGGTCTTAACGGTTTCCGTGGGGCAGGGCTACATCCCTTCTTTGATTTGCGTATTCGAAAGTACGTGTTTGAAGTTGCTAATGATTTGCCTAAACGGCAGCGTGTCTTTACAGAGAAAAACTATTATACTAAATTCTCAGGAAATGATATGAATTCAAATCCTAGTTTGATTCAGAATCCGGAATTTCTAAACTAAACTCAATTTGTAAGTTATGAAAACTAAATATTTAATAGGAATCATTGTTCTAATAGGAGGTATACTGGCAGCATGTGAAAAGGATAATTATGATGCACCGAATGGTGGATTGTATGGGTTAATCATTGATCAGCAGACGGGTAAACCTGTGCCATTGCCGGTAGAAGGTTCAACGGGAACGATTATTAGAATCATGGAGATTGGAACAAAAGCTACACAGCCTGTAGGGTTTTACGCTAAGCAGGATGGATCGTATGCTAATACAAAAGTTTTTAATTGTGATTATTCTGTTACTGCAACCGGTCCGTTTCAAACTGTAGGAGAGTATACAACCACAGTAAAAGGACAGACGAAACTGGATATTATTGTTATTCCGTATTCTCGTATCGAAGCATCGGCTGAAGCGAATGGAGAAGTAGTTACTTTAAGCTACAAGGTGAGTAAGAACGATCCGGCTTATAAATTGACGGAGGTATATGCTTATTGGGATTATCAGAAGTTGGTTGATGATGTAAGTAGCCATTATAGCCGGAAACTAACGGAAAGTACTGGTAGTGAGAATGGGACATTTACTTTTAATTTAGCAACAGATAATACTTATCAAACTAATAAGTATAAAATACAGGTAAATGGTAACAGGGTTTATTTCAGGATCGGAGCCAAGACAAACGGATATGTCAATTACAGTGAAGTAATGGAAGTAACAATCAATACGGGAGAATAAACAACATGAAAACAAAAATATATCATCTGCTGGTATGCATAGCAGGATTACTCTGTCTGTACGCTTGTGACGACGAGAAAAATAATTCGGAAGTTGTAATGCTTCCTCGGATCATGACTGTGGCTCCGACGGATATCAAAGCCACATCTGTATTGGCTGGCGGACACGTAATGTCCGATGGAGGTGGAAATATAACAGAAAGGGGAGTCTGCTGGGCTACAACTGAAAGCCCGACAACTGATAATGACAAGAAACTTTGTGGAACAGGAAAAGGGACATTCCAACATGTTATCACAGGGCTGGTTCCTGGTAAAACCTATAACATACGTGCCTTTGTCACTAATGAGAAAGGCGTGGTTTATGGTGAAGAATATACCATAACGACAAAGAATCCGACATTGGCAACTGTTGTATCGGCACATGTGACTAATGCTTTTGGTGCTACTGCGATCAGTGGTGGAAATGTCACAAAGGATGGTGATGATGTCATTTCTGCTCGTGGTGTCTGTTGGTCTACGGATCATAATCCTACTATTGAAGATAATAAGACTGTAGACGGAACAGGCACAGGTGAATTTATCAGCACATTGACAGGACTGACTCCGGAAGTAACCTATTATCTGCGTGCTTATGCAACTAATTTTGCGGGAACTGCTTATGGAGAGGAAATTTCATTCTCTACTATACAGCCTGTATTGCCGACATTATCAACTTTATCTGTAACGGATATCACATCTACTACTGCAAAATCTGGAGGTAATGTTACTTTGGATGGAGGAGCGGCTGTCACAGCCCGAGGGATTTGCTGGTCTACTACAAAGGAACCTACTTTAGCTGACAATTATACTGTAGATGGGGCAGGAATGGGAGCGTTTAGTAGTGAACTTTCCGGATTGCAGGCTGGTAAAGTTTATCATGTACGAGCTTATGCAACTAATGAGATTGGTACACAATATGGAAATGAGATTTTGTTTACTCCGTCTTATGTGGATGATGGATTGGATATGATATTAATGGAGTCCGCTACTTTCCTAATGGGAGGCAATGATGGAAATGAATCAGGACCTACATTTCTGGTAAGCGTTCCGGCATTTTATTTGTCAAAAGTGGAAACCACGCAGAAGTTATGGGTAGAAGTGATGAATTACAATCCTACTTGTACGGATTGTCCTTCACCAGTGGATGATTATTATCCCGTATCGAATATAACCTGGTATGATGCTATCGTATTCTGTAACAAGTTGAGTTTTTTGAAGGGATTGTCTCCATGTTATTCTATTAACGGAGAAACAGACCCGGATAATTGGATATACCAAAATAATATTGAAGAACGTGTCGTGTGTGATTGGAACGCTAAAGGATATCGTTTGCCTAATGAGGCAGAATGGGAATATGCAGCCGGAGGCGGTGCAGAGCACAGAACGAAATATGCAGGAACCGATGATTATTCAGAACTTCAGTTATATGGATGGATCGAAGGTACTACTGACAGCTTGAAGAAAATTGCAACTAAACTACCGAATAGCTTAGGTTTCTATGATATGAACGGTAATGTAGCAGAGCACTGTTGGGAATGGCATACTGCATATACGGAAACTCCGAAGAATTATCCGAATGATATTCCTGTTCAATGGGGACAGTATGCCAAGATAAAACGTGGTGGTTCTATTTGGAATTGGGGTGGAACCGTATATCTGACATATTCGCGTTGGGTACAGCCTCCTAGTGAAAGGGCGTGGCCTACAGGATTAAGATTGGCTAGAACAAAATAAAATGATAAACATCGGAACACTAAGGTATAGAGGTATTTTCTGTACCTTGTGTTCCACAAAAAAATGGATTATGCGAAGAAAAAAAATATATCTGCGAACCTCTGCGTTATTGGTCTTGATAATGCTGTCTACTGGAACCTTTGCCAAAGATTATATATTGCATTCGCCGGATCACCGGGTATCAGTAACAATTGGGATATCGGATTCGATTGGTTTCAATGTGATAATGGATGGAAAATCGATTGTTAAGCAGGCGAAGATTGCTTTTTTGACAGATATGTCTGCGGATAAAAGATTAAAGGTAAGAAAGGTAAGCCGTTCATCTGTAAATACTGTCCTACATCCGGTGGTATCCCAAAAGGCTTCAATGATAGCTGATATATATAATCAACTACGAATAGATTTTTCCGATCGTATTTCTTTGGAATGGCGGGCGTATGATAACGGCGTTTCGTGGCGTTGGTTATCTAATATAAAGGGTGAATATAAGGTCACGGATGAAGTTGCCGAATTTATGTTCAATAAGAAAGATGTTGTTTGGTATCCGGGAGAAAAAAGTTTTTATTCAGGTAATGAACCAAAGTTTACGAAATGTACTTTAGAGAATTTGGGAGCTAAAAAACTAGCTTGTCTTCCTGTCCTTTTTGATATCAATGGGGTAAAAGTGTTAATAACGGAAGCAAACTTATTGGATTATGCGGGTATGTGGCTTGAAAGTTCGATAGGAGGAAAACTAAGGGCTGTTTTTCCTCATTATCCGAAAGAGAAGGAAATAAAAGGGGACAGGGATGAATACGTACATTCTCGGGAGAATTTTATAGCTTGGTATTCTTCACCGACAGAGTTCCCGTGGCGGGTGATAGCTCTTGCAAGAGAAGATAAGGACTTGTTGAACAATACACTTGTTTATCAGCTTGCAACTCCGGCAAAGGATGATTTTGCATGGGTGAAACCGGGAAAGGCGTTGTGGGATTGGTGGAATAACTGCAATATCTACAAAGTCGATTTCAAAGCTGGGATGAATACTGAAACCTATAAATACTTGATTGATTTTGCAGCATCGAACGGGCTTGAGTATGTAGTGCTGGATGAAGGATGGTATGATTTGTCTGATATCATGAAGCTTTCCCGGGATATTGATATGGATGAACTTTCAGCGTATGGCAGATCTAAGAATGTGGGTCTTGTTTTATGGTGTACATGGGTACGGCTAGATGAGAAACTGGATGAGGCGTTGAAACAATTTTCGAAATGGGGCATTAAAGCCATAAAAGTTGATTTTATGTCCCGTGATGATCAGGAAATGGTTGGTTTTTATACGAGAGTCTCCAGAGAAGCGGCTAAGTATAAATTGTTAGTCGATTTTCACGGTTGCTATAAACCTACGGGATTGTATCGCACGTATCCTAATGTGGTGACATTTGAAGGTGTTTATGGGCAGGAACAGTGTAAAGGCGATCGTGATAAAGCTATTAATCCTGACCATAATCTGATATTGCCTTTTAATCGTATGGTTGCAGGACCTATGGATTATACGCCAGGTGCGATGGAGAACGCTCATAAACAGGAATGGTATCCTAATTGGAATGAACCGATGAGCATAGGTACGCGTTGTCATCAATTGGCTATGTATGTTGTGTATGAAAGTCCGTTACAAATGTTGTCGGATAGTCCTACAAAATATCTTGCAGAACCAGAATGTATGGAATTTCTGCGAACAGTTCCTACTGTCTGGAAACAGACTATTCCGTTGGATTGTAAAGTTGGAGAATATGTTTCAATAGCAAGACAGGCGTTTGATGGACAATGGTATATTGGGTGTATGACAAATTCAGACTCTCGGGAGCTTTCTATAAAACTTGATTTTTTACCTGAAGGAGAATATCAAATCAAGATTTGGAAAGATGGCATAAATGCCACGCGTAATGCTAAAGATTTCTCAATAGAAACGATACAAGTGAATAAGAATACTGTATTACCCGTTCAAATGGTATCTGGAGGGGGATATGCAGCAATGATCCGTAAACATTAAAATTATGAAGAACTTATTATCTGCTTTCTCTTTATCTTTTTGTTTGAGTGCTTGTTCAGTACATTCAAACGTCGAGAGTAATACTCAGTACGTTGATCCGTTTGTCGGTGCAGCTGAGTTTGGGCATTGCATTCCGAATGCTTGTTTTCCGTTTGGGCTTATTCAAGTAGGACCACAAAGTGGTAATTGTTCGTGGGACTATACAGGAGGGTATCAGTATAAAGATACAGTACTCTATGGATTTTCTCAAACACGAGTGAATGGTACCGGTTGTCCTGATCTGGGTGATTTGTTGATGTTGCCATATACGGGCGATATGGAGCAGAAAGAATATGCTAGTGGTTATCAGAAAAAGAACCAGTTTGCTGAACCGGGATATTATATGGTATATCTCGATGATTATGAGGTGAATGCCGAGATGACAGCTAGCCCGCATGTTGCGATACATCGTTATACTTTTAATACTAATGATTCGGCTCGGTTACTGATTGATTTTCAAAATGGAATGGTAGGTGATGAAAATACTTTTCATCAATATGTGCTGAATGCGGAACAACTTTTCGAATCGTCGACCCGCATTGTAGGCTTTGCTCGTACTAAATCTTGGATTGAGCGTTGTTATTATTATACGATTGAATTTAATAGGCCTTACAAACAAAAGCATAAGCTTCCTTTACGTGATATTCGGGAACAAGCTCCGCGTTATGTACTTGATTTTGATTTGAAGAAGGGGGAGGAGCTGTTGGTGAAGGTAGCGCTTTCGTCAGTTAGTATTGAAGGTGCAAAGAGAAATCTGGAAACTGAATTGCCCGGTTGGGATTTCAATGCAGTCAAGCAAGTGGCTCATAAGGAGTGGCATAAGTTTTTATCGCGAATAAATGTGAAAGGTACGACTGAACAGAAAAGGATATTCTATACGGCAATGTATCGATTATTTATTCAACCTAACAATATAGCTGATACTGACCAACCAACATTTTATAGTACGTTATCTCTGTGGGATACTTACAGGGCTGCGCATCCATTATATACTATTGTTTCGCCTGAAATAGTAAATGACTTTGTGAATTCTATGTTAAAGCAATTTGATACACAAGGCTTTTTACCAATCTGGGCTTTGTGGGGCGGAGAAACTTACACTATGATTGGAAATCATGCTGTGCCTGTTATTGTGGATGCTTATCTGAAAGGTTTCCGTGGTTTTGATGTGGAGAAAGCATACTCTGCTATAAGAACATCTTTGCTTACAAATTTGCCTAAATCAAATTGGGATGTTTATGATCAATATGGATATCTGCCGTTTGATATCATAAAAGATGAGAGTGTGTCGAGAACATTGGAATCATGTTATGATGATTATTGTGCCGCACAATTAGCTAAAGCTCTTGGTAAAGAAGATGATTACCGTTTCTTTACTAAACGGGCTGGTTACTATAAAAACTTATTTGACAGAGAAGCCGGTCTGATGCGGCCGAAGGACTCAAAAGGAAACTGGCGGACACCGTTTGATAAATTAGTTATATCACATGAGAGCACTTCTGGAGGAGATTATACAGAAGGAAATGCCTGGCAATATACATGGCATGTTCAGCACGAGCCTGATAGTTTGATTAATATGTTGGGAGGAGAAGATGCATTTATTACTAAATTGGATTCTCTTTTTATATTGAAAGAAGTGGTGCATAATGAAGGTTTTTCTTCGGATGTGACCGGCCTGATCGGGCAATATGCTCATGGGAATGAACCTAGTCATCACGTGGCTTATCTGTATAGAATGGCTGGTAAACCTTCAAAGACGGAAGAACTGGTGAATTATATTTGTAAGACAAAATATCTTGATCGTGTTGATGGACTTTGTGGTAATGATGATTGTGGACAAATGTCTGCTTGGTATGTCTTTTCTGCTATGGGATTCTATCCGGTAAATCCTTGCGGCGGAGAATATATTTTGGGTGCTCCACAACTTCCGAGAATTACAATTGAATTGGGAAATAATAAGCGATTTGTTGTTGAGACCGTGAATTACTCTCTTGAAAATATTCATGTGAGAAAGATAGAACTGAACGGTAAAGAACTGACTGGAAATAGTATTTCGCATAAAGATATAATGGAAGGTGGTATTTTAAAATTTTATATGATGAAATAGTAATATAAGAATTAACTTGTAATATTAAAAAAGTATTATGGTACATATATTAGATATATTTGTTTCTATCGCAATGTCTACCATTCTGTTTTTAGCAGGGTGTAGCGATAAAGCGGTTAAAGACAATGAAGGAAATGGTGGAAGTGACAATGAAGGTGACGAACCGGTTGAGACTGAATATCTTCAATTATATCCGGCTCCTGGCAATTTGGCACAGAATGTAATTGGAATGGACCATTCTGTTTGGGTGAACGATCAGTCTTGTTTTGTTTATCGTACGGAAGCCACAGGCGGAGGTGATTATGGAAGCGTATATCCTGAATATGCTTATTTCGATTTTAAAGGTTCGGTTGCGATAAAAGTAAAACCTAACTATTCTGTTAGTTCTGTTGAGATTCTTCCGTCAAGAGCACAAATAGTTCCTAAAGTGAATGGTAGTGAGATTTCTTTTGTTATTCGTGAGCCGGGACAATATTTTGTTAAGATCAATGGTGATTCAGAAAATGGTAGTAGTGCAACTAAGAATCTTTATATTTTTGCTAACCCTCCGGAAATAGATGCTCCTTCGAAAGATGACCCTAATGTCGTATATTTTGCTCCTGGAGTTTATGAGCATAAATTTTATAAACTCGAAAGTAATAAAATATATTATATTGCAGGAGGAGCTTTACAGCCAGCGCTTCGGTGGTGCGCTCCTGCGCTTCGGTGCTGCCGGGCT
>OGGA01000584.1_pt1 | contig 24249 bp, 18 predicted proteins | sample 1571041 | NCBI WGS metagenome assembly OGGA01 (sample SAMEA2582057, study PRJEB24529) | metagenome | biome: Human gut stool | place: China | collected 2011 | reverse complement strand
AGGGCTTTGTGATTTTTTTTAGAATAAGGGAGTTTTGACACACCTCCCTCCTATGTGGGGACAGGTGCCCCCATTAAAACTTCTTCAGCAGGAACGACGGCTTTACGCGCAGATAGATGCCAGCCGCAAGACTCACCTTATTATTATTGTTATACACCTTGTCGCCAACGACGAAGTCGTCCGTGGGCAGCGTGTTGAACACATCAGCCTGCACGCCCCATGAGAACCCCTTACCGAGTTCTTGTGCATAGCTCAGTTGAGCACAGACGGTGCGGTTGCGCTGCATCTGGAAGTCGCGGTTGTGTATACCCACCGAGCCGTAGAGAGGGTTGCCGAAGATAGAGATGAACTTCGAGCTGTCCCAGTAGGCACCGCGCAGACAGAAGCGCCAGATGTCAGCCTCCGCTTTCAGATACACACCTTTGCCATTGTCGAAGGGTAGGAGAGCACCCGTCATCTGTCGATAGTAAGCCACGTCAGCCTCTGCGTTCAGGCGCGTAAGAATAGAGTTGTCGGTGTGTATCGTTACGCCGACACCTGCCGCCGCGTTCATCCATGTCTTCACCTGTCGCTGTTCGGCGTCAGGGTTTATCTCGCCACCGCGGTGCTGCATCACCACCTGCAAGGGGAAGTAGACATGCGTGCGTCGCTCTGGACGATTAGCCTTGAAGCGGGTTGACAGTCCGAAGGTGAACGCCTCCTGATGCGTGTCCTTGTCGAAGATGAAGCTCTCCCAGTTCACCCATACGTCGAAGTCGAGCGGTTTCGTCTGCCACTGCATCTGTACGCCCATCTCGGGGTCAGCCGAGAGAGCGTTCTCCTGATTGTAGAGCGGTTCGATGAGTCGGTGGTTCGCCCCACCATATATATTACCGAGTATGAGGTTGAAGTTTCGGCTCACAGCCAGTTGCACGTTGAAGAACGGTAGCAGATGGAACCCCGTCTGCGTCTGGTCGCCCTTCCATGTTGCTATGTCGCTATAGTTGAGGTTAGGATATTTGTTTGCACCCCAATAGTGGAGCATACTAACGCCCACCTCCACGCGCAAGTTCTTCAGTGGCTGATAGCTCACCGTGGGCTGCAGGCGGTAGCCAGGCAGCGTGTATCCCTTCGAGAGGCATCCCTTATACTCATTGTCGCGGAAGAAGCACAGAGCGTCGAAATTGAGTCGCAGCTCACCGCACGAGGCAGAGTCGATGCGGTGGCTGTTCTCGAACAGCAGCGAGTCGATATGTACGCTGACCTGTGCCTTAGCGTTAGCGGTCGTTAGCAGCAAAAGTGCCGCGGTAAGAAGTGTCGGTAAACGTTTCATTAGTTTCTTGTTACTACTTTCTAAGTTTCTTGTTTAGCTGTTCGATTGTGAGGTTTGTTGCCGTCACCTTTCCGTTTTCGATGACTATATTGTCGGGTATGTTCGACATGCCGAGGAGGTTGTACACATCGCCGTCTATCGACTTGCCGTCGCAGATGGTAATGACATCTTCTATTTCTCTTGCGTTGAGTATTCTGCGACATTCAGCGCGCGAGTAGTCGAGACATATATTCACCACCTTGACCTCTCCTTTCGTCTCTTTCTGCAGTAGTGCCATGCTCTGTAGCATCGATATACTATTGTAGTGCCATGATGCCCATGCCACCACTACTGTTGTGCCAGCGGTGGAGAGTGTGGCGTTGTTCACCGGCTTGCCATTGATGTCGTAAGCAGCGAACTTCGGAATACGGCTGTTTGTGGTGAGCGTTGTGCGGTTGTTTATGCTCTGTTGTAGACTCTTAAGAGAGTTGTTCCCGGGTTGATGTTCAAGCATGAGGTTTATCAGCTGTCGTGCAGTGGCGAAGTCGGGACGCTCCTTCTGCAGGAAGAAGTTGCGCACGACGTATGTGCTCACTATCGATTCGGGATGATCCTCTACAAACTGGCGTGCGTATTTCTGTATCTCGTTGGGTGAGGCGTTTGCAATCTGTTCACGCAGTTGGTTCATCAGTTCGTTCGGCTTTGTGCCTTTCACCTTCATCTCTTTCAGGTGTGAAGCGTCGCCTTTTATGTCTACGCTCTTTCCTGGTGCTGCAAACACGGGTTGCTCGGTGAAGTTGGGGAACACAATCATCAGTGTCATCTCTTTCTTACACTCCACCTTATATGTAAAGCGTCCTGCTTGCACCTTTATAGTGTCGATACCCTTTAGGTTGCCATCTGGGCTATATACATAAAACTCGCCCTGATTAAGGTTCAGGAGCCTGCCGTCGATTTCGAAATGACGACTATCGGTTCCACATGACACCATAATCAGGGCGAGTAATGTCGCTATAATTGTTTTGTTCATTTTAGTCGTATGAACTGAAGTTAGAATAAGAAGGCTGAGAGCAATAACCCTCAGCCTTCATTTATTTTTAATTATTTAAAACGTCTTGCCACGTCTTACTTCAGAAGAGAGAGCTCCAAGTCCTTCTCAGCGTACTCCTTCAAAGAAGGATCCTTCTGGAGAGCCTCCTTGAGGTAAGAGTTAGCAGCGAACTTGTTGCCACGACGTGCAGCTACGATAGCACGGAGGTAGTCGGTCATACCGTTCGGGTTAGCTACCTTGTCAAGAGTGCTTGTAGCGCCCTCGTAGTCCTTGTTCAGGATCTGAGCAAGAGCTGCAGTGTTTGTGTTCTGCTTGTTGAAGTCCTTGTCAGCCTGAGCGTAGTTGCCCTTAGCGATATTGAGCGCGCCGAGAGCCGACTGTACGTTCTCAGAGCCAGAAGCCTTAGCAATCTGACGTTCTGCACCCTGTACGTCGCCCTCGATGAGCGAAATGAGACCGAGGTTAGCCTGTGCCTCCGGAGTAGATGAACCGAGAGAAGTAGCCTTCTGAGCGTACTGCTTAGCAGCTGCTACGTCGCCCTTAGCGAGTGCAAGAGCAGCGAGGTTGTTGTAAGCGCGGTAGTCGTTCGGGTAAACCTCTGTTGTCTTCTTGTAGATTCCCTCCTTCTTAGCTGCCGACTCCTCGAGAGTAGCAGAGTAGAGAAGCTCGTCAACGCTCAGCTTAGTAGCGTCGCTGCTGTACTGCTCCTTGATCTGGTCGTCGCTACGGCCGATTGTCTCATAGTTGATGATGAGGCGTGAACGGCGAAGTTCCGGGAGGATGCCGTCAGCAAGCTCCTGGAAGCCTGCAGACATGTTGCGGATCTGCTGCTCGCGCTCCTGTGGGTCGCTATACATAGAGAGCACGCGGAGGATAACCTCCTTGTCCTGAAGATTAGATGCTGCAACGAGCTTCTGGAAACCGTCCCAGTCCTGTGCTGTGTAGTGAGCGTCGATAGCTGCGTTCACCTTTGTCTTCTTCAATGTACCCTTAACGTACTTCTCTGACTCGTTCTGACGGTTGCCGGCGAGCTTATCGTTGAACTTAACGCCACCATCTGGTGAAGCGTAAGCCTGGATCTCTACGTTCTGTACGTTGTAGCCTTCCTTGTCAGCGTTGATCTTCTTAAGCAACTCTACAAACTCCTTAACAGAGTTGTTCTTGAGCTCGCTCTTGCGGATGTTAGCCTGGTTGATGAGGAACTTGATGTTAGCCTCCTGCTTAGCAGCGTTTACGCGCTGGAATGCGTCAGGAGCGATGCAGCCACTCTCAGAAACGAGAGTCTTCTTGTAGAGCTCTGATGTAGCGATAACGCCATCAGCTACCTTCACTGCAGGTACGTCGAACTGCTTCTTGCCGATGCGTGCGTCGAATGTGAGGTACATCTCGCTCTGCTGCATCTCTGGAACGTACTTGAAGTTAGACTTCATTGTGTAGCGACCACCTACCTTGTAAGAGATAGTCTGATCGTTGCCCTTTACTTTCTCACCCTGGAAAGTAGCACTCTGACCCTTAGCTACCTGACCGTCAGCGTAGCGCAACTCTGGAGTAACTGTGACAACAGCCTTCTTCTTCATGTACTTCTCTGGGAATGTTCCGTTGATTGTAGCTGGAACATCGCCTGCGTTTGCCTCAAGTGGGTTAGGGATAACTGTGAAGTTGTCCGCTGAGAGCGGTCCAAGCTTCGAACAAGATGTCATGAACAGCATTGTAGCTGCAGACAGTAAAAGAAGATTGTTTTTCTGCATAATTTGTATGAAAATATTAATTGATATATCTATATTAGTGTTATTACACACGCTTAATGCGTGTACGTGTACATAATAATGTGCTACAAAGATACGCACTTATATTGTTTGCGACAAAGACAACTGTATTTAATTATGTTTAATTAACGATATGAATAGCTTCTTAACTCCTATAATAATAAAAAGACAGCAGAGATAAGTCTCAGCTGTCTTTTTATGTTGGTTTTTGATTGATTTGGCTTAGTTGAGAGCGTCTGAAAGCTCGGCACCTGCCTTGAACTTAGCAACCTTCTTTGCTGCAATCTGAATCTTCTCACGAGTGCGGAGGTTCATGCCTTCGCGAGCCGGGCGCTCGTTAACACTGAATGTACCGAAGCCGATGAGCTGTACCTTGTCACCCTCAACGAGAGCTGTCTTGATTGCTTCTACTGCAGCTTCGAGAGCCTTCTTTGCGTCAGCCTTGCTGAGTTCAGCACCTACTGCTATCTTCTCTACTAATTCTGTCTTGTTCATAATTCTGTTGTATTTAAATTGTTTATAAATGTTAGTTTTCTCAGAGTTTGAAGAGCTAAAAATGTGTAACTCACACTATTTCAGTGACAAATTTAGAGTTTTCCTTTCATAAATCAAACAAAAAACAGAAAAAAGTGCATAATTAATTGAAAAAAAAAGCGCGAAGAGCCTGTTTTATGCCTTTTTACGTGGATTTTTCGTAATTTTGCCACTCTAACGATGCGATGTTTACAAATATATAAAAATGTGATATGAATAATATTCCAACGATAACAAAAAACTTACTTATTGTGAATGTAGTGGTATTCTTAGCCACTTATTTGTTTAGAAATATGGGTGTAGACCTCAACAATGTTTTAGGTCTGCACTTCTTTCTTGCGCCCGACTTTCACATCTATCAGCTCTTTACATACATGTTCGCTCATGGTGGTTTCAGCCACATCTTCTTCAATATGTTTGCGCTGTGGATGTTCGGTTGTATCGTTGAGCGCACTTGGGGACCGAAGAAGTTTCTCACTTATTATATAGTGTGCGGAGTAGGTGCTGGTCTGTTTCAGGAGTTGGCACAGTTTGCGCAGTTTGCGCAGTTCTATCTTATAGCAAGCGAACAGCTTTCTCACTTCACATTGGCTCAGACAATGAAAGTGGCTAATGCCAATGCCGCCTTCCTTAACCTTTGGACTACCGTGGGTGCATCGGGTGCTGTCTACGGCATACTGCTCGCCTTCGGTATGCTCTATCCCGAGGAGCGCATCTTTATATTCCCGCTGCCTGTGCCTATCAAGGCAAAGTGGTTTGTGATGGGTTATGCTGCGATAGAATTGTTCATGGCTTACTCTTCTACGGGCGACGGAGTGGCTCACCTGGCTCACTTGGGCGGTATGGTGTTCGGCTTCTTCCTCATTCGCTACTGGCGACGCCACCCCGACATTCGCTACAGTCGTCGCAGCGGACAGCAGTTCTTCGACTCTATGCGCGCCTCGTGGGAGCGTCGCACGGGGCGCAAAGATCGTGGCGGTGTGTTTACTAATAGTGCAAATACACGCCATGAGAGCGATTGGGACTACAACGCACGCCGCAAGGCAGAGCAGGAGCGAATGGACGAGATATTGGATAAGATACGTCGTAATGGTTACGAGTCGCTAACGCGTGAAGAGAAACAGCAACTCTTCGATGCAAGTAACAGAAAATAAAAAACAGACTTACACGCTTTGAAAAATATAAAATCAATAATCTTTCGCATCGTCGCCGCATTCAATGTGGTGACGGTGCTCTTTATGTTAGCTATAGGATATAGCGACAGGGTTAACCCTACGGCTCATCCGTTGATAGCTAACATAGGGCTTGTATTCCCCTTGTTTTTGCTGCTTAATATAGCATTTCTCGTCTTTTGGTTGTTGTTTTGTAAGCGTGGGGCACTCATCTCGTTAGTCGGAATGATAGTATGTTTCGGTCCGGTGCGCACTTATGTTCCGCTGAATGTTCCGTCTTCGGCTCCTGAGGATGCGTTGAAGATAATGTCGTACAATGTGTTCTGCTTTTCTACGTGGACCGACTTGTCGCAGCCATGCGCTATAGCCGATTATATGTTGGAACAGGACGCTGATATCGTTTGTTTGCAGGAAGCTGATGTACAATGGGCAAAGCGTGTGAAGATAGACTCTTTGATGGACGTGAAGTATCCTTACAGAAAGTATAGTGGCTCGAAAAATCCCAAAGGAGGCGATGCTGTCGGTATATACAGTAAGTTGCCGATAGTAGGGGAGGAATATATATCCACCGAAGAGGATACATATAACGCCGTATCTTATGCTCTAAAGACAGGTGAAAAGGACACTACGCTTGTTATTGTAGCCCACTTCCAGGTTACCGGATTGTCGCCCGAAGACCGTACACGCTTTAAGTCGATGTTGAAAGGTGACATGGAAAGCGATGAAACAAAACAGGAAACACATCGCCTGTGGAACTTGCTTGGCGAGTCGTCAGCGAAACGTGGACCACAGGCAGACGCTGTGGCTGAATACATTGAGCGTCATAAGCATCAGAGCATAATCCTTGCAGGCGACTTCAACGATTCGCCCATATCCTATACCCATCAACGCTTAGCTAAAGAACTCACCGATTGTTATGTAGCTACGGCGAATGGTCCTGGTATATCTTACCACTACAACGCTTTCTACGTGCGCATAGACAACATTATGTGCTCCGACCATTGGAAACCCTATGAATGCAAGGTGGATAATAGCATAAGTGCATCCGATCATTATCCGATTGTATGTAAGCTGCAAAGAGTAAAATAGCAATGAGTATAGGGGTGATGAAACCACTTTAGAAAGTGCTTTTTCACCTTATATATTATAAAAATATTTAAAAAACTGGACTTTTATAAGTGTTTTAAACTCTTAAACCTCTGCAAAACAAAGAAATAAAGCTATAAATTTCGGTTTAACTGAAAAAATCTGTAACTTTGCACGCTATCTGTATACACAGCGAAAAAATAATAATAACAAAAAATAAATCAAAAAAATGCAGAACAAAGGTATTGTAATTGTAACAGCCGTCCTTTTGACGCTTGCAAGTATCTTCTATCTCTCGTTCTCGGCTGCCACAAAGTACTATGACAGCCAGGCTGCGAAGATAAAGGATCCTATCGCACAGCAGGACTACAAGGACTCCGTGAAGTATCTTGGCATCTACTCTTATCAGAAGTGTCTCGAAACACAGATCGGTCTCGGTCTTGACCTTAAAGGCGGTATGAACGTCATCCTTGAAGTGAGCGTTCCTGATGTACTCGAGAACCTCGCCGACCACAAGGTAGACGCAGCTTTCGTTAAGTCGATGAAAGAGGCTCGCGCAGAGCACGAAGTATCGCAGAGCGACTTCATCACACTCTTCATCAACGCTTTCAAGAAGAACGCTCCGGGACGTCATCTCTCAGAGATCTTCGCTACACAGCAGCTCCAGGGCAAGGTGTCGCCTAACTCTTCTGACAAGGAAGTAGAGAAGGTGCTCCGTTCAGAGGTGCAGGCAGCTATCGATAACTCGTTCCTCGTCGTACGTACACGTATCGACAAGTTCGGTGTCGTACAGCCTAACATCCAGAAGCTCGAGGGTCAGCAGGGCCGTATCATGGTAGAAATGCCGGGTATCAACGAGCCGGAGCGCGTGCGTAAGCTCCTCCAGGGTAGCGCAAACCTTGAGTTCTGGGAGACATACAACTCAGACGAAATCATCCCTTACCTCTCACAGCTCAACCAGCGCGAGGCTAACCACCGCTCTGGTGCCAAGGAGGAAGTAGCCGACTCGGCTGCTACCGACACAGCAGCAGTAGCAGCAGCCGAGAAGGTAGAAGCTAAGGCAAAGGCAGCGTTCAAGACAAAGAAGGACGCTAAGGCAGACGACGCAGCAGCTATGGCTGAGGCTAAGAAGCAGAACCCGCTCTTCTCTGTGCTCCAGCCTTCTGGCAACGGCGCGCTCAGCCTCGTAGGCTACGCTTCGGCACGCGATACAGCAGAGGTAAACAAGATTATCTACTCGGCTCTTGCTAAGCAGATACTCCCCTCCGACTGCCGTCTCCTTTGGAGTGCTAAGCCAGCTGACGGTATTCAGGCAAAGAATATCTACGAGCTTCACGCCATTAAGGTGACAACCACCAACGGACGCGCTCCTATCGAGGGCGACGTAGTGACCGACGCTAAGGACCAGTTCAACAACCTTACTGGTTCGCCTGAGGTATCAATGACAATGAACTCTGACGGTGCACGCCGCTGGGCAGCCCTCACAAAGGCTAACGTAGGCAAGGCAATCGCTATCGTGCTCGACGGTACAGTTTACTCTGCTCCGCGCGTAAACGGCGAGATCTCTGGCGGTCAGTCTTCAATCTCTGGCAACTTCACAATCGAAGATACAAAGGACTTGGCTAACACTCTTAAGTCTGGACGTATGCCGGCTCCGGCACATATCGTTCAGGAGGAAGTGGTAGGTCCGACACTCGGTGCACAGTCAATCCAGCAGGGCTTCATCTCGTTCATCTTCGCCTTTATCATCCTTATGATCTATATGGTAGTGATGTACGACTTCATCCCGGGTATGGTAGCTAACGGCGCCCTCCTCCTCAACCTCTTCTTCACCATGGGTATCATGGCATCGTTCCAGGCAGCTCTTACAATGCCAGGTATCGCCGGTATCGTGCTCGCCCTCGGTATGGCGGTTGATGCCAACGTGCTTATATACGAGCGCACCAAGGAGGAACTCAAGAAGGGTCTCGGCACCAAGCAGGCACTCTCGCTGGGTTACAGCAACGCCTTCTCAGCCATCTTCGACTCTAACTTGACATCAATCATCACAGGTATCATCCTCTATGTGTTTGGTACAGGTCCGATCCGCGGCTTCGCTACCACACTTATCATCGGTATCTGCTGCTCGTTCTTCACCGCAGTGTTCCTCACACGCCTCGTTTACGAGAACCGTCTGAAGCACGACAAGTGGACAAAGCAGAACTTCTCTACACGTGTATCACGCAACTTCATGGCGAACAAGAACTTCGCGTTCATGTCGTCATACAAGACATCGTTCACAGTGTTCGGCATCGTAATCCTTATCATGCTTGGCAGCTTCTTCGTACGTGGCTTGAGCAAGGGTATCGACTTCACTGGTGGTCGCAACTACGTAGTGGTGCTCGAGAAGCAGACAGAGCCTGAGCAGGTGAAGGAAGCCCTCGTACCGCTCTTCAAGGGCGCAACAGTTAATGCTCTCGCACTCGGTACAGACGGCAAGACAATCCGTATCTCTACCAACTACAAGATCGAGTCGAACAACCCAGCTATCGACAACGAGGTAGAGGACATCCTCTATAAGGGTCTCCACGGCGCTGGTCTCGTAACACAGGAAAGCGTTGAGGCATTCAAGAACCCTGACGTACGCGCAGGCGGTTCTATCATATCGTCTACAAAGGTAGGACCGGCAGTGGCTAAGGACATCACACACGGTGCTATCATCAGCGTGCTCTTCGCCCTCGCAGCCATCTTCCTCTACATCCTCGTACGTTTCCGCAACGTAGCGTTCTCAGTAGGTTCTACAGTAGCCCTCGCCGTAGACGCAACAATCGTTATCGGATTCTTCTCACTCCTCTGGGACGTAGTGCCGTTCTCACTCGAGATCGACCAGACCTTCATCGGTGCTATCCTTACCGTTATCGGTTACTCTATCAACGATAAGGTGGTTGTGTTCGACCGTATCCGCGAGAACCTCACACTCCACAAGAAGATGGATCTGCAGGAGCTCTTCAACAAGTCGCTGAACGAGACCCTCGCACGTACTATCAATACATCGTTCTCAACACTCATCGTGCTGCTCTGTATCTTCTGCTTCGGCGGTGAGAGCACTCGCAGCTTCTCGTTCGCAATGTTGCTCGGTGTAATCTTCGGTACACTCTCTTCTATCTTCATGGCTGCTCCGGTGGCTTACCTCACACTTGGTCGCAAGATCAAGCACGAGGAGGCAGCTCTCGAAGCCGTAGAGGTTAAATAAGCAGACAATTAGTTAATATACTATATATACAAGCGTGGCGCTCATACAGAGTGCCACGCTTTTTTTATACTTTTGCATATCGTAGGATGCATGTAGGAGGCTACGGCATTCCTGCCGTAGCCATTGCAAATAGTTGTAACAATTTTATTTCAGTCGCCAAGGGCTACGGCAAGAACTGAAAGTCAGCGGCGCGTAGCGGAAAGCTAATGCCGTAGCCTCCTACCAACCTTATCGTATCGATTCTTGTATATACAGAGAGTAAGAGTCTTCAGGGAGTGACTTTGGATTATTAGCAATATAATCAACATACTTTTCAAACTCATCCCAATTTCTAAGTATTCTGTCAAATATACCTTTCTGCCATATATCCTCATTTATTCCCAATGACTTTCTAAGTTGAAAAGTAGTAAACCCCTTAACCTTACCAATAATATTATTTATTGGTTTATTTGTAAGTGATGACAACAATATATGCACATGATTTGGCATTACGACAAAGGTATGAAGTAAGTATTCCTTGTTGTTATAATAGTATAATGCCTCCACTAAAACGTTACGTACATCTTCACGTCGCAGTATACAATTTCCATAACCGTTATTTAGCCAATACTCCATCTTACGCATCATCATTATATCGTATGCTTTACGTGTATTGTTACCGGCAGTTCTTTTTTCTTCCTTTAGCATATTGGCACGGTCAGCTAAGAATTCTTCCACTTTATTCTTAGGTAGTGAGTCAGCTAATCGAAATGTAACGAACATTGTTTTGTTTTCTTGAAACCAGTGAGGCAATTTTCGTCCCCATATTTCTATATGCTTTCGTTTTTCAAGAAACTGTACAACGTCATAGGAAATGTTGTTAGGATTAGTCATAAACAGAATAGATATGGTTAGAGTTGCTTAAAAAGATAAGGATAATGTATATAACAAAGGTAGTTATTAAGCATTGAATGGCAAATGAAAAACAAAGAAATCTTTTAAAATTCTTGTGTTTTTATAAAAAATAACATATTGCAGGAGGCTACGGCATTCCTGCCGTAGCCACAAGAGTATAGTTGGTTAATCATTATTGGCTACGGCAGGAATGCCGTAGCCTCCTACAATACTATTGCTTCTGCCGTAGCCTCCTATAATATTCGTTTTTAATGTTCTCAACAATAAAAACAAGCAAGCTTGGAAGATTTTATTATCAACAAAATCGTGTATTGCTTCGATTTTCAGTAACTTTGCAGATGAAATTAAAAAACACATAATATAATGGAAGAGAACAAGTTCAAACGCACCACTGTGACTGCGGCTTTGCCGTACGCCAACGGTGGAGTACACATCGGCCACTTGGCTGGCGTGTATGTGCCTGCCGACATCTATGTGCGCTATCTGCGCCTGAAGAAGCAGGAAGTGATGTTCATCGGCGGTAGCGACGAGCACGGTGTGCCCGTGACAATCCGCGCACGCAAGGAGGGCATCACGGTTCAGGAGGTGGTAGACCGCTATCACAACCTTATCAAGAAATCGTTCGAAGACTTCGGCATTTCGTTCGATATCTATAGCCGTACTACATCGAAGATTCACCATAAGTTCGCGAGCGACTTCTTCCGCACGCTCTACGACAAGCATGAGCTCGTGGAGAAGACAGAAGAGCAGTTCTGCGACGAGGTGACTGGCGAGTTCCTCACCGACCGCAACATCGTAGGTACATGCCCGCGCTGCGGCGCTGAAGGTGCTTACGGCGACCAGTGCGAGAAGTGTGGCGCAACACTCTCACCCGAGGAACTTATCAACCCTACAAACAAGAATAACCCGGGTCACGGACTCGTGAAGAAAGCCACAAAGAACTGGTACTTGCCGCTCAACAAGTGGCAGGACTGGCTGAAGCAGTGGATTTTGGAAGACCACAAGGAGTGGCGTCCGAACGTGTACGGACAGTGCAAGTCGTGGCTCGACATGGATCTGCAGCCGCGCGCTATGACACGTGACCTCGATTGGGGTATCCCCGTACCGGTAGAGGGAGCAGAAGGCAAGGTGCTCTACGTGTGGTTTGACGCACCTATCGGCTACATCTCCAACACCAAGGAGCTTTGCGACGCACAGCCCGAGAAGTGGGGCACGTGGCAGAAGTGGTGGCAGGATCCTTCATCACGCCTCATCCACTTCATAGGCAAGGACAACATCGTGTTCCACTGCATCGTGTTCCCGACCATGCTGAAGGCTCACGGCGACTATATCCTGCCCGACAACGTGCCGTCTAACGAGTTCCTCAACCTCGAGAACGACAAGATTTCTACATCGCGCAACTGGGCTGTATGGCTCCACGAGTATCTCGTCGACTTCCCCGGCAAGCAGGACGTTCTGCGCTATGTGCTCACAGCCAATGCGCCTGAGACAAAGGACAACAACTTCACATGGAAGGACTTCCAGGATCGCAACAACAACGAGCTGGTGGCTGTTTACGGCAACTTCGTCAACCGCGCCCTGCAGCTCACAAAGAAGTATTTCAACGGCGTAGTGCCCGAGTGCGGCGAGCTTCAGGAGGTAGACCTCAAGGCTATCGAGGAGTTCAAGGACGTGAAGCAGAAGGTGGAGGCATTGCTCGACACATTCAAGTTCCGCGACGCACAGAAGGAGGCTATGAACCTCGCACGCATCGGTAATAAGTACATCACCGACTGCGAGCCGTGGCACGTAGCAAAGACCGACATGGAGCGCGTAAAGACCATACTTTACCTCTCTCTGCAGCTCGTGGCTAACCTCGAGATTGCTTTCGAGCCGTTCCTGCCGTTCAGCTCGGCACGTCTGCGCGAGATGCTCAACGTTACCGATACCGATTGGGCACAGCTCGGCTCTACAGAGCTGCTCAAGCCGGGTCATCAGCTCGGCACACCAGCGCTGCTCTTCGAGAAGATTGAGGACGAGGCTATCAATGCTCAGCTCCAGAAACTCGAGGACACAAAGAAGGCTAACGAGGCTGCCAACTACGTTGCTGCACCTATCAAGGAGAACGTAGACTTCGACACATTCGAGAAACTCGACATCCGCGTTGGTCATATCAAGGACTGCCAGAAGGTAAAGAAGTCGAAGAAGCTCCTGCAGTTCACCATCGACGACGGCTCTGGCGTTGACCGCACAATCCTTTCAGGCATCGCAGCTTACTACGAGCCTGAGCAGCTCATCGGTAAGGATGTGCTCTTCGTAGCCAACTTCGCTCCGCGCAAGATGATGGGCATCGAGAGCCAGGGTATGATTCTCTCTGCCGTAAACTTCGACGGAACGCTGAACGTAACCACCGTGACAGGCAACGTTAAGCCTGGTTCGCAGGTAGGATAATTGTTACTTATACAATAAAAACAAGCCCTATACAACGATGTTTGTATAGGGCTTGTTTTATTAGGAGGCTACGGCATTCCTGCCGTAGCCACTATATGCAGTACATATTATTACGATTTATTGCTATGCCTACGGCAAGAATGCCGTAGGCTCCTACGTTTTTTTATTTGTCGCCGAGTCCGTTCACAATTCGCGTTATGCCTTCATTAAGCAGTTCGCTGGTGCAAGCCATGTTTATGCGTATGAATGCCGCGCCTTCAGTGCCGTACATGCTGCCCGCATTCACCCATACTTTGTTCTCGTGCATGAGCATCTCCTCTATTTCGTCCGACGAGATATGCAGTTCCGAGCAGTCTATCCACGCCAGATACGTGCCCTCCATGCGCATCACCTTGCACTTTGGAAGTTCGCGAGCGAAGCGTTCGCGCAGCAAGTCGTAGTTGCTTGAGATGTATGCGCGCAGCTGTGTGAGCCATTCGTAGCCCTCGTCGCTGTAAGCAGCCTGCAGGGCGATTACTCCGAACGGGTTCACGTCGCACACCTCGTTGATGTTTATGGCGCGGTCGATGCGGTTGCGCACCTCTGCGTCGCGGCAAACGATGTTCGCAATCTGCAGTCCGGCGGTGTTGAACGCCTTCGACGGCGAGCAACAGGTTATCGAACCGTGGCTCAGTTCGTCGGGAAGCGAACCGAACGGCACATACTCGTTGTCGTAGAGCGTCAGTTCGCAGTGAATCTCGTCCGACACAACGCGTACGCCATACTTGCGGCAAAGCTCCGCCACGCGGGTCAGTTCGTCGCGAGTCCACACGCGTCCGCCCGGGTTGTGCGGGTTGCAGAGGAGCATCAGTCGTGCGCGTTCGTGAGCGAGCTTGCGTTCGAGGTCGTCGAAGTCGATTTCGTAGCGCAGTTCCTCCTTATTATATATAAGCGAGTTGGAGACCATCTCGCATCCGTTGTTGCGTATTGAGGAGAAGAAGCAGTTGTATACCGGTCCCTGCACTATCACCTGGTCGCCGGGCAGCGTGAGCGCCTTGATAACCGCCGACACAGCCGGCACCACGCCCGACGTGTAGATGATATCCTCGCGGTTGATGTGCCATCCGTGATGCTTACCGAACCAGTTGCACACTGCTTCGTAGTACGCCTCAGGCACACGTGTATAGCCGAATATGCCGTGCGCCACGCGTCGCTGCAAGGCTTCGGTGATGGAGGGGAAGGTCTCGAAGTCCATATCCGCCACCCACAGCGGAATGATGTCAGTCTCTGGCGCCGAATCCCATTTGTACGAGTCGGTGCCGCGTCGCTCAGTTGGTCTTGAAAAGTCGTATTCCATAGCTTACGTCTTTTGTTTTATGTTTATGCCCGCGTCAGAATCTCGCAGTCGGCAGGCTTTTTGATGTTCTCGTCGATGATAATCTCGCCGATGCTGTCAGCCACGATGCGTCCTGACGCAGGGTTCTTCACGCTCTTGATGTGTCCGCGTATGTCAGCCTGCACAGTAGAATACTCGAACGCGCGGTCGCATTCGGCGTCGAACGTGCAGTTCTCGAGCACCAGGTCCTTGGCGTAGCAGAGCGGTTGCTCGCCAGATATATGGCAGTTGACGAGACGCAGTCCGCGCGAGTGCCATCCGAGAAACTCTCCGTTCAGCTCCGAGTCGTACACCGTCACGTTGTCTACCTCCCAGAACGAGTCCTTCGTGTCTATCTTCGCATTGCGAATCTCTATGTCGCGCGAGTACTGGAATACGTACTTCGCGTCCGACACCAGTCCGTCCACCTTCACGTTGCGGCAGTGCATGAACGGGTACGTGCCCTCGTGCAGCACCACGTTCTCCAGCTTCAGTCCGTCGATGCCCCAGAACGTTTCGTCGGCATCGTTCACGGTTACGTTCTTAAGCGACAGATTTTTCATCTCGCGGAAGAATTTCGGACCGTTTATCACGCAGTCCTCCATGTGCATATCGTCAGAGTACCATATCGCCGAGCGCGAGCCTGGAGCGAAATAGCAGTTGCGTATGTCCGACCCCTTTACGTGCCACAGCGGGTACTTTCCCTCGAAGTAGCAGTTGCGGCATACTATGTTACTGCACTCTTTAACGCCCGATTCGCCGAAGGTGATACGCACGTGGTCGAGCTCAACGTTGTGTATCTCGAAGAGCGGACGCTCTCCGCCGAAAACCTTGTTACTGATCTTTTCCATAATGTTTACATGAAGTTTGAATGTTCCAGAATTTGAGTTTTACCAAGAAGATTAAGCCTCTGAAGCAGAGTTCGATGCACATGGCTATCCACACGCCGCGCAGTCCCATTGATGGTGCAAGCATTGCAGCGAGCGATATGCGCACGCCCCATATAGAGACGAGGTTCATTATGCTCGGCACGAGCGTCTTCGCTGCGCCTACGAACACGCCGTAGCTTACTATTGCAGCGGCGAACATAGGCTCTGCGAATGCTTCTATGCGCAGCACCTCTACGCCCAGACGGCGCACCTCCTCGGCAGGTGTCATCATCGCCATTGCCGTTGGTGCTCCGACGTACATCACCACACCCATCACAGCCATTACCGTCACGCCCAAGCCTACCGACAGCCACGCAAAGCGCTTCATCAGCTCGTGTCTGCCAGCACCCATGCTCTGTCCGACGAGTGTCGTTGCAGCGTCGGCGATGCCGTAGCCCGGCATGTAGCAGAGACTTTCGATGATTATGCCGAACGAGTTGGCAGCAATGGCGAAGGTGCCCAGCGGCGCAATGATAATGGTCGTCATTACGTAAGCCGAGCACATGATGGTCTGCTGCAGACCCATCGGCAGACTGATGTGCAGCGCGCGCTTCACGACGCCCCATGTAGGCAGAAAGCGTCCCGTGTCGATGCGTAGCGACAGCTCTTTGGAGCGGAAACAGAGAATGTACATCGTTATGGAGGCTGCCACTAACTCAGCCGACACCGTGCCCATCGCTGCACCCACCACGCCTAAGCCCATGCCGGGCATCATTATCTGTGTACCGAACAACTCCATGGGTCGGGTGGGGAAGATGAGGAAGAAGTTGAACACCACGTCGAGCGACATCATCACCACGCTCATCACGCTCGGCACGACCATATTGCCCGAACTACGGAGCATTCCGGCTCCGAATATTGAGAACTGGAAGATGGGCAGAGCCGTAGCCACGATGGCGAAGTAGGCTGAGGCGGTAGGGGTTATATGGCTGTTGCCACCGAGCCATGTAGGCAGAAACGGACTCACCGCCAGCGACACTAATCCGAGCAACGCGCTAACCACGAGCACCGACATGATGCCCTGACGCAGCGTGCTGCGAGCACGTGCAGGGTCGTTGGAGCCCAACTGATGGCTCACCTGCACGTAGAAGCCGGCTGCCGTAGCCGAGCAGATACTGCCCAGCAGCCACATAGTGGTCTCCATGAGTCCGATAGAAGCCGATGCCTCCGCACCCATACTGCCCACCATCGATGCGTCAATATATTGCATCATCGTCGTCGTGAGTTGCGCAAGTATAGCCGGCGTGGCGAGAAACATTACCAATCGAGCCTGCTCGCCGAGTGTCATAGGCTTACCCAGGCGTATCATCGAGAGTAATGCATCTTTCTTCTTGTCTGATTTCATATATAAATAATGTGTGTACCTATTGAATTGTTAAGCATGTTGTTATCGCAATGCGAAGTTACAACTATTTTAAAGAATACACAATTCAGCAGATACGATATATGTAAGATATTTAACAAAAACAAGAAAATTGGTCATAATGTTTAAAAAAGTTATATAAAAGTTGTTTCATGTGAAATATTTTACTACATTTGCAGCATATAAACAAAAAACTAACAAGTGTATGAAGAACTTATCTCTAAAAACATTAGCATTAGGTATTCTTGCTTTGTTTGCTGTGACTACTATTTCTGCACAGGAAGAGCCAGCAAAGAAAAAGAATAAATTCGGTTTGGCAAATCGCATAGGCGTAGGTGTAGGATATGGTACAGAGGGTCTCGGCTTCGACGTAGCTATACCATTGACACAATACGTGCAGGTGCGCGCAGGTTTAAACATCTTCCCGAACATCAAATTCCACGAAGATATTGACATGGAGTACGTTGGCGAGATTCCGCATGCTGGCGAGCAGACTATTGAAGACAAAGTGCGCCTTGACGCTAAGTTCGGCAGAACCTATGCCGACTTGAAGTTTGATGTCTATCCATTCGGCAATAGAGGAAACTTCTTTGTTACGGCAGGTCTGTCGTTCGGTGGCTCTGATTTGATGTCAATTAAGGGTCATAGTGAAAAGGTAGAAGAATATGGTCCTGCAATTAAGGACTATGGTATCAACATCGGCGATTATAACATTCCGTTTGATGAGAATGGTTATATCAATGGCGGTGTAAAGGTAAAGAAGGTTCGTCCGTACCTCGGACTTGGTTTTGGTCGCCTTATCCCGAAGGGTCGTATTGGTTTCCGCTTCGAGTTGGGTGCTCAGTTCCAGGGCAAACCAAAGGTATATGCTGGCGATATAGACAACGTACTTGAGAACAAACAGGTTACTGACGCTGTTGACGAAGAAACAAAGGACGACATTGCGAAGGTTATGGACTGGCTTAAAGTCTACCCAGTTATGAAGTTCTCTATCCGCGGCAGAATACTTTAATAATCGAAGGGATTACCCCCCTGATATTGCCACGCTACGACAATAAAAAAAGACAAAAACTGAATACTTTACATGTTTTTATTTCGCTCTCTCAAAAAATAGCAGTACCTTTGCACCCGAAAATAAACATGTATAACCCTGTGGAAGAATTTGGCTGCTTGCAACCACACAAAAAAATGCTAAAACTGCAAAGCTAACCGCGAATGTAAGAACGCGAAACGTAGAAAGGATAACGACGGTTAGACAGCGGTAATTTGGTGTTTTTCCACTTATTTAAATTTAAAAATTGGAAAAATGAATTATCTTTTTTCTTCAGAATCAGTTTCAGAAGGCCATCCAGACAAGGTGGCTGACCAGATTTCAGACGCTTTAGTAGATCAGTTCATCGCTTACGACGACCGCGCTCACTGCGCCATCGAGTCGTTCGTGACAACCGGTCAGGTAGTAATCATGGGTGAGGTGCGCTCTAACGTGTACATCGACCTGCAGACTATCGCACGCAAGACAATCAACCAGATTGGCTATAACAAGTCGGATTATCAGTTCGACGGCAACTCATGCGGTGTGCTCACAGCCATCCACGAGCAGTCGGACGATATCAACCGCGGTGTGTCGCGTGCCGACGAGGAGGAGCAGGGTGCCGGTGACCAGGGCATGATGTTCGGCTACGCCACTAACGAGACCGAGAACTATATGCCCGTAACGCTCGATATAGCACAGCTCATCATGCGCGTGCTCGCTGACATACGCAAGGAGGGCAAGCAGATGACATACTTGCGCCCCGACTCGAAGAGTCAGGTGACCGTAGAGTATTCGGAGGAAGGCATACCACAACGCATCGACACCATCGTAGTGTCTACACAGCACGACGAGTTCGACTCTGACGACGAGCGTATGCTTGCAAAGATAAAGGACGACGTGCTCAACATACTCATGCCGCGCGTGAAGGCAGAGATACACAGCGAGAAGGTGCTCGCACTCTTCGGCGACGACATCAAGTACTTCGTCAACCCTACAGGCAAGTTCGTAATCGGTGGACCGCACGGCGACACCGGTCTCACCGGCCGCAAGATTATCGTCGACACATACGGCGGTAAGGGCGCACACGGCGGTGGAGCCTTCTCTGGCAAGGACCCGTCTAAGGTAGACCGCTCGGCAGCCTACGCAGCACGCTACATCGCCAAGAACATGGTGGCAGCAGGTGTTGCCGACGAGATGCTCGTGCAGGTGAGCTACGCCATCGGTGTTGCCAAGCCAGTGAACATCTACGTGAACACATACGGTCGCAGCCGCGTGCAGATGAGCGACGGCGAGATAGCACAGAAGATAGAGAAGCTCTTCGACCTTCGCCCGAAAGCCATCGAGCGCACACTCAAGCTCCGCCAGCCTATCTATCGCGAGACAGCTGCCTACGGACACATGGGCCGCAAGTGCGAGGTGGTGGAGAAGACATTCACATCGCGCTATCACGAGACAAAGGTGATGAAGGTGGAACTCTTCACATGGGAGAAACTCGACCGCGTAGATGATATCCGCAAGGAGTTCGGAATCTAATCTCACCACAACACCACCTCAACAAAAAATAAAGACAATGACCACAACCGACTCCATACACACAGAGGAGATAGTTCTTGGCGCCGACGGACTGCCCGTCGGCGCTCAGCCCGTGCGCAAGCACTGGCAGCCAACGCCGGCAGAGGTGCTCAGCTGGCTGCCCAAGAACGCTACGCCTGCCCAGCAGGACTCCGCTATCCAGGCACACATACGCCCATCGGAGATAACATGGAGTCAGCAGCCCGACACACTGCATCTGCCCGGACACACACGCGGACACTCCTGGCGCGATATCAACCTACCACAGTACTACCGCGAGTCGTACTTCACCGGCAAGCCATACTTCAACCCCGACCTCTTCGGCGGGCGCACCGGTGTGGCAGGCGACCCTGTGCCCTACAGCATCGCACGCGACAACCTCATCACGCTTCTGCTATTATTCTGCTTCTGCATCGCACTGATAGCCTACACCAAGTCGCGACACTTCATACTGCGCCAGGCGAAGGAGTTCTTCCGCCCGCCAGTGAGCGAGAATATGACCACCGTGACGGAGACCTCCGAGGAGTTGCGCTTCCAGTTCTTCCTCGTGTTGCAGAGCTGCTTGCTGTTAGGATTGGTCTACTTCTTCTATACGCAACTCTATGTTGCCGACACGTTCCTCGTCGATCAGTATCAGGTGATAGGCATACTCTCGCTGACGATGCTTGGCTATATGCTCGTCAAGACAATGCTCTACTGGCTCGTGGGATGGGTGTTCTTCGACAAGCGCAACAACGAGTTCTGGATGAAGTCCTACCTCTTCTTCCTCGCTATGGAAGGCGTGTGCCTCTTCCCCGTCGTAATGCTCAACGCCTACTTCAAGATGCCAGTGCGCACAACACTCGTGTGCACATTCCTCGTGATAACGCTCTTCAAGTTGCTCTCCCTTTACAAGTCTTACATCATCTTTTTTAGACATAGGGGCGGTTTTCTGCAAAATTTTTTGTACTTTTGCACGCTTGAACTGACACCTCTCGCAGTTCTCTTAGGTACGCTGGCAACGATAGTCAACTGCTTGAAAGTGAATTTCTAAGACAATAGCGACGGCACCCCTCTGAATAAAGAATATACATATAAAGCTTCAATATGAAAAAGATAAAGAAGATTCTGATATCACAGCCTGAACCATCAAGCGAGAAGTCGCCATATTTCGACATCGCAAAAGACTTCGGCGTAGAACTCGTCTTTCGCCCATTCATCAAAGTAGAAGGACTCAGCCCCAAAGAATTCAGACAGCAGAAGATCGGTCTTCTCGACTTCACAGCCGTAGTGTTCACATCGCGTCACGCTATCGACAACTACTTCACACTCGCTAAGGAGATGCGCATCACCATCCCCGAGGATATGAAGTACTTCTGCGTTACGGAGACAATCGCGCTCTACATACAGAAGTATGTGCAGTATCGCAAACGCAAGGTGTTCTTCGGCAATACCGGCAAGCTCGACTCGCTCATCCCCACAATGGTGAAGCACAAGAACGAGAAGTATCTTGTGCCACTGAGCAGCGTACACAACGGCGACGTTAAAGAACTGCTCGACTCGAAGAAGCTAATACACACCGAGTGCGTAATGTATCGCACCGTGAGCAACGACTTCACCGAAGAGGAGGCAGCTCAGTTCGACTGCAACATGCTCGTCTTTTTCAGTCCGTCGGGCATCAAGTCGTTCACAAAGAACTTCCCAACCTTCGAGCAGAACGATGTGCGCATCGCCACCTTCGGACCTGCCACAGCAAAGGCTGTGACCGACGCAGGCTACCGACTCGACCTCGAGGCTCCTACAAAGGAACACCCGTCGATGACAAGCGCACTCCGCTACTATCTTGAGAATAATAAGTAGGTTGTTGGGTTGAGATGGTGAGATGGTGATAGGAGGTTGTTGTGTTGAGATGTTGACATTACCTTTTAGAGGTATAGACAAATCTCACCATCTCATCACAACAACACCTCAACATCAAATTTCACCATCTCACCACAACACCATCTCACCATCAAATCTCACCACCTCACCACCTCACCACAACAACATAACACCACCTTATGACATCATCACAACAGCTCTCAAAGAGTGAGCGCATAAACAGCAAGAAGCTCATCGACCGCCTCTTCAAAGGAGGAGGAGCCAAGTCGATGTCTGCCTTCCCGCTGCGTGTGGTGTTTATGACAGAGGATGCCGACGCACACGAACCGCTCGCAAAGATGATGGTGAGCGTGCCCAAACGCTACTTCAAGCGCGCCGTGAAGCGCAACCACGTGAAGCGTCTCGTACGCGAAGCATACCGTCGCAACAAGCAGGTGTTAATAGACACCCTCGAAGCCGGAGAGCAACGCAAGGCACTCTCGCTATGCTTTATATGGACCGACGGCAACCTGCGCAGCTACGAGGAAGTGGAGCGCAAGATAGCAAACCTGCTGCAGCGCATAGCCGAGAAAATAGGCAAGCAGGCGGACGAAGAAACAAATCAGCAATGAAAATATCAAGCTATATCTCACGCTGCGCCCACTACGTCTCACGCGCTTTAGTATGGCTTGCCATCCTGCCCATACGGTTCTATCAGGTGTGCATCACGCCATACACGCCCCCTTCGTGCCGTTTCACACCAACCTGCTCCGAGTATGCCCGTCAGGCACTGCAGAAGCATGGCTTCTTCAAAGGCATGGCACTCGCCGTATGGCGCATCCTCCGCTGCAACCCGTGGGGAGGCTCAGGCTACGACCCCGTACCCTAACAAGCCACCAACAGCCCCTCCCAACCCTCCCCGTCGGGGAGGGCTTAGTTAGCAAAGTCTTAGAAAGGCCTAAAGAGGCTTAGAAGGGTTTAGTATAGTCCTCCAAGGCTTAGAAAGGCTTAAAGAGGCTTAGTTCGGCTTAAACGCCATCCTAAATGCGGCTTAAACGCCACCCTAAAGCCACCCTAAAATAGCAATCATCAAAAAAAATAACAATAATAATGACAAAGAATTTCGTTGAAGAACTGCGCTGGCGCGGTATGCTCGCGCAGATTATGCCCGGCACTGAGGAGTATCTCAATGCCAACATGGTGTCTGCGTATCTGGGCACCGACCCTACAGCCGACTCTCTCCACATCGGTCACCTCTGTGGTATCATGATGCTGCGCCACCTGCAGCGTTGCGGTCACAAGCCATATCTGCTTGTGGGCGGTGCTACCGGTATGATTGGTGACCCCTCTGGCAAGAGCCAGGAGCGCAACCTGCTTGACGCTGCTACCCTCTACCACAACCAGGAGGCTATCAAGAAGCAGGTTTCTAAGTTCCTCGACTTCGACGGCACAGAGCCTAACAAGGCTGAGCTCGTCAACAACTACGACTGGATGAAGGACTTCACCTTCCTCGACTTCGCTCGCGAGGTGGGCAAGCACATCACCGTCAACTACATGATGGCTAAGGACAGCGTGCAGAAGCGTCTCAACGGCGAGGCTCGCGACGGTCTTTCGTTCACAGAGTTCACATACCAGCTGCTCCAGGGCTACGACTTCCTCTACCAGTATCAGAAGTATGGTGTGCGCCTGCAGCTCGGCGGCAACGACCAGTGGGGCAACATGACCACCGGTACAGAGCTTATCCACCGCACACTCGGCAACGATGCAGAATGCTACTGCCTCACTTGCCCACTCATCACCAAGAGCGACGGCAAGAAGTTTGGCAAGACCGAGAGCGGAAACATCTGGCTCGACCCGGCTCGCACCACTCCTTACGCTTTCTACCAGTTCTGGCTCAACGTCAGCGACGCAGAGGCTGAGAAGTACATCAAGATATTCACCGACCTCGACAAGGAGACCATCGACGCGCTCGTAGCCGAGCACAATGAGGATCCGGGTCGCCGCGTACTGCAGAAGCGTCTGGCTGAGGAGGTGACAACAATGGTTCACTCACGTGAGGACCTCGAGACCGCTCAGGAGGCTTCTAACATCCTCTTCGGTAAGGGTACAAAGGAGACTCTTCAGAAGTTCGATGAGGCTACACTGCTCTCTATCTTCGAAGGCGTGCCCCACTTCCAGTTGCCGAAGGATCAGCTCGGACAGCCGGCTGTAGACCTCTTCACACGCGACGACGTGAAGATCTTCAACTCTAAGGGCGAGATGCGCAAGCTCGTGCAGGGTGGCGGCGTATCGCTCAATAAGGAGAAGCTCGGCGCATTCGACCAGGTGGTTACTGCCGACGACCTCATCGACGGCAAGTATCTGCTCGTGCAGCGTGGCAAGAAGAACTATTACCTCATCACAGTGAAGTAACTGTGTTGAACTGCTTATAACGATAGTTTTTTAGAATTTATGGGGCAAGGCGCAGAGTTCGTCTTGCCACATATAAATAAAAAAACAGCCAATTCGTTTGGCTGTTTTTACAAAAATACGTATCTTTGCAGTCGCATTGTCCTATGGTGTAATGGTAGCACAACAGGTTTTGGTTCTGTTTGTGGTGGTTCGAATCCGCCTAGGACAACTTAAACGGAGGCTCTTTCGAGTCTCCGTTTTTGTTGTATGCTCGGCACGAGCATTGTCTAACGGGTGCAAGTCCCGAGTAAG
>OGGA01000565.1_pt1 | contig 24477 bp, 17 predicted proteins | sample 1571041 | NCBI WGS metagenome assembly OGGA01 (sample SAMEA2582057, study PRJEB24529) | metagenome | biome: Human gut stool | place: China | collected 2011 | reverse complement strand
ACAAAGTCCTTGAAGTCAGCGAAGCCACCATTGCAAAGTGGAACGATATAGACGGTGGAGATGTGGGTGCTGACCTGTAAGATGTTATAATTAATTGATTAGAATGAAGAATTATGAGACATAGATTATTTATCCCCGCAGCCACCGCACTGCTGTTCGCCCTCGCCGCCTGCACGCAGGACGAACTTGCCGACGATAACCGTCTGCCCGAAGGTGAATGCCCCGTCGTCATCCGTGCCACCGGATTGTCCGTAGAGGCAACGCCGCAGGCAGCCCCTTCCACCCGTGCCGCTGTGGACGGCGACTGGCAGGGCGTCACTTCCGTGGCACTCAAGATGGGCGATGCGGTAAAGGAATACACCGTTACGGCTACGGATGCCGACGGCTACAAGAGCGCCATGCTGACCTCCAACGACCCGTACTACTGGATCAGCCGCAACCCGATTACCGTATCGGCATGGTGGCCCTTCAACAATGCCGACATCACACAGATGCCTGCCGTGAAGGTGGCAGAAGACCAAAGCAAACTGGCTGACTTCCAGAACAGCGACTTCATCTCTGCTGAGAACCGGACGGTGAAATTTGACGACCCGACACTTGGATTTACCCACCGCACGGCACGCGTAGCAATCGAACTGAAGCCCGGCACGGGATTCACGAGCGTGGACGGTGCCACGGTGAGCCTCGTGAGCCTGTCTGCCGATAACGGCAACCCGACCGCCATCAAGAGCTACAACGCAAGCGGCAACACCTACGAGGCACTGACTGCTCCGCAGACCGTTGCGGCAGGCAAGCCGTTCGTCAAGGTGGAACTCGGCGGCGGCACCTTCTACTTCCGCCCGCAGAACAACGTCGTATTAGAAGCGGGCAGCCGCTATAAATATACCGTTAAGGTGAACGCCACCGGCCTGACGTTAGAGGGTTGCACCATCGGCAGCTGGGCTGACGGTGGCGGCGAGAGCGGCGCAGCTGAGGATTTGGGCTACATCTACGACAGCAACACCAATACCTACACGGTCTATAACGCCGACGGCCTACTGGCATGGAACAAAGCCATACAAGAAGATGAATCGATAAATTGCACCCTCACCGCCGACATCGACCTGACGGGTAAGAAATGGACACGTTTAGACACATGGCCAGGCTACTCCGGCGTCTTTAATGGGCAGGGACACCGCATTACGGGATTAAACTTTTCAGCAGCGAGTTTTGGACTTTTTTATTTTTTAAATGTAAGTGGAGTGATAAAGAACCTACAACTCATAGATGTGAATCTGGATGGCAGTAGTGGAGGAGCTGCTGGAATGGTGGACCGAAATCATGGCCAAATCATTGCCTGCTCTGTGACGGGAAAACTTACTGTACATAGTGGTGGTATAACCAATGCAAATTATGGCGATATCATCGCTTGCTGGTTCGACGGCACATTGATAGATGAGTCTGGCTGTGGAACTCTAGTGCGTTTCAACTACAAGGATATAACTTCCTGTTATTGGGGAGGCAATACCGGGCAAGGAGTACTCCGTAATGAAGGAGGAACGGTAGATGCCACGAAGGTGGACGGCGCAACCGTGAAATGGCAGACAGCCGTCGACGGCATGAACCACGCCCTCACCGGTAACTGCCACGAAGGTGGACGGCGCAACCGTGAAATGGCAGACAGCCGTCGACGGCATGAACCACGCCCTCACCGGTAACGACTACCAGTGGGCACTAGGCACCAACGGTCTGCCCGTACTGCAAAAGAAACAATAACAACCCCTAAACAACACGCATCATGAAACGAACAACCATTCATATATTCGCAGCCATCGCCCTGCTGCTCGGCCTTGCCGCCTGCACGCAGGACGAAGCGGGCTTCCTACCGGAAGGGGCGGAAGGCACACCCATCGTCTTCACCGCCACGGGGCTGAATCCCGCCGCGACAGCCACCGCCGGCACCCGTGCCCCAGCGGACGGCAATTGGGAGGGTGTGCAGAGCGTGGCAGTTCTGATGGACGGCACGGTGAAGACGTACAACGTGACGCTCACCACCGCCGACCCCACCAGCGCCACGCTGACCTCCACCGACCCGTACTACTGGACCAACCACAACGACATCACCGTCACAGCGTGGTGGCCCTACACCGCTGGCGAGACAACCCCACCTGCGGTAAAGGTAAAAGCCAACCAAAGTGCCCAGAAGGACTTTGAGGGCAGCGACCTCATCGTAGCCGACGGACAGACGGTGACTTACGGTAGCCCCACGCTTCGCTTCACCCACCGCACGGCGCGAGTGACCATCGTTCTGACGGACTACACCGAGGGGCTGGCATCCGTGCAGATGACGGGACTCTCCACCGAAGGCGACAACCCGGATATAATCGTCCCGTATGACAAGGGTAGCAATACCTACACCGCCATCGTCGCCCCGCAAAGTGTGGCAGCTGGCACGACCTTTATCACCTGCACCTTCACTAACGGCAAGACCTTCGTTTATAAGATGAAGAATGCTACCGACTGGCAGGCGGGCGGTGAATATACCTACACCGTCTCCCTCGCTGCGGCAAAAGACCTGGGCTATACCATAGAGAGCGACGGCACCTACACCGTGACCTCCGCCGATGGCCTGATGAATGTAGCCGAATTAGTGAACGGAGGTAAGAGCGACATTAACATTACCCTCGACACAGACATTGACCTCACAGGCAAAGACTGGACACCGATAGGCACAGACTACGACAACTCATACAAAGGCACCTTCGACGGTGGCGGCCATACCATCACGGGGCTGACCTTTACGACAAATGACGAATATGCGGGTCTGTTCGGCTGGCTCAATAGAGCTGGTACGGTGAAGAACGTGGTGATGGAGGGTGTACAGATAACAAGCAATCAAATATATGGCGGCAGTATTGGCGGCGTGGTAGGATATAGCTGGGGCACCATTGAAAACTGCTCGGTGTCGGGCAGCGTCAGCGGCACGGTGTATGTCGGCGGTGTGGTGGGTGCTCAAATAGGCGGTTCCATCACCGGATGCAGTTCCTCTGCCACAGTGAAGGGAACGGTCGATGTCGGCGGCGTGGCAGGTCAGACGAATTCGAGTGCCACCCTGACCGCTTGCTATGCCACAGGCAACGTGATCATAGAAATGGACCCCAAAAAGAATATCGCTGGCGGCAGTCTGGTGGGAATGAACGCAGGAAGCAGCCTCCTTGCCTGCTATGCCACGGGCAACGTAACCAGTACGGGTAGTAGCACTGGCTATATGCATATCGGCGGCTTTTTGGGAAATAACTACACCACCGTGACCGCCTGCTATTGGAAGAACAATCATGAACAAGGCATCGGCTACAATACGAAAAGCACCAAAGCCACCGAAGTCACGAAGGTGGACGCCACCAGCGTAACCTGGGAGAATGCCGTTGATGCAATGAACACCGCCTTGCAGAACGCAGGCTCAAAGTGGCGTTACGAACTTAACGGAGCATTGCCCACCTTTAGGAAGCAGTAAGCTGTTGCGGGCGGGTGTGCATTCTTCGCAATTCTATAGTTTTGCCCCCTAAAGACTTCTGTGAAAATCTGTGCAATCTGTGGGAGGATTTTACCTGAAGGGGCATACTCCCTAAAAAAACAAAGAGCAATAAAGTGATTACAACATAGAAACAACAAAAAGGGTGCACGAAGCACCCTTTTTGTTTGTTAGTATCTGAAGTGTTGAAACCCTCTTTACTTTACAGTTTCTTGAACACGCCCTGCATCTGCTCGCCCAGACCGATGGTGTAGCCCTGCGATACAAACACTACGCGGTTGAAGGTATCGGCGATGATGAACATCGGCATCTGCTTCTCGTTCATCAGCTTCATCTCACGGGCAATCTGCTTGCGTACCGATCCGTCCTTGTCGAGGGCGAACTGCACGGTAGACGGCAGACCTGGAAACTCGTCGTGGTTGAACTTCGCTGCGTCCGCCTCGCTCTCGAAGAGCAGCACTACCGGGCGACCCCATGCCTCGAACGCTTCCTTCATCTTCTCGATGTCGTGCAGAGCGTGGTTGGTTGGCTCTTGACCCACGCCGAGGATGCCTACAACGTAATAGCCGCGACCGGTCTGTGAGAGCAGACTTACTTCCTTACCGTCCTTTGTAACGAGGCTCTCTGAGTTGAACGAACCGATTACTGTCACTTCGTTGGTGTTTTGGCGAATCTCAAGAGGCAGGGTTGTTGTCTGACCCTTTACAATCTCGAAGATACGGTTTGATGCGAGTACGCTGCCGTTTGCAAGACGTGTACCCGTGGTGAGCATGTATGTGCCGGCGTCGAGCTTGTAGCCGTTCTTGAACGTGTTGCTCCATGTTGTGCCGTTGCCCATGTCAGCCTGACCCTCATCGAAGTTGAGCAGCTGAGCCGTGCCGTTCTCTATGCGGCTGATTGTGAAGTGGCTGTAATACTTCGGGTTGTCGAGCAGCTTAGTAGGCTCGTACGTCAGCACGATTGTGCCAAGCGCGGCAGCAGTAGATGTCTTCTCGGTTGTGTTGTTGAACTTCACATCCTGCCATTCACCGTTCTTCTTGTACTGTATCTTGCCCGTCACAGCGTCCTTCTGTGCTTCGATGCCCAGGCTGCGAGCCACATCGACGAAGAAGATGTCGCGCGAACGCTCGTCGGTAATCTTCGACTTCATTACGCCAACCGGAGTCTGTGCGATGCGCAAAGCCTTCTTGTCAGGGTTAAGACGAATGTTCTTCTTTATCCATTCTACGAGCTTCATCGGGTCGGCGCGGAAAGCGTCGGCTGCCTTCTTGCTGAACGCCTTTTCGAAGTACTGCTTGAACGGAATTGTAATCAGCTCGTCCTCAACACGCGGCGAGAGCTGGTCGGTTGTTGCGTTGTAGCTGTCTTCGAGAATCTCGGTTGTGATGTCGCGCAAGTCTTTGTCGCTGAGTGTGGCGAGTATGCCTATCACGCGGTCTTCGTTGTCGCTGTGGCGGTTGATGAAGTCGACGATAGTCTGCTTGTTGCCGCGCGACTTGAAGATATACTCCGCTCCGCGCTCGCTGATGCGCTTCGCCTCCTCCATAGTGGGGAAGGTAGCTGTGTATGCCTTGCGGATGCTGTCCTCAAGAGCAAAGCGGCGCTGGTTCTCACGGTGCATCTCGTCGCTGACAAAAGGCAGCTGTGGGTCTTCCTTCGGTGGAACGAGGTCCAAGTAGGTGCATTTAGGGGGTGCACTTGTCTCAAGTGCACCAACAGAATCGGCTGGTGCACCAACAGAACCGGTTGGCTGCGTGGGTATGGCAGGGATGCCATACCCTCCTACAAGTGCACCCCCTGGGAGGGTGAGTGTTGCCTCCTTCTCCTTGCCGAACGAAACCTTCTGATATGCATACTTGCCGTCCTTCGATGCCCACACCACCAAGTCACCGATACCTGCAGATAGCGACGTGTGGCCCTTTGCGTCGGTGTACTTCGTTACTGCCGTGAAAAATTCAGCGTAGTTGTAAATCTTGAACTCGACACGTGCGTTCTCCACCGGCTTGCCTTCGCTGTCCTTGACATAGAAGTCTACCGAAGCAACCGGCGCATAGTTGGACGTGAGGTTTATTTCTGTGAAGTTGCTTGTGCGCAGCATCACCTCCTCCGGACCGTTATAGTCGCCGAAAGCGCGTGTGTGCATTAGCATAGCTCGCGAAGCCGGAGCATTGAACCAACCGAGGTTCAGCACCGGCTCCGGTTCGCAGGCACCAAGGAAGTACCACTTGCCGTCTGCCCATGCCTCTACCCAAGCGTGGTTGTCGTCGGTGTGAGCCCAACGCGGTGTGTACACCTGGCGTGCAGGAATGCCCACGGCGCGCAATGCCGCAACGGCAAACGTACTCTCCTCACCGCAACGGCCGGTTGCGGTCTTCAGCGTAGCGAGTGGTGCCGATGTACGGGCATCTGAAGGCTGGTAGGTCACCTTCTCGTGGCACCAGTGGTTCACCTCGATGATGGCGTCCATCATCGACATGCCCTTGATGCGGTCCTTCAGTTCGTTGTAGAACACCGATCGTGCATTGTCCAGAGCCTCGTTGTTGACGCGGATTGGCACAACGAAGTGGCGGAAAAGCAACTCCGGAACGTTCTTGCCCCAGGGCATCTCCTCGCGAGCCTTGAACGCCATGCGCACATTGTCGGCGAAGAACGAAGTGGGGTAGTCGGTGACGTCGGCAAGCGGCATGTAAGCGTAGAGGAACTTCAACGCTTCCTGCTCGTCAGCCGTAAGCTTTTCTTTCTGTGTGTTATAGAATGTCTTGCCGACAGTCTTCACGCGCTCCTTGAAGATGTTCTCTACTGTGTTGCGGTAGTTGACGTCGGATATGAATTGCCCTTGCGCATTCGCCGTGAGGCTCAATGCGAATATAGAGGCAGAGATGAGTATTTTTTTCATTCTCGTTTAAAGTATTTTGGTGCACTTATAGGAGGGTATGTGAATGATGGCTGCGTGGGTATGGCAGGGATGCCATACCCTCCTATGGTTTATGAAAAAGGAGACTATGGCGTGTGGTCATAGTCTCCTGTATGTGTTTAAAGTTAGGGGGTGTATCAACAGAGCTGGTTGGTGCACTTGAGACAAGTGCACCCCCTGAGAGTGTATCAACAGAGCTGGTTGACTGCGTAGATATGGCAGGGATGCCATACCCTCCTACAAGTCAATCTTGTTTACACGCTTCTCATGGCGACCACCTTCAAATGGAGTCTTGAAGAACTCGTCCATAATCTTCTCTGCTGTCTTGTTGTCGATGAAACGACCCGGCATAACGAGGATGTTTGCGTCGTTGTGCTGGCGTGTGAGCTGAGCAATCTCTGGATTCCATACCAATGCCGCACGTACACCCTTATGCTTGTTGAGGGTCATTGCCATACCTTCACCGCTACCGCAGATGCCGATGCCAGGATAAACGTCACCGTTAGAGATAGCTTCGCCTAACTCATGAGCAAAATCCGGATAATCGCAGCTCATATCGCTGTATGTACCGTAGTCCTTAAACGGAATGTTGTGGCTCTCAAGGTATTCAACAACAAATTTCTTCAATGCGTAACCTGCGTGGTCGCATGCAATGCCTACTGTTTTAATTTCCATAGTACTGTAGTTTTATTGGATTATTAATAAAGCAAGCTTATGCAGAATTTCTTACTTAACGTGAAGTTCTGCATAAGCTATGCCTGTTTATTTAGATAAGTAATCTTTCACCTGCTTAAATACGTTCTCGGCGTTGAAGCCCAACTTCTCGTCGAGCACCTTGTAAGGAGCTGAGAAACCGAACGACTCAAGACCATAAACCATGCCCTCTACGCCTACAAGACTCTGAAGTGTGACGGGCAGACCTGCTGTCATACCGAAGATCTTGGCACCCTTCGGCAGTACACTCTCCTGATACTCCTTGCTCTGTGTACGGAACAGACCCTCTGACGGAACGCTTACGATACGTGTCTTTATGCCGTCAGCGTTGAGCAACTCGGCACCTGCGAGGAGTGTAGACACCTCCGAACCAGAAGCGAGGAGAATAACGTCGTAGTTAGGATCGTCCTTAACGATGTATGCACCCTTGCGAACCTGAGAGTAGTCAGTGCCTTCGGGCAGAGAGTTCACGTTCTGGCGTGAGCAAATCATTGCTGTCGGTGTGTCCATGTTCTCGTTAGCCATCTGCCAGCATACTGTTGTCTCGTCTGCATCAGCCGGACGGAATACGCGTACAGAGTCCTGACCCTTGTGGTTCTTCAGCTTCTCCATGAGGCGAATCTGTGCCTCCTGCTCAACTGGCTCGTGTGTAGGTCCGTCCTCACCAACGCGGAATGCGTCGTGCGACCATACGAACTTGATTGGAACGCGCATGAGAGCTGCCATACGGATGGCCGGCTTCATGTAGTCGGAGAATACGAAGAATGTGCCGCAAGCCGGGATAACACCGCCGTGGAGGTACATACCGATGCAGACGCAAGCCATTGTAAGCTCGCTGACACCTGCTTGGAAGAATGCTCCGGTGAAGTCGTCAGGTGTAAGCTCGTGAGTCTTCTTGAGGAAGCCGTCGGTCTTGTCCGAGTTGCAGAGATCGGCAGAAGAGCAAACCATGTTAGGCACCTGCTCTGCCAATACGCCGAGACAGTTGGCTGAAGCAACACGTGTTGCAACGTCGCGCTTCTGAACAAGTTCGCTCCAGTCTACCTTCGGAGCATTGCCTGAGAACCAGGCATCCATCTGCTCTGCCTTTTCAGGGTTAGCCTTGCGCCACTCTGTTTCTGCTGCATGTCTTTCCTTTACAACCTCGCGAAGCTCTGCGTTACGCTTCTCGTAGAGTTCCTTAACGTCGTCGAATACTACGAACGGGTCGTTGAGGTCGCCGCCAAGGTTCTTCACTGTATTCTCGTAAGCACCACCACCAAGCGGTGCGCCGTGAGTCTTCACGCTGCGCTCGTAGCTTGATCCGTCTTCCTTGCGTGCGCCCTTAGCCATAACGGTGTGACCGATGATGAGGGTAGGACGCTGCTCTTCCTTGTTAGCGAGGATGAGGGCTGCACGTATCTCGTCAGGATCGTTGCCGTTTATTTCAAGAACGTTCCAACCCCATGACTCGTACTTCATACGTGTGTTCTCGCGCATTACGACATCGCACTCTGTAGAGAGCTGAATCTCGTTGGCATCGTAGAACATGATGAGGTTGTTGAGCTTGAAGAGACCTGCGATACGGCCTGCGCCCTGAGATATTTCTTCCTGAACACCTCCGTCAGAGATGTAAGCGTAAATCTTGTGCTGCATCATGGTGCTGCCAAGACGAGCCTCAAGGAACTTCTCTGCAATAGCAGCACCTACAGCGTAGGTGTGTCCCTGGCCGAGGGGTCCAGATGTGTTTTCAATTCCATGAATAATGTCACGCTCAGGATGTCCCGGACATATAGTGCCCCATTGACGGAATGTCTTCAAATCGTCAATTGTGTACTTGCCCTGCAAAGCGAGAGCTGAGTAGAGCATTGGCGACATGTGACCAGGATCGAGATAGAAGCGGTCGCGGCCCTCCCAAGTCGGCTGATCTGGATCGAACACCAGGAACTCCGAGAAAAGAACGTTGATAAAGTCAGCACCACCCATAGCACCGCCCGGGTGACCTGATTTGGCTTTTTCTACCATCGATACAGCAAGCAGTCGGATGTTGTCTGCCGCATGGTTCATTAAATCCTTATTATTCATTTTATTATTTAAAGTTTAACAGTTTCTTTGTAGAAAAATAGGTTTTAAATTATTTTACACAGTCTTTTAATCACCATTTTTCGTCGTTTCCTTTTGCAAAGATAGCGAATATAGTTGATATAACGGCTATATTAATTGCGGAATTTAAAAATAATTCTATAATTTGCCGACTTTTAGTTGTGCTTAGCTCCTAATTTTACTATAACCTACGAGGCGATATGTGCGTTGTCCTATACCTTTATAATATATAAGCATTTGATAGCTGTTTTCGGTTTGGAAAAAGTTGCCTTCTGTTGAAACCGGATGCAGGCTGTTATCGTTGTGCTTCGTGAGGTACTGATAGGAGTAGTAACCTTGCTTCAGTGGCACGTTTGCCTCATAAAGCTTTGTCTGCTCGTTGTAGCTCATCTCGTATTGCGGCGTGAAACGATCGTTTGTCCATACGCCGTTGATAAACACTCTGCCGTTCTGTCGTGGTGCTTGTAGGCGAAAGTTGACGACGACGTATTCCGAGATGCGGTCGTTTTCGATGTTGTCGCTGTTGCGTATGTAAAAACTGCCGTTGGCATCTTCGTCGTAAACATAGCTTGGACGTGGCAGGTCGGTCCATATCTGTGCGTGGTAGTTGGTGCCGTCCCACCATGTGTTCTCAATGCCAAGGGTGGGGTGGGTGACATCAAGTATCTCGAACTTATGATACTCGTTGCCTCCATCGAAGATGAGGTTGCGGTTGTGTTCCCAACGTAGTCCGCTTCCGGTTTGGTATTGTGGCGTAGGGTTTATGCGGGCGGTGCTCCAACGCCCGTTTTGCATGACGACGGTGTACAACTCGGTGCTTGGATTAGTGATGTTAAGAGCAGAGTAGTTTATTTCTGCTCCCACTTGCTGGTGGGCTTTGTTGATGCTGATGTCTGTGTTTGTGGTTACGGACATGCTTGTCTTTACGAGTGGTTCCACTATCATGAAGCAAGCCGTGAAAATAGTGTCGCTGTTGTTCTCGTCGTAAACCGTCAGACGATAGTTGCCGCTCATTTTGATGCGGCAATTCTCGTTGGGGATAGAAAGGCGATAGTGGGTGTAGAGGGTGTTGGTGTTGAGCGACTCTTCTATCTCGTCAATAGTACAGCCATCGGCAAATCCCTCACAATAGTCGGATTCGAAAATGCCCTCCGATACACTCCAGTCTGCCTCGCAGTGCTGCAGGCGATATACGTAGCGATGATATTCGTGTGTGAGGTCGTCGAAACTGATGTTTATCGGTTCGCCGTTAAGCGTGGCTATAGGCATGGATAGCCAGTCCTTGCCAGCCACGACCTGCAATGATGCAATATTCTCCGACTTGATGTCGTTGTATTGCGCAAAGCTGTTAGTGGCGACAAATGCCGACAATGTGAGTATTAATGCCAATAGGGTCGTTCTCATAGTTTGCTATTTGTGGGGTGTGGTCTTTCTGCTTTAAAAGTCGACCGACAGTTTGACGTTGATTTGTCTGCCCGTCAGATAGTTAGGCACGGCGTATTGCTGTCCGGTGACATCGGTAATCCAGTAGTAGGAGTTCACGTTGTTGATGCCGAAGAGGTTCAGACACTCAGCTCCAACCCACAGGTTGCGAATTGGGTTGCGCTTCTTGTGGCGGTCGCTGTTGTCGATGATGCGGTAGTTCAAACCAACATCTGCTCGTTTGTATGCCGGAGCACGGAACACGTTCGATTCGAGCTCGCGGTGTGGGGCAGAGAATGGTAGACCGTCGGCAAGTGCCAACTTGAGCGACATCTTCCAGCGTGTTGTGCCAGGGAAATAGTCGGTGAAGAAGAGGTTGACAGCATAGCGCTGGTCGGTAGGCAGAGGGATTGACTTGCCGTTCAGCTTCATGCTTGTGTTCATCAGCGATAGCGACACCCACGAATCTGTACCCGGCACAAACTCACCAAAGAGTTTGAGGTCTAAGCCTGCTGCATGTCCGCTGCACATATTGTCGCCATAATACACCACCTTCACGTTGTTCACGCTATAAGGCACAAGGTTGCCAAGTGCCTTGTAGTATGCTTCGGCTGTGAACTTGAACGGGCGGTTGTTCATCTTGAAGCGGTAGTCGAAGCCTGCGATGAAGTGTATCGAACGCTGGCTCTTCGCCTTACGGTTTAGCGAGGCATATGTAATGCCGTTCGTTGTGGTGGTGTCGCGTATCTCCTTAAAGAAAGGTGCTTGATAGTACAAACCCGTGGCAAAGCGCATCGTTATGTTCTCGTTGAATGCCGGAATGATGCCCAACGACAGACGCGGGCTGAGTATAGTCTCCTTCGTGAAACTCCAGTAGGCGAGACGCAGACCGTAGTTCAACGTGTAGAGTGTCTTGCCTTCCGAACCAGTGAAGCGGTATGTGTCCTGCGCATACGCCTCTACACGATTGGCTGTAAGCGTGTTCTTTGCACGCATACTGTAAATCATATAAAGATCCTTGCCAGTGTGCGGAATGCTGTATTTGCTTGAGTCGCGCATTTCGTATTCTACAGAGTTCTCCTCAATGTGCTCCCACTTGTAGGTGAATGCAGCCTCAATGTTGTGCTTCTTCTGCTTCGTCTTGAACAGCAGCTTGGCACTCTCCACGTGAGCCTTCAGGTAGTTGCGCGTGTGCTGGAAGTAGGTGCCTACACCGAGATTTTCGCTTGTTTCGGTCTGCGTGAGCCAGTACTGTCCTTGTATGTCGTACTTCTCCTGCTCGCGTGTATTGAACGCAGAAGCGATGAGCGAAAGGCTTGTGTTCTCGTTGAATTTGCGAGTGATGCCCAATGAACCGAAGAAGGTGCGGAACACGTCTTTCTCCTGTCCATCGAAGTACACCTTGAATGCCTTTACGTTCTCCATCGTGCCGAAATTCGTCTCTCGATCTTCGGGTGTGAAGTTATAGTGGTTGTCCGAGATGTTGCCGAGGAACTTGATGTCCCAGCGCTTGTTGGGCGAGTAAGTAAGATACGTCTGATAGTCGATGAACGTAGGCTGATACTCGCCCTTGGTGTCCATCGAGCCTAATAGATACTTCGTCGTCTTGTAGCGCAGACCATTGCTCCACGAGAACTTCTTGTTGCTCATGCCGACGAATGCGCTTGCTCCAAGCATACTGGCTGTGGCTGACACTTCGAAGCGTTTCGGATGGCGATACTCGATGTTCAGTGCCGACGACATCTTGTCGCCATAGCGTGCCTCGTAGCCACCGGTTGAGAAGCCAATCTTCTCCACCATATCGGGGTTGATGACCGAGATGCCCTCCTGCTGTCCGCTTCTTACAAGGAACGGGCGGAATATTTCCACATTATTTATATATACACTATTCTCGTCGAACGAACCACCACGCACGTTGTACTGCGATGAAAGCTCGCTGTGGGTAGATACGCCAGCCTGGCTTTGTATCATTTCCTCTACGGCGTTGCCCGTAGTGGAGGGCATACTCTTTAGATGCTCTTTGCTCAATTCCTGCGTTTGTCCCGTCTCGATTCGTTTGCCTGTGATGGTTACTTCCGACAGGGCATTGTCGCTACTGTGCAGAACAACCTGCATTGTCTGCTTACCACGTGGACGGCGCAGTGTGCGAACTTTAGTCTTGTAACCGATCATTGAAAATCTGATTTCAACAGAGTCGGCAGATTGAAGTTGCAGACTATAGTCGCCTTTAAGCGAGGTCATTGTCATCTTGCCTTGTTTAGGGCATGATACGGATGCAAATTCTACGGGGTCGTTGTTCTCGTCAATGACCCTTCCACTTAAGGTGAATGTTTGCGCCTGAGCTGATACGAAAGCGCAGAGACATATTATTTGAAGTATAAACAATTTCAGTTTCATACATAACATAACGAAAATAGTGTCGATTTATTGTATTATTGCAGCGTAAAAGCACTTGAATTTCTGAAAAAGAATTAAAGAGTGTAATTTTTACAAATATTATTTTGTAATTATTGTAAAAAAGTATATCTTTGCAGTAGTAAAATGAAAAGAATATAGACAATGAAACATAACGACGCAGTAACAAGACTTGTAGAACATGGCATCAAGCCTTCTGTTCAGCGCATTCAGATTATGCATTATCTGATGACTCACTTTACTCATCCTACAGTGGAGGAGGTGCATAAGGCTTTACTACCTAAGGTGCCTACACTTAGCCGTACCACGGTGTACAACACGCTCAGAATGTTCTCAGAGCACAATGCTGCTCAGATGATAACAATCAACGAACATCGTGTTTGTTATGATGGCGATGTGAGCCTTCATGCACATTTCATCTGTAAGTGCTGCCGAAAGGTGTACGACATTTTCGACGAAGTGTCGGATGTTGTAAATCGCAAAGAGTTGGCAGGTCACAAAATCGACGACGTACAGCTATATTATAAAGGTGTATGTAAGGAGTGCTTGGCAAAGCAGGCTGAAACTGCAGTCGGATAATTTATAGATAAGGCTTTTTTAATATAAATACTATTAACTCTTAAAACAGAAGAATTATGAAGAAGAAATTTATTTGCACAGTATGCGGTTATATTCACGAAGGTACAGAGGCTCCTGAGAAGTGTCCAGTTTGCAAGGCTCCGGCAAGCAAGTTTAAGGAACTGAACGATCCGACAGAGGGTCCAGCTTTCGCAACCGTTCATACTCTTGGTGCTGCTCGCGATGAGGAGGCTACACCAGAGATGATTAAGGATCTCGAGACTCACTTCAATGGCGAGTGCGGTGAGGTAGGTATGTATCTCGCAATGAGCCGTCAGGCTGACCGTGAGGGCTATCCAGAGATTGCAGAGGCATTCAAGCGCTATGCTTTCGAGGAGGCTGAGCACGCAAGTAAGTTCGCAGAGCTTTTGGGCGACGTTCTGAAGGATACTAAGTCGAACCTTGAGGCTCGTATCGCTGCTGAGCGCGGTGCTTGCGAGGACAAGTTCCGTATCGCAAAGAACGCTAAGGCTGCCGGCATGGACGCTACTCACGACACCGTTCACGAGATGGCAAAGGATGAGGCTCGCCACTGTGCTGGCTTCATGGGCTTGTACAAGCGTTACTTCGAGAAGTAAAACATCTTCGTAGTCGTACAAACGGCTATATGATGTAGCATAATAAAAGAGGATGCATTAGGCAAATGTTGTTGTCGGTGCATCCTTTTTTCGTTGTGTATCGTCCGCCGCCCAATCGGATTGCGTCCGCCGTCTGCACCGTTTGCGTCCGCCACCCAGTCGGATTGCGTTCGGTGCACGATGATTTATCTTGATGTTTAAGCATGAAAAAAAGGTGTGTCAGAACTCTGCAATCGGAGCTCTGACACACCCTTTGTTGTTTTGCGACCAATGGTCTTGTCGTTATTATCCGCAGAAGAACAGCACAACGAGCTGCGCTGTGAAGATACGCAGGAACATACTCAACGGATAAACCGTAGAATAGCCGATAGCAGGAGCCTCGCGCGAGCAAACAGAGTTGGCGTAAGCGAGGGCTGGTGGGTCGGTGTATGTACCGGCAAGCATACCCATAATGGTAAAGTAGTTGAACTTGTACTTCATGCGTGCTATAGTGCCGACAATCAGGATAGGGATGATTGTGATGATGAAACCAGTCAATACGTACAACAGACCATCGCCTTCCACTACTGTGTTCCAGAAGTTAGCACCAGCCTTTATGCCCACACTCGCAAGGAATAGAACAAGACCAATCTCTCGAAGCATCATGTTTGCCGATGTCGTGGTGTAGGTGTTGAGCTTCATGCGGTGGCCGAAGCGACCGATAAGAATGGCGATGATAAGCGGACCGCCAGCGATACCGAGCTTCAACGGAACCGGCATTCCTGGTATAGCGAACGGAATGCTACCGAAGATGATACCGATGAAGATACCGATGAAGATTGTTGCCACATTCGGTGCATCAAGACGCTTCACAGAGTTGCCCATCAGCTCGGCGATGCGGTTCACGTTGTCCTCCGGACCTACTACGAGAATTTTGTCGCCTACCTGGAAACGGTAGTTGCGGCTTGCGAAGAGGTCCATGCCCTGACGCGAAAGACGTGTTACGGTTACACCGTATACAGACGAGAAATGCATCTTGCCGAGTGTCTTACCGTTCATAGACGAGTTGGTTACGACGATGCGGCGCGAAACGAGCGGCTGCTTGCTTTCGTTCTCCTCCCACTCAGTCTCCAACTCCGGACCGATGAACGCCTGGATAGCCGGTGCGTCAGCCTCAGCACACACGACGAGTACCTCGTCGCCCATGTCGAAGACTGTGCGGCTGTTAGGTATGCTGTATTCGCCGTTCTTGAAGAGGCGCGAGAACACAACGTCGCGGTTGAGGAAGTCGCTAATCTCTGCAACTGTACGGCCAGAGAGGTATGCATTGTTCACCTTGAGGTGCATCTGATGCGGTTTAGCCTGTGGGTTCTCAGCTTCTTCTGCTTCAAGTGCCTTCTCCTCCTCCTCAAGCTTGGTGCGGGTGAGGAAACGGATGGCGATGGTAGCACCGATGATGCCTACTACGCCAAGAGGGTAAGCGCAGGCATAACCGGACGCAATCTGTGGCAGTTCGCCGTAGGTCTGTTGCCATACAGAGCTGAGCGCTTCGTTTGCAGCACCAAGACCCGGTGTGTTGGTTACGGCTCCGTAGAGTGTGCCCACCATCATCGGGAGGTTCGACTTCACATTAGTGTCGAAGAAGAGATAGTAGCATGCAAACATAACGCCTACGTTCAGCAAGATAGCTGTGGTAGAGAGCAGGTTGAGCGTTACACCGCCTTTCTTGAAGCTCTCAAAGAAGCCAGGACCGACCTGCAAACCGATGCAGAACACGAACAGAATAAGTCCGAAGTCCTGAACAAAGGTCATGGTGTCCTTGGGGGCAGTGAAGCCAACATGGCCTGCTAAGATACCAGCGAAAAGCACCCATGTTACACCGAGTGATATGCCGCCAATCTTAATCTTACCCAGCAGAATGCCGACTGCGATGACAGTGGCATAGAGTAGGGCGATATGGGCAATCGACTCAGTATTGGTGAATAGGTTGATTATCCAATCCATTTTTTAGTGTTTTAATGTTTTAATAGCTTTATTATAGTGTTATATAGTTTCTATACTCTGTTTGGCTTTCGTTTGAAATAGCAATTGTGATAGATAACTAAAATGTAAAATTCAAGACCGACAGTAAAAGATGCCGGTCTTGAATTGTATGATTTCAAATGCTTAGTAGCTGCGAGCAATCAGTACACGCTGTGTAGCCGGCTTGCCTGAAACCATGTCTACGCCCGGTGTCTGCTCGAACATGAATGGCACGCAGCGGATTGTAGCCTGAGTCTCTTCCTTAATCTTAGCCTCAGTCTCGGCTGTGCCGTCCCAGTGGCAGAGGAAGAAACCACCATCCTTGATGCGCTCCTTGAACTCCTCGTAGTTATCGCACTCGTAGATGTGAGCATTGCGATAGTCGAGAGCCTTCTTGTAGATGTTAGCTTGGATATCCTCGAGGAGCTGTTCAACGTATTCAACGATGCCGTCGAACGAGCGTGTCTCCTTCTCGAGTGTATCGCGACGCATGATCTCGATGGTGTTCTCCTCGAGGTCGCGACCGCCCATAACGAGGCGTACAGGCACACCCTTCAGCTCATAGTCGGCGAACTTGAAGCCTGGACGCTTGTTGTCTGCGTCGTCGTACTTCACGCTGATACCTGCTGCGCGCAACTGGCTGATAACCGGAGCGAGCTTCTCGGAGATAGCCTGCAGCTGCTCTGCGTTCTTTGTGATAGGCACGATGACAACCTGGATAGGAGCGAGCTTCGGAGGAAGCACGAGACCATTGTCATCAGAGTGAGTCATAATGAGTGCACCGATAAGACGTGTAGATACGCCCCATGATGTAGCCCATACGTACTCCGGCTTGTTCTCCTTGTTGAGGAATGTAACGTCGAATGCCTTTGCGAAGTTCTGACCGAGGAAGTGTGACGTGCCGCTCTGCAGAGCCTTACCGTCCTGCATCATTGCCTCAATAGTGTATGTGTTCAACGCACCTGCAAAGCGCTCTGTCTCGCTCTTTACGCCCTGAACGACCGGTACTGCCATCCACTTTTCTGCAAAGTCGGCGTAAACGTGAAGCATCTTCTTTGCTTCCTCTTCAGCCTCCTCCTTTGTAGCATGAGCTGTATGACCCTCCTGCCAAAGGAACTCTGATGTGCGGAGGAACGGACGTGTGCGCATCTCCCAACGCATAACGTTACACCATTGGTTGCACATCAAAGGAAGGTCGCGGTACGACTGAATCCAGTTCTTGTATGTGTTCCAGATGATGGTCTCAGATGTTGGACGAATGATGAGTTCTTCTTCGAGCTTTGCTGCTGGGTCTACCTCGATGCCAGTCTTGTCCTCATTGGTGCGAAGACGGTAGTGAGTAACCACTGCACACTCCTTAGCAAATCCTTCTACGTGCTCTGCCTCGCGGCTGAAGAACGACTTCGGGATAAGCATAGGAAAATAGGCGTTCTGTGCACCTGTTTCCTTAAACATAACATCAAGCTGATGCTGCATCTTCTCCCAGATAGCATAGCCATAAGGCTTGATAACCATACATCCGCGTACGGCTGATTGCTCAGCGAGGTCAGCCTTTGTGACGAGGTCGTTAAACCACTGGCTGTAGTTCTCTGAGCGCTTTGTGAGTTGTTTTAATTCTTTTGCCATTGAATTTATAAAGTTGTATTTGTATTTTCTGCTTTAAATAAATAGCTTCTTATAGCGTGCAAAAATACAAAAAAAAAATGGTACAACTGCATGATGTAAAAAAAAAACACATAACTTTGCACGATATTAAGTAGAAAAGGATTATTGTTATCCAATGACTTGCTTTCTTGTAAAAATAACAAGTCTGCTAATTTAAGGTAAAACATCTTTTAAATTCTTGCATACAATTTATTTTGGAAGCCATTTCTACTTTTTCTTTCATCCTTACCTTTACTTGATTCCTTTTGTCTTTATATATTCTAATAAATCCTCATAATTACCATTAAATATATTTATATCCACTTTACTTTCATCTATACCGTTAACTTCTCCGTTATGAGAAAATTGCCACAATATATAGTTGTTAATATTTGGTTGTGAACTTTCTGGCGAAGCAATCCATACATCATACTTTTTCAGTTCATTGTCAGTTGCAATGAAAGTACGGTATATATTTGTGTTTGTATATATTATCGGAGAGACTTTATAATAGCGTTTCACTTCTGCAATCCACTCTTTAGCAATTGGAATTATCTCAGCAAACTTTTCGTCACTTATAGTTTTTCCATCTGCATTATTTTTTTCGAAATCAAGAACAGGAGGGAAATCTCCTTTTGAAAGAGGAGTATTTTGTATGTAATATTTAGCTTGTTCTTTGCCACTTGCAGTCATTGTTAGGAAATGGTATGCACCACACACCTTTCCACAACGTTTAGCCTCAGAATAGTTACTTTCAAATCGACTATCCCTTAGTTTGCTACCTTGCGTGGATTTTGCAATTGCAAACAATACTGGCTGTATATACCTATGGCTTTTATCCAATTTATTGCTTATTTCGCCTTCAGCATTGCAACTAAAAAACAAATCTTGCCACTTGATAATACCTTGATACCTTGAGATATCAATACCATACACTTTGTCACCAATATTGTAATTTGCATCTGGTACAATTTGCATGTTCCCATGATCAAAGAAACAGAAAGAGAGTTTATTATCTTTACTTTTTAATAAACCTAAACCATGTTTGTAGTCATTAAGCCAATAACCCCAATATTTTTTACCATCTTTATATTCTGCTACACCATATCCTGAGAATTTAGTGCCATTTAGCTCTCCTTCATAGATATATTTGTCAGATTCTATTTTTCCAGAAGCCATTATTCCATTTTCCCAAAAACCACTGTATGTAATACCGTCTTTCTTGAAGCGTCCTTCCCCATTAGGCACACCATTGGACATGTCGCCATAATATTTTCCATCATTCCATGATGTATATTTATAGGAGTCACTTATCCATACAAATAAAAGGTTTAGCAAAACACCCAAAATAAAGCTTCCTATGCTAATAACAACAATATTGATTTGTTGTTGTTTTTCTATTTTATTTTTAATCATAAATCTTCTATGTTTTTAAATTTGCTTTTCAAGCCATTTTATGTATGAACGTATACGGTCACTCTCTACAAGTTTATAGGCATTTTCATAATATTCTTTTTTCAATGCATAGTTTTTCTTATTTTTTCCAAGTTTATTACCTTTGTTAATCCAGTAGTTATATTCATCAGCAACAAGTTTATCAATGCGTTTGTTGTTTTCTATTCGTTTTCCATATATACTTTTGTGTATGCTATTGGCTTTGTCATAGTAGAAATATTTAGCGTCGAGGATTATTTGAATAGAAGCTTTGTTACCTTTTTTCTTTTCAGCTTTATCACAATATATTTGTGAGAGGTCAACATATCTTTTTAATTCTTTAGCCATAGAACTATTTTCTGAATGTATAGTCACTTTGGCGGGCTTTTGCATATCTACATCACCCGAATCAGCTTCGGCTGTATAAACAATTGATGCTTCATCTTCAGCGGCAATTACATCCATTTCTTTGGGCGAAGATGACGTTGTTGAGTTTATAATGTCTACAGTGAAGAATCCCATAGTAGCAAAAACTATAGCTATTATTACATAATGCAATGTTTTAACCTTTACGGTTTCTTTAGGTTCTGGTGTTTGTTTTGTTTCATTTTTTATTATTATTTTTGTTTCGTTGTTCAAATTTGTGTTGTTATCATCCTTCGTGTTCAGATTATTTATAAAGTCGTTGATTGTTTGTGTACGTTCTTCTTTGTCCTTTTCCATTGCTTTAGCAATGGCATTTCGTGTTTGATAGCTTATTGTTGCAGGCAAATTAGAATTTAAATAATCATATGATATTTCTGTACTAACTACAGGATCTTTAGCTGTCAACATGAAAAACAATGTTGCAGCAAGAGCATATACATCCGATGTAGGTGAGAATTGTTCTATACAAACATATTGCTCCATAGGTGAGTATCCGCAACTACAACATTGAGTATTGTTTATTGTTGTTAAATTGTCTTTTCTGTCATAATGTTTCGCAAGACCAAAATCAATAAGTACAGGAGATATTGTTTTATCATTATCTCTTGATTGTAGCATTATGTTATCAGGTTTTACGTCAAGATGTGTAATTTTTCTTGAATGTAAAAAGGATAATGTCTCTCCGATTTCATTTATTATACTTACTGCTTCTTTCTCGTTATAAGGACCTTTGGTTTCGACATATGTTCTGACACTACTTCCAATTATGTATTCCATTACATAATACGATGTGTTGTTGGCATTGAAAATCTCATTAACCCTAACAATGCCTTTATGCTTTCCATTTAGCATGTTTAGTCGCGTTGCTTCAGATTTGAAATTTTCTTGCATTTTATTAAAGAGTTCTTTTTGGCTGGAATTTACAATAACTTTGCCATTTGTTTCACGCTGACAACAATCTTTAATATAATGCTCTTTCAGACAAAAATACACCTTTACGGGAATATTATCCACCATAATTTTGGCAGAGACCTTATAGGTTATGCCAAAACCACCTGTGCCAAGAACTTGTTCTATTGTATATTTATGTTTAGGACTTTCAACAAAAGTACCTTCCTTCAATGTATTCATATTATTTATTATTTAAGAGGTATACCGCAATATTGACAATATTTTTTTTGTTTGAGGACTTTATATGGAATAAATCCAAGGAATCTATGACAATGAGGACAGACATATTCAGCTTGCATTTTTGTATTAAGAGTAGCCAATGCTATATTTTTCTTTTCAAGTACTTTTTCTCCAACAACAATTGCTATAACCATAATCGTTACAAGAACAGTGGCTGATACTATTACATTTTGCCCTACAACTTGAGTTAACATAGTTGTTATAATTGGAGTTAATAGGCGAATAGAGTTAACATACATACTATACCTATCCCACTTTCTTTTATTATAATCGTAATCCCTCCAGACATCCTCTAAGTTTATATTTTGACAGTCTGTGAGCAGTTGTTTTACGTTAGTTTTAAATGTGCCTATAAAAATAGGAGTGTCTTCTTTTATTGTCTTGCGCTTAATACGCATTCCAAAAACAAATATTCCTTTTGATGAATTGTTATCTTCAATTTGGTATGTGTCACTTCCTGTCTTACGAAGAGTTCCATGTTGAGGGTCTATAGAAGTGTCCGTAAGGTGCATTGGTTGTTGTCCCATTCTACCAATTATTATAGAATCTCCTATTTTCATAAGGTTACTTTTTGTTTATTCAAATTCATTTGTAATGTACATTTTCTTTTCTCCGAGAGTAAAGCAATCATTAGGATTAAGATATATTATATCATTCTCTATAAGTTCCATGTCTTGTATTAATGTGGGGTTTTTACCATGCTCTTCAAATGTACATTGTATACCTAAAGGTGTACATGTTAATTCTAAGACAGCATGTTTACGACTCATATATTGATCCTTATCTGGTATTTTTACCTCGGCATCATTATTGTCACAATCTCTTCCTATCCATTGCCTACCGAAATGCAGTTGATACAAATCTGTTCCTACTTTGATGGATAGTTTAGGTAAATAAGTTTTTATCTTATTCTTATTATGACAATGTGGACATTCTGCAGTTTTTGATTCTATCCCATAGTTCGCTGCTAAAGTTATGACAGTCTTGCATATTGGGCATTTTAAAACAATATTCATGAAATAAGTAATTTAAAATTTATATAAATCGGATGGTAAGAGAGTAGTAAGCTTTCTGTGCCCTATGGTAGGTGACACGCAATAAAGACTTTTAAAACAATGTAAAATGGATTAAATTGTGAAAGGCAATAGAATTATATACTTAAAAGCCCGAATCAACAATAATGTCGGTTTGGGCTTAACCTTGTTTTTCTATAAAATTCTTCTATAATCTGCTGAATAGCTTAAAATGAGCGATTTATAAGTGTTCAACCTCAATAGAGGTAATGATTTGGCAATAGTCACAACTTCTGCAATATGCATATGTTTGCTTTGCCTAACAACTCTTTACAGTTGCAAAAATACAAAATAAAAATGAAACCACACTATGTTGGTGCAAAAAAACAATAGTCATAAAACAAAGATTAACTTCGCCTTATGACTATTGTTGTCCACATTAAACTTATTTATCATTTAATTGGTTCCGCATGCACATAGTATTCACTGTTTATAGGGTCTTCCCCGTCAGTTTTAAGTATCAGTACCATGCGAGAATGTTTTGTACGCCAATATGCTTTAATATCAGCATCTTCGGGTAGTGCCTTAAACGTTTTACACAGCGAAGCCTTTTCTGTTTCTTTTATAGTACTATGTGCTTCATAGTACTGGTCCATAATCTTCAACAGACCTTCTCTTTCACGTTCAAGCACGCCTAACATATATTCCTTGTCGTTTTTGTCTTTTGCTCCTTTCAGTACAATACGTAACTCTGCATACGGTTTTGTAATGTCTTCTTTGTAGGCAGTAGGTGGAGTTAGGATAAACTCACGGCTCTTGTCCAGCAAGCAATATTCTGTTAGTTCGGGGTTCTTGGAATTATACCTTACGTTATCCCAATCGTAACCAAAGAATCCATCATTCACCAAATAGAGCCTCTTTCGGGCTTGATAGACAATACGGCCATCTTTATAGCCATTGGCATAGACAATAGTATTGTCATGAGGCGTGAAGAAGTATGTGCTCCACCAATAGGAAGTATTCAAACAGTTTGTCTTACGTTCCATGATTCCAAAGCTATCTGGCATATCACGACAATCACTCGTCCAAGTAATTGAATCGTAGTAGTTGTAATAGGCATTATCTGAAGAGTTGAAACCATATTCATCGGTAAGCTCAAATGTTACAAGGCAGAAGGTCTGAAACACAGGGTCTGTGTTGTCTTTGTCGTCTTCTGCATAGTATGCCTTAATCTTAAACTTGCAGTTGTCGGGAACAGAACGGTCAATATCCGTATCATACGTGTAACTTTTCTTCATCATTTCCAAATCGGTTTCGGTCATGCGTTTATATACAATCATGCCATATATAGACTTGTAACCATTGCTGCCATCACTCGTCGCTCCCATTTTTTGTATGGTGTACATTAAGGTCTTGCCATTCGACTCGTCAAGCTTAAGAATCTGCATGTATCTGCTGTCTGTTGTCTGCTTGTTGCTGCCAAACAGTATGAAGCCTTTGTCCATGTCATAAGTCCATGATACACGACTGAAACAAAAGGCTGGCAAGGCATCACTATAAAAATAACTAAAAGCTTGCTGTGATGTCTCAAACCAAAAGTGTGTAGGGCTGCCACCAAATCTGTCTTTCCAAAATTCCTCCTTGCTCAACTTTCCGTTTTCCTGTACCTCATAAGTGGCAATACTCTCCCAACCATAGCCCTTGACCTTACTCTGTATTTCTTCTGCTGCTATTGGCTTTCTCCCTTTTAGCACACAGCACCCCTCATCATTAACAGTATAGGTTTGGTTGAATAGATTCATATCCAACTTACATTGCTCAACACTCAATTCCTCAGACTTATCGCAACTGCCAAATACAACAGTGCAAGCTACGATGAGTGCTATTAACCAAAACTTCTTAGTCATAATAATCCAAATTTAAAGATTTTACATATAGACAGATTACGGATTTTCAGTGTTTCAAATTCTGCTGTCCAAGATAACTGAGTGCAAAAATACAAAAGTATCAACGTAATAGTGCATTTTTTTATTTTTTATAACACTCAAAACATACTTTTGTGCAAATAAAGGAAGAATAAACTACACCTGACAAATCTATTTACATATTTCTATGCACTGCCTACAGTTGGTACACTCACTTTCTGCAACCGTTGGGAGCAAAATTTCTTCGCCCTCATGGTGGAGCGAGGCGTTTTGGGGTTCCCAAAACATAACCTCGCTCCCTCCTCTAAGAACAAAAGACGAGATATTTGCCTTTCGGCTTTCCATGCCCAAGGTTGCAGACCTTAATTCTCTCAATTTGCGCCAAACATCAAAGCTGCCACATTGAAAGAACAAGGTCACAGACACAAGCTACTTTGTACATGGAGTTTGCAAAGGAAAAGGTGATATTTTCAGTGTGAAACTTGCCAAGTGTTTCAGTTGTGTGTTGTTGATTTCCTTTGTGAACTATGCCGAGTGTGCTGTGTGTCCTCGGTATAGTCTGCATAAATCTAATGCCATGCTAAAACAC
>OGGA01000559.1_pt1 | contig 24785 bp, 49 predicted proteins | sample 1571041 | NCBI WGS metagenome assembly OGGA01 (sample SAMEA2582057, study PRJEB24529) | metagenome | biome: Human gut stool | place: China | collected 2011 | reverse complement strand
GCAAAGATAAACAATAATATTGGATTGTTAAAAACACAACAATATTATTTGATCCGGAAAAAGAGTTATGGCACCAAGAACACAATTAACAGAAAGAGCCAAGGAGCTTCAGAAAGACGAAAGCTGGATGGTTCAAATTAAAGAATCCAAGGATTGGGTCGAACAACTCCAGTTGGAAGTAGAGAACCAAAAAAGAGAGTTTCTGCCAGTGCAGACGGTAGATGACGTGATTGACAACGCACGCTATGCAGAGGAAGTACTCAATGCTAACGGCAAGTATTATAACGCCACGGAAATGGCAAAGCTATTGGGCGCAAAGAGTGCAGCATCCCTTAACGCTGAGTTGAAGACAGCCGGCATCATCTACAAGACAAACGATGCGTGGGTAATGGCAAGTAAGTTCGCAAGTAATGGACTTACTGTTACCAAGACAGGAGTAAAGAAAGGTAAGTCTTTCTCCATGTTGCTGTGGACAGAGAAAGGTCGTAAGTGGCTTCACAACCTGCAGAGACGTGGAATAATTGTTACCGAACCAGTACCAAGAAAGAAGTCCAAGAAGTACATGTTGAATATTGAGGAAATCAAGGACGACTTGGATTGCTTGAAGACACTTGTAGAGCAAACAACGACTATCACCAAGACCGACCAACTTCCTGCAATGATTATGATTGGCGACATTCTTGACATTTCTTCATCTATTCAAGAGCGTGTAAGCCAAGTTATAATGCAAGCCTACAGAAAAGCAGGATTAAAAGCAAGCTTCTAACCATTAAAACTCCAAAGTCATGAAAGAAGAATTATTAGCAGCCCTTAGAGGAGCAATGAAGATATACAATGAAATGAACGAGTCGAACGATGGTAACATCGGAGGGCTTGATGCAGCAGGTATGAAAATATTTGAGGCGATTCAGATAGTAAAGAACAGTTGAGCTTTTTAACCAATTAAAATTCATAGAAGATTATAGTGCTATTTAAAAGTTTTTGCGTACCTTTACAGCGGTAAAGGATGATACAATATATAAAGTGGTTGGCGTTGTCCTCGGCGTAACCCCAAAAAGCTCCGGTCGCCAACCCTACAAATTCAAACGAAAGATAAAGGTACAATAAAAGGCATCGTAAAAGAAGCGAAAATTAAGTCCAAGATTAGATGAGGGTAGGGACACCTCTATGGTCTACCCCCGTCTTGCTTCTTTACGGTGTCTCGTGTTTTATTAGAAGTTATATTCTTTTATTTCCAGAATACCATCACGTAATATAGCGCATAAAACGTTTCTCAAAGGAGTATTAGAGTTCTTGCTTTTTAGTACTCCCAACATTCGCTTGTATCCATCTATAAGCTTCTTTTCTTCAAACATAGAAGGTTCGTGGAAATATAAACAAACATCATGATATTCGGCTTCGACATCTTCTCTTGAGTTAAATTTCTTTAATTGCCGACTCTTGTTTAGTAGTTGGTTTCGATAATCCATAGTGTTACTAGTAATAGACGCCAAGTCCATCAAACGGCCGTCTAAAACCATGTCAAGAGCAGCCATCTCTTTCCCCGTTTTGTCTTTCTTACCTTCTTCGCAAAATATAACACTATGTCCATTAGAAAATGCCTTTTCTAAAAATTCATTTTCTAAATCGTCACCATCTATCGTTCCGTTAAAAAAGTCTTTTGCAGTATAGTTGTGCTTGTTATGACTTATGTGAACAGCTTTGACGCCACCTGCGGAATTTATTTCAACATCCTTATAGTTTGTATCATTCTTGAGTTTCTGATACTCGTTTCTTTTTCGAACGACCAAACGCACTTCCTTATCTGCAATAAAATTAGCGTTATCAGCAAGAAAGTAAGGTAAACTTTTATTAGATTTTATCTTATCAGCGTTGTTCGATATCCACTTGTTAAAACTGCTTGGGACATCGGTGTATAATTTCTTCGGGCCTTCGCCCCAATACTCTTCTTCAGTCATTATAACGGGTACAGCGTAGCACATGCAGTTAACGTGCCAACCAATCCAAGGGAAGCCATTGGGGTATTTTCCGGCAAGTTCATCGCACATATCCTCTTTAGGGTGGCTCCCACTTGTTCTGATTTCAATACCCTTGACAAAATCAAAGCGACGCCAACGTTCCTGCTCTGCAGTGCGATAAGCCATGTTTATCTCGTTGCGAGCGAGTCTAACACTACGATATTCGCACCCTGAAACATCTATCGCTTTACCATATTTCTTCTTGTAATCTTTAGCAAGCGAAGGATAATCATTTAGATATTTACTAACACGTTTACTAAGCTTAACAGCGCTCATACCCTTCTCTATCCCCGTGGCCAATGCTCGCTCCAATGACTTCTTAACATCCTCCCTTTGATTCCAAATACGTTGAGACAGATTCATTCCTTTTATTGTTCGATTCTTGAACGCTTCTTTTGCGGCATTATTCTTCTCGTAGTATGCCTTAACTCGCTTTTGCCCTATACGCCTTGAGTAAGACTTAATGACTCTGCGCACAAGCAAGTCTTGGAGAGTGTTGCTACTTTCCCATTCGTTAGATATTCCACTGTAAACAAGTGTTTGCATATTACTTGAATAGTAATTGAGCAGAGATTTCACTCTACGTTCGGTCTTGGGATAATTAGAAAAAGAAAACTCATCGCTGCCGTCATAACCTACATCAACAGCAAGTTTTGCAGCCTCTTTTGCGAGCATTGCATATATAGCCAACACCTTTCTAGTGTATTGGTTCAGTCTTTTGGACAGGTCTTTGTACGCTTTCTTTTGATTTGGTGTGCTTATTTTTGCCATCACAGCTTATGTTTGAAATATTCGCAGCAATCATGATTTAACAACATACTATGCCTTTGGAAATCACATTTGCAAAGTATTGGTTCATTAAGAAGGCTCATGCTGTGAAATTCACGAGCATGAGCACAATCCTTACAGAAATATTTTATTCTTACACTTCTATTCTTTGTCATTCTTCAGAAAATAGGTTGGACATAGATTGAGCAGACCTTTCACTCTCGGCTTGCTCTTCTTTTTGTATTTCATCGTATGTATCATCAGCGTTGTCGGTAAGGTTAGCCCGGCGTATAGCTTCCTTGTGACTGATAACAGGCTTGTTTCCGTCAGCTTTCATCCATTTTTCTATCTCTGCAGCCTCATCCTCTTGTATAAATGGAGTAATCACATGCTCAATAGAAATTTCATCCAACCGCGAAGCCCAGCTTGTATTCATCTTTGCAAGAAAAGCCTTTATCACATTAGACTCTCTCTCAAAACCTTCTATCCATTTGCCCGCCTCTTCACCGATTTTAAGATGAGCATCCATAAGAAGGGTTTTACGCGAGTCGTACCCAATATTACCAAGAGACTTCATGTTCTCAAATGAAATATCAGGCATTTGTGACTGCATGAAGTATAGTTTAATCAGCGTATCTACGTGATACTTCAAAGCATCAATAGCCTGTTGCCAAGAGACATAACTAACATCGCCATCCTCAGTAACCCTATATACCCGTCGAGTCTCACCTTTATGCTCCTCCCCGACAATAGACCCTGCAACCTTTAATATTGGAGCCGAGTTATATGCTATAACATCACTATTACGAGATATTGTATACTCTATATTCTCACGTATAGGCTTCAGACCCTCCCAACACGGCTCGTTTCGATACCAATAAACCGCCGGTATCTTTTCTATACTTATCTCGTCGCTTATTATAGGCTGCCATCCGTTTGCATTATCTTCTGAGGATAAGCTCCATTTGTAATGATGAGTAGCGGTGAATGTTTCAAAGAAAGTTATCTTTGTATCAGCAACTTTCTTTTCATACTCAAAAGAAAGGGCAAGCAAATCTTCGTATTCATCGAATAAAGGATAAATACGAACACCATCCATAGGTGAAAATGTGCGACATTTAAGTTTGTACTCGCTATCAAAACCATACAGTTTATTCCTCTTCCGCTGCGTATACCAAAGTGTAAACATTTCGCACGAAGCATAAAGGCATTTTGCACGCTTCATATTCTCAGCATCAATATGTGCGTTAGTATAAATCTTTTCTATCGCTTTAGCTATTGATTTAAGAGTGTCGTCATTCCGATCATACGAGTATACACGCTTTACAGGAATAGATACAGTAAATTCAGAAATGCGTCGTGTCAGCAATTTTTCAAGACCGATAGGAATACGTGCCGCCTTCTCTACGGCACCTCCAGGCAGTTCCTTGTCTCGTCGTCCTACTTTATCTTCCACAATTTCGTGAAGACGAGGTTCGTACTCTGTAATTAATTGACTCCAACTTGGAACAGAAACAGATCTCTCTTTTAGCCTACCAATGATAGTAGAAACATCTGTGTGAGAAAAAATTTCATCTAAATCTATCATACTCTTTTCTTGCAAAAATAAAAATATATGCTGAGAAATATTCAAAATTTAATATATTTAACTAAAATATCTATTAGTATATTTGCATATATACAAATATATTAGTACCTTTGCATATAGTTAAGAAGCAGGTAGACCTGACTAACAGGTCGCTACCTAACAAGTTAAACCAATTAAAACATTAAAGATTATGAATACAGAAAAGAACAACGAGTTTAAGAACAAATCAAATGAAACACTTGAAAAGTGTTCACAGAGAGTTTATTCAATACTGAAAGATACTAACTGGAATGTGGAATATGTATATCCAACCTACAAAGGCGTTATTTTAAGGATTTGCCTTAACGGAAAAAGAAATACGGAGTTGGATTTAGTTTGGAAGGAGCAAACAAAATACGAAAGCGAGTCATTCACGACAAACGTAAGAACCGCAGGCTCATTTGACCTATTTTCAGGAAACGAATCTGGAACAGAAGCTAACTTTTACAAAGAAGTCGGCATTCTTATTTCAAACGTAGAAGTGCTTTCAAAAATCAAAGAAGCAGCAAAAGATTGCTCCGCAGAAATGGAAACTTTAGAAATAGAATACTCAAAACTCAAAGATAAAGATTAATATGATTACGGCAACAGAACCAGTAGTAAATGCAACGTCACGCTACAGCATAGCTGAAGCTGCAAAAATATTGGGAGTTCATAGAAATTCGATAATGAACTACACGAAATCAGGTTTGTTAAAATGCGGTATCAGAAAAGCTACGAAGCGTAAATTCTACACAGGTATAGAAATCCTAAAATTTTGGAGAGCAAGCATATGAAAGATAAAGATACAGTTTTAAGCATGGTATATACCGTGCTGTTCGTAATAGAGATGATATTCGTAATATTAATATTTCATTAGACAGTAAATATGATAGCACTAGAATTTATAGGAACAATAACGGAGGATGCGCAGATTATCACAACTGTTGACAACAAAAAAGAGATTACATTCCCTGTTGATGTCAAAAGGGGCATAGACAAGAATGGATTGGACAAGTCTATAGTTATCTATTGCAAAAAGAAAGGCACTTGTTCTTCAGATAAGCGCTTAGTTAGGGATCAGAAAATCTTTATCCGCGGAGACATCAATGCGTCTTTAAAGCGAGTATGCACAGGAGTTAATCGAGCTGTGATAGAATGTGTAATTTGGCAATTTGAATTATTATGATAACTGGAATGCATTTTATGCCAACGGTGGATATTATGGAGAGAACGATCCTCAATGCTACGACGATGGCTACTATGAAGAGTCCGATGAAGAAGATTCCGAAGAAGAGAAAGAGGAAGACGAGCTTTAGCCTATGGAAGCAATGGATAAAGAAGCTCTCAATTCTATCAAGGAAGATGGCGTTGCATCCGGCAAGGGAATTAGCGAAAAGACTTTGCTTGGAGCACTGGAAATTGTAACAAAAAAAGGACAATAACATGGCAAACGAAAACAACAAGCCTTATTTTCTTTTGGTGTTCGAGAAAGGTGACACCATACCGACTATTATACCAACGGAAACAATATCCGAGATATACCCAAACACTGACGACAAAACAGTGGATATTATAACCTTAACTGGCAACGATATAAACTTCGAGAATGTGGAGTCCTTCAAAATGGTTCCTGCCGAGGAAATTAACTTTAACATGTAACAACAACAGATATGAAGAAAACAACCAAGACATTTGTTGACAGGCTGCGCAATGCGTGGTCTATCATAAAAGGAGATGATTACATCTTTGTTTCTTACGAAAAGGGCGTAAGCGAACAGTATGCGCTCTACACCGCAAGCCTTATTTCGGGCGTTCGTTGGTTTAGTAAGAACAACAGCGTAAGTATATATCCTCGTATTGATATGCTTCAGGACTTGCTTAGCAGCGGCAACAGCATAATGATGCTCACAAAGGATGCTTACGGCAGGCTGACTTACTGCTACGATTGCAAGACGGAAGAAGATTTTGACGACTTAATCAATATGGAGGTGAAGTAACATGGAAAGTGAGCTTTATTTTATCCACATGGATGGCAATAACTACTTCAAAGTTGAAGATGGCGTTGTCTATTCGCGAGGCAAGAAGACCGATGTATCGCCCGACAAACTCTCCGACTTCCTTGCAATAGCGAAGGAGCTTGGATTTATAACTGGTAAGCTATGAAAGCCGTACTGACATTAGACAACGGAGAGAAATTTATCGCAGATATTTATCCTCTCCAAGGCAAGAAACAGCACAGACCACGTTTCCACGACGAGTACGAACGTTGGTTCGTCGAGGAGTTTAACAAGGCGCAGCCACGAGCTGCCCACAAGGTGGTGAAGGCGCACATACTAAGAAACTAATAATACAATAATATGACAGAAGAAATATTTTACTGCGAATGCCCGAGATGTAGCGTTCATAACAAAAAGACACAGGATCTTGCATACAATTTGAAAGCTCTTAGAAATTCAGAGTTTGTGTTTAGCGAGAAGTTTACTCCAGTTATGTTTTTTGAGGTGCTTAAAAGCGTAGTCGCAGAACTCAACAGCGAGTACAGAGGTAGAGAAATAAAGGTCGAGATGATGCGTTACATAGACACTATCTCATACACTTTCAAAGACGACCCCAATAGCGACGCTTGTCTGGGCAGTTTAAGACTTACACCGATAAAGACAATGTTCGATAGTGTTAAAAACTTCGATATATAAACCGAATAATGATAGGAATAATGATAGGAATAGTATTAACAATTATCAATGTCATCTGTTTTGGAGGTACCTGGTACTTTCTCGGCAGATGTTCGATATACAGAATGATAATAGAGGACTACAAGGAATTGTTGGATATTGCAAGTAGAATGAAAATAACAATAGAATTCTATGAGGCTAAGTATAACACAAAAGAAACGGAGCAAGAAGATGGAGGACAAGATTAACATTGCGGAGATACTCCGCGATATGCCAGAAGGCACAAAGCTATATTCGCCGCTGTTCGGCAAATGCAAGCTTAGAGAAGTTAGTAACGACAAAGAGTATCAAATCTCTATTTATATTGGAGGTGAACAGGCGTTTAGAACTTTTACAAAAGACGGTTGTTATTTTTCTAACATAGAGGGTAGTGGATGCGTCCTCTTTCCTTCTTCAAAGATGCGTTGTTGGGACAAGTTCTTCAAGCGTGGCGATATTGTGTATAATCCACACAGCCAAATGTACGCTGTATTTGAGTGCTGGGCAAATGATGATTACACAGAGTTTAATACCACAATCAACTATTATGATGACCATACATTTGGAGAAGAAGAAGTCTGCACCACGGATTGCTTTGTAAAAGCTACCGACAAACAGAGAGTAGAGTTTATTGAAGCGGCAGAAAAGCACTATGGCGGCAAGTATAACCCCGAAACGCTGCAAGTAGAGCCTGTTAAGGTTGCTGAACCTAAGTGTTCGTTCAAGCCGTTCGACAAGGTGTTGGTGAGATATAACGAAGATAGCGTATGGCGTTGTGAATTCTTCTCTAACTACAATACATTCAATAAACGATACCCTTACGTCTGTTTATCAGGTGTCTACAAGTACTGCATCCATTACGATGGCAATCAACACCTTTTAGGTACGGATAAATCTCCCGAATAACAGCATGGCAAAAGACTTCTCGCTTGCAAATGTCAATTTCCGCGAGACAGGACATATCGCTTTCGAAGACGAGTATATCACATCGTGTGTGTCAACGGACATCGTGCCAAAGATATACATGAGCGTGAATACTCCTCGTGACGCAACAGGGCTTGTTTCAGGCAAGCCTAAGCGTTACTACCGCACACGATACAGTCCCTGGGTAACGGAAAAGACATTTGCCAAGCAATATCAGAAAATAAGAGAAAAATTCTAAGTATGATAAATCTTTCTTTAAATGTGCACGACTTCCTCAATGCGGTTGAGGGTTTCGCAAGAGGTTCGCACCTCCGGCAGCACGTCTGGCAGGAGATTGTATATAAATCAATTCCACAGATGTCAGACGACGATATGGACTTTCTATGGTTCTATATGCGACGCGACATCTTCGAATGCTACTTCTACGAGCTAAACGGTAAGAAGAACACGCATTTCGGCTACGAGGATTTTATGCACGCGCTCGCTGCTTTGCACAGAGGAAACCGCTATATGGTGACATTTTACAGCGAGATAGAGCACAAGCAGCTCCAAGCTCTCTGCTACCGCTTTGAAGGCGAATACCATCCGCTTTACCTCTACATTGATGGCAAGGTAGTCGGCAAGACGAAGAAAAGCAGCGGCTTGCAATCGTTCAATGCGTTTGTTCCAAACGAGTGGATAAAAGCAGTTGCAAAGCAAAAAACACCCGAAAACAGGCACGTTGAACTCGGCAGAGAAGAATGGTGGAACGACTTGGAAATTTACGATAACTTTAAAACAAAACTATTATGATTGACGAAAAAGATATACGAAAGGCAGCAGCCGGCAAGTTTAATGTAGGAGGCTTGGTGAATACTGTCGAACGAATTGCCTTTAAAGAAGGTGTTGAATGGTTCAAGCACGCCATTTGGCACGATACAAGTGAAACGCCCGAAGAAGGAAAGCAAATCTTATATACAGCCACAGAAGGAGGCGAAATTGTGGATGTAAAAGTTACTACTACAGCCTTGTACGACTTTATACCATGGAATGAGGTTGTAAGAGACTTTAATATCAGCAAATGGTGCTACATTGAGGACTTGCTACCGAAAGGAGGTGAGAAATGAAATTCGTAAGCCAGCTTTATTATTTGCCATCAGCATGTGAAGTTATTCCAGATGCAGTAACCTCCCCAAAGGATTACGGTCAAGCACTTCAAAACTCAAATAAAAGAAGAAAGAAATGAGCTATAACTCAAGAAGAAAATGTGATGTAAGGCACATTGTAAGCTGCGGTCTTTGCCCTCAGATGCTTAATTGTCCTTATGACAAAGAAGATGAAAGAGTAGTATTTACAAAAGAACACACAGGAAAATGATTAAAGCTAAATACCGCGAGTGTAAAGCTTTTTGCTTTGCTAACAAAAAACATTGGCAGTTTTTTGCACTGCCGTCTATCGGCGCATCACGCCATGATGATAGAGTAACAGTAGGTTTTGTCTGGCTGTTTTTCTCAGTTTATCTACGAATCGCATTAAATACTCAAAAGAATGATTAAACCAGAAGACCTTAGAATCGGCGACCTTGTAAGGGTAAACCGCGATTATCCATTTCCCGACGGAACGTTATGCACTATAGCCGAGATACAGGACGAGAAAGCGTCTGGGGACGAAAATGGATTCGTCGTTATACGTTCTATCAACGATGACGATGCATCATGGTGGGCTTGGTGTAATGACATTGAAGGCATATCCCTCACTCCTGAACTCCTCGAAAAGAACGGGTTTAAGGAGGAGCAGCATCAAAAGGAAGGCACTTCGGAATGGTACGACTACTACCATTACGACCTCGGCATTAATGTCGTGTACGAGGTCGATGAAAATAAGTTTGCTGCCTACCTCGACGGAAAAAAGTTAAGAGAAATCAAATGCGTTCATGAACTCCAGCATATCCTTTGGGCGCTGGGGTTGAACGCAGAACTAAAAGTATAAATGTATGAAGAAGATAATGTTCAACGACAAGTGCGGCTTAACGCAAGCCGTACTTGAAGGCAGAAAGACCCAAACAAGAAGAATAGCCTATACTGCAGGAAGATGGAGAGATATTATGGTTAGGCAGGATTTAGAAGGAGTAAACAAAGGCAAAGCATGTCTGTTTGACGATGGAATATTTCTCGCCAAATCCGCTTACAAACTCGGTGAAACTATAGCCATCGCTCAAAAATACGAAGATTTGAGAAAGGACGATGAATTTTATCGTCTTTGTGGTAAAAACGGAATGCCTTTGGAGTGCATCAAATACGAGAAAGGATGCAGCAATAAGATGTTTGTTAAGGCAGACCTTATGCCGCACCGCATCCGTATCACCAACATCCGTATTGAGCGTTTGCAAGACATCAGCGAGGAAGATTGCATGGAGGAAGGCATCGTCCGTTTTGGAAAAGAGTATGTTCGTTTTAAAAAAGAGTATTGTTATACTTGTCAAAATTACGCTATGACAGACTTTTATTCTTTCTCTACTCCACGCGAAGCCTACGCTGCCCTGATAGACAAAATCAGCGGCAAGGGCACATGGGAGAACAACCCTTGGGTTTTCGTTTACGATTTTGAACTTGTAAAATAGCAAGCTATGGATATGGAAAGAGTAAAGCAGCTCCGCAACGAATACACAGAGCAGCATATTATTTTAAAGGAGCAGTTCGAGAAATTTCAAGAACTTTTAAAGGAGCATCCAGAACAGCAGACGGAAGAATCAAAAAGATGCCGTGAAGCTTTAGAGTTTTACGAAACCAAAAAGGACGGTATGACACGTCAACAGCGTAGAGCATACGAGAGAAGACTTGCAAAGGAGAACAAAAGAAAACATTAACAATATAACAAACATAACTATGAACAAAGAAATGAAACAGTACACTGGAACAAAGACAGTGAAGGCTATGCCTATGACAATGGGTGAAGCCTATGAGCGCAAGCTCTTGAAGAATGGCGTAAGACCGTCAGAGTGTGAAACTGATAAGGCAGGCTATCTCGTAGAGTACGAGGACGGCTACCAGTCTTGGAGTCCGGCAGATGTGTTCGAGAAGGCTTACAAGCCGTCAGAAACACGCCTTGATAAGCTGCGCATTGAGTGCGACGAATTAAGGGCACATTCAAAGGAACTGGATGCGTATCTGAATGAAGGCTTCGAAAAAGCTGCCGCAGAGATTGGTCGTTCATTGACTATGCTGCTCGTATTGCAAAGCTCGTACTTGCACAACTACCTGGACGTACTCGAAGCACTCCTTTTAACTACAAAAAAAGAGTAGAGACGCTTGAAGCAGAGTTGGAAAACAAGATAAAACAGATAAATAATTAAAAAAAACAATAGTAATATGGGATGGAATAAAGTATCTGAAAAGGAAATTCCTTTTGGAGAAGAGGTGATAGCTTTTAACGAAAAGTGGATTGATGAGGATTTTAATCCTAATGGAACACGAGTAGGTTTTATTCAAGCTGATGGATTTATATCTGCAACATGGAATAATGAGGATGATTGTTATGATACATGCTATGAAGAAGGAGATGATTATTATAAGGGTGTCTCAGGCATTCCAGGAATGGACGCATACCATAAACAGTTTGCAAAGCCAAATATGCCAACGCATTGGATGAAAATACCTACTCATCCTTAGCAAATAACTATTTTGCAAAAAGTAGTTTGTACATGGACAAAGAAGTGGAGGGTTAATATGACAAAATTTAAAGTTATTAGATATTGGGACACGTATCCCGATGGAGTTGTTGCAATTTGTAATACAGAGGAAGAGGTAGAAAAGATATGTAATAAATATCGTAGAAGCCGCAAGCTTATGTACGACTATTTAATCAGAAAGGAGGGTGAATAATGACCAGAGAAGAGTTAAGAAACAATTATGGAGATGAAATATGCGAGTTATGCTGCCGAGAGTATTTTACTAACAGAGCATTCCCTGAGACACTTTGTGAAGGTCGTTATTGCGAGGATGCAGAAGATAGTTTCGCAGATGAACATAATATAGAACTAAAGGATTAATGTAACATTAGAAAATGAAAACAATTATAGCAAAAATGATCTGCGTCGTTTTAACGGCACCATTAATTCCAATAATGCTGATAGGCTCTATTCCCTATGCTTTATTCAAGGGGGATTACAAGCGAGCTTGTCTGGGAAAATTATTTTGATATTTGGAACTCGTTCACCAATTTCCTATTACACCCATACTATAAATATCAGGAAAGAAAAAATTATCTAAAAAAGCTGAAGCAGAAGGTGGATTATTATCGCGAGGAGAATGGCAGGCTTAATAGAGCGTTAGACGAAATTAAAAAAGGAAAGAACTAAAGTATCAATGTGACAGAAGAAGACTTTGTAAAGCAGATGCGTGCTCTCAATGAAAAAGAAATAGAGATTGCACGTCAGAAGTATGAACTAAAAAAGCAATACCTCGAAGAATATCCGATTCAAATTAACGACAAGGTAGATTGTAACGAAAAAGCCTGTTGGGTTAGCAATATTCGTTTCACTACCTTATAGTAAGGTATTTCTTGGTTAACTACCCCAAGAAGAATGGCGAACGCTCGCAAGTTGAGCACGCTGTTTATAGAGAATTAACATATGAGTAAAACAATTCAGATTGAAGTGCCTACTGGCAAGAAAGCAGAATGGCAGGAAATAGACGGCAAGACCGTCCTCGTAATGGTTGACGAGAAAGACAACCGTCCTGTGACTAAACGCATAAAGACTTTCGAGGATGCCTGCAACGAACTGGGTGAAGACCATCCTATGGTGCATGTTTATCGGGCATTAGTCGCAAGAACTGGCAAAACAGAGCAGTCACTTGCAGAATGGATGGGCAAGGATGTTGTGGCTTACCTAAAGCTGCGTATCATTACGGAAGCTCTCAATGAGGGTTGGCACCCGAAGTTCACGGAAGACGAATATCGCTACTATCCCTGGTTCTACCTCTACACTAAGGATCAGTATGACAACTTCACTAAGGAGGCAAAGCGTAGCTGCGTCGGTCGTGTGAACTACGATGCGAATGCGGATGGCGGTCTCATCTTCTCGAATGCTGTTAACGCTTCGTCGCGTTCGAATCCGGATAACGGTGTGTGTTTTGTCTTCTCAAACAGAGACTTGGCAAGGTATGCAGGCAAACAGTTCGTTGATATTTGGACTGATTTTATCTTTAAACCTAACGATAATAACAAACAATAATTCAACAGAAATGAACAGGGCGATTAAATTCAAAGGCAAGCGTCTCGACAATGGCGAGTGGATATACGGCGACTTACTCCATCTCGTAGATGGTGTGTACATAAGCAACGATAACGGATGCAACATGGCGCAGGTATACCCCGATACGGTCGGGCAGTACACAGGACTGAAAGATAAGAACGGCAAAGAAATTTATGAGGACGATATTCTTGCGCATAACGGCAAGAATATTGGTTATGTAGCGAATGATATGCGCTGTTATTGTTTTGATTTAGTGTGCGCAGACACAGCAAGCACAAGTACATTGTCGTTGCACGATACTGTTGTCAACGATCACGAAGGCGATGTAGAAATTATCGGCAATATTAACGACGACCAGAAAGGAGGCTAATATGCAGGACGTAAAGATAACATTTAGGGTTCGAGTGTCTGACGATGAGAGCCGCGTCATAATTACAGAGCCGACAATCACGGAGCCTATAAGTTTTAGCGTTTTCGCGGGTATCAGCAGAAAACTCGCGGACTTTCAGGAAGAATGGAACGAGGAACACAAACCCGAAAACAGAGAACAATGACACAAGAAGAAGAGAATCAGCATATAAAGAAACTGAAAGACGCAGGGTTTGACTGCGGTACCAGCAGGTCAATACGCGAAACTATACAGCTCTTGAAACTCTCAAAAGGAGAAACACGGAAAATTTAATAAAACAAGGCAACAATGAAACAGGCAGATTATATCAGACTGACGGCGCAGATTGCCGTGCTGAAAGAAATTGCCGTTGATTACAGCGGCAAGACGATAGACAACATCATACAGCAGCTCGAAGCTATTAAAAAGGAGGTGACGGATGAAGATTAGGAAAACAAAGAAGCTTTACAAAACAATGTTTCTGGCACCGCATTACTGTACTAAGGTAAAGTTTAAAAAGATAGGTACATTAATCAAAACACTGTGCGGTGTGTTTGTTATATACGAGGTGCGCAGGTGGTATCGTAAAATGGAATTGACAACTCGACATGTGAGCATAAGAGCGGCGCGTAGAAAACAATTTCAATAAAACTCAAATTATGAACAAAAAAGTAAATAAAATTTCCTTCACATGGGAGCAACGTAGCACGCATGATACCGAGCGCGTGGGCGCTATGTATTGCTTCAAGCGTTGCGATGTTAATCAAACTTAATGATATGGTACAATTTCAAACATGGGAGAGCGGCTTGCATATTCTTATCACAAACGAGACGTATCGAGGAAGCGTGCAAGTCTGTTTCCCTGTCAAACAGGAAGATAAAGAGAATATATGCAACGCCGATTGTATATTATACGCATTATGGGTAGACCCACAATGGCGCTGCAAGGGCGGCGGCAATTATATGTTAAGAGCCGCCGAATATAACAGCAAATTAAAGGGTGCTAAAACTATTGCTCTAACATATCATCCTTCAGATACCCCTAAATGGGTGCTTGATTGGTATATAGCTAATGGCTATCAAATCAAGAATGAGGATGAAGAATATAAAGTATTGGTTAAGACGCTATAAATTAAATCAATTAACAATGAAAATACTCAAAGAAATCAAAGTTCCTACAGGTGAAATCTACACCGCAAAAGGAGACAAAGGCGTGTTGGAGTTCCTGACAGTAGCCGACTACGGAAAAGACGCAAACATCAAAGCCGACTTCCTCGGCATAACAAGAGAGCTGAATGGAGTGTCGAACGGAACGCCGATGCCCTAACCGAAAAATGGGTGATAACAATCTCTACACAGTACGGCTGCTCAATGAACTGCAAGTTCTGTGACGTGCCGAAAGTCGGACCGGGACGCAACGTGACACTGAACGACCTGCGCAACGAGATAACAACGGCGTTAAGTATGCACCCAGAAGTTAGTCACACCAAACGTCTTAACGTACACTATGCACGCATGGGCGAGCCGACATGGAACGAGGCTGTAATCGAACACGCACGTTTCTTCTTGCGTGATGATATTATTCCTTACATCGGAAATTCGCTTGTGCATCCTGTAGTAAGCACGATGCTTCCGAAGCATAATCGAGGCTTAAAAGACTTCATTCGTGAATGGGTTAGGGTAAAGAATCTCGACTACAACGGAAACGCAGGCTTGCAGTTCTCCATAAACTCTACCGACGACGCACAGCGAGAATACCTATTCTCGGGAAACGCCTTACCATTGAGAGATATTGCAGAACTTGCTGACACTCTCGTATCTCCGTGGGGTCGCAAGTACGCTCTTAACTTCGCGCTTGCTGACGACTCTATTATTGACGGCAAGGTACTTGCTTCGATGTTTGACCCACGCAAGTTCATGTGTAAGATTACACCGCTCCACCGAACAAACAGCTGCGAAGCCAACCATATTCAGACAAGCGGAGGTTACGACTCGTTTGTGCCGTACAAGAAAGTGGAAGAAGACTTGAAGGCAAACGGATTTGATGTAATCGTATTCGTTCCGTCGTATGACGAGGACAACGGGCTGATTACTTGTGGCAATGCAATCCTGTCCGGCAAGAAGCCGACATCAAGCTACAAGGAGGTAATATTTTAATCTGACAAACAAAAATGAGCAAAAAGAAAATTTACATATCATCACCGATTACCGGCTACAATCTCAACGAGCGACACAAGTTCTTCGCTCGGATCGAGAAAGAGTTGACAATTCTCGGCTACAAAGCAATCAATCCCATGAGCAAACCTTTGTCTGACTCAGCGCCGTACACGGAACACATGAAAGAGGACTTACGCCTGCTCCTCGGCTGCGACGGCATTATTGTTCCGAACCGATGGCGTTGTTCAAAAGGCTGTGAAACGGAACGTCGTGTGGCGGACGCTTGCGGAATACCCGTTGTCGGCGTGATAGGCGAAGCGCACGACTTGCAAATCTTAAATGCGATATAAGCATGAGCACAAGTCAGTTAATGAGCCGCACTCCGAGAAGGGCGTATATTATCGCGCCAAGCGTAAAGCAGAAAGAGGAATTACTAAGGAGCATTGACCGCTATTGTTCGCTGTATTACATCACAATGGGTTCTGCGTACAACATTGCTCAAACAGCGATGATAGACGCTTACAACGCGATTAAAGAGGACAAAAAGCTATACCGTCAGCAGACAAAGCAAAGCATCAACAAGGCTCTTGCTGCTTACAACACATGGGATGCGAAGATGCGCTTTGTCCTCGCCGACCGCTATCAGCTTTGGCTTGACCTATCCGATGCGTCGGAAGCGGAATTGAAACCGCTCGTCACAACGCTCTATTACTGTATCGACAACTACTTCTTGAAGAATAAGGTGCCGAAAAGTAAGATAATCGCCCGTATGGAGACGGCAATGGTGCTGATAGATATTGCTGTAAACCTGTTCAGAAACCTGTTTGACAATATTCAGAAGAAGATAGGAATGGACTTGCGCCAGGCGTTTAACGAAGGCAACGCACTGGAGCTGCAACGCAACTGGAACAACGCCATGCAGTCCGTCATAAACGCAATACCAGGGATGCCCGACATTGACATCAACGACGATGCGGACAGCGTTCAGGCGGCGAAGAATATCGTAACGAAAATCTCGAACGAGGGTGTTTACAACCGCGCAGGAGAGTATGCGTTACAGGTGAACCCAGAATATAAACCAGAAGATTACGGAATATAATAATATCAACGGCGCACGGACTACAATAAAGCCGGCGCAAAAATAAAGTATAAAGATAGAAATGAGTAGAGGAAAACATTTTTCACAGGAAGAGATAGAATTCCTAAAGGTTAATGCTCTTGTTATGACTACAAAGGAGCTTGCCGATAAACTCGGAAGAAATTATTGGGCAGTACATAGAAAACTGCAAGCAATGGGAGTAATAAAGAATCATGTATTTACTGCCGACGAGGACTTTATCATAAAAAGAATGTATGGTAAATACACTGCAAAGGTAATAGCTACCAAAATAGGAGTTGACGAGAATGCGATATACAATCGTTGTAAAAAACTAAAGTTAAGCCAGAAATGATAAAGAGTTTTACAATAGACCACACAAGGCTAAAACCTGGAATATATGTTTCAAGGGAGGATAGTATAGGGAAAGAGCGAGCAACAACTTATGACTTGAGAGTCTGTTTGCCAAATAAAGAGCAATTGACACCAGAGATTGCGCATACGATAGAGCATCTTATGGCAGATTATTTACGCAACGAATGGGTCTACAAACAAAAAGTTATTTATTTTGGGCCTATGGGATGTCTAACCGGTTTCTATCTAATTCTTAAAGGTAGACCGGACATTGTAAGGGTCGCTTGCGCACTAGTAGAAGCATTGAGATATTGCTCTAACAGTTCGTCTATACCAGGTGCTACAGAAAAGGAATGCGGTAACTATAAGTTGAATGACTTACAAGGAGCTATCGAAACTTTGAAGGGTTTTAAGGAAGATATAGAGAATAAAATCTCAGAAGCATCAAAGGTATTTTCATACCCACGTTAGATTTATATGTAAACATAAAGATTTGACTATCAGATACTTATTTTAAAAATAAGCTTTGATAGTCAAATCTTTATTATTATATTTGCACCATAATAACTGCTGTGATAAATCGTACTGGGATATTTAATGATTAATCACTAAATATCAATAAAATGAAGAAAAAGACAAAGCAGGTATTAAGTATTTTGAAACCTAAATGTAAGGCGTTAGGGTTCAATTTGGAAGAGTTAGAGGGTATTGCCGCAGACATTGCCGATAACCTTGAACTTGATGAAGAAGCCTCAGAAGAGGAGATAAACGAGAAGATTTCGTCAGAAGTCGAAGCGGTTATCCCTTATCTTAAGATCGCTCAAAAGGCGTCAAATCGTGTTATTCAGAATTCAAAGAATAACAAAAACCCAGAAAGCGATGACAACGGCACGAATGCCGGCCAAGATGGCGTCGACCAGGAGAAAGAAGAAGAAAAAGTTCCGGTTTGGGCACAAGCAATTATCACCCAGCAAAAAGCGATACAAACAGAACTAACTGGTTTAAAGTCCGAGCGAGAAACAGACGGAAGACGCTCAAAGTTAAAAGCATTGTTGAAAGACACCGGCACTTTCGGCAAGAGTACCCTCAAAAACTTTGACAAGATAAAGTTCGAAAACGAGGCAGATTTCGAAGAGTTCTATGATGGTGTAGTAGAGGATTTAGCAACATTAAACCAGGAAAGAGCCAACGCGGGTCTCGCCAAACTTGGAGCAACCGCAGCTACAAGCGGGAACAAAAAAGAAAAAGAGGGCGATAAGCCAGAAGTCATCAGCGAAAAAGAGATTGAAGAGTTGGCAGGAACAATGTAAAACAAAAAAAGTAAAATTATGTATGGATTAGAAGCAGCAGAAGTTTTTGACTCTGGTAAAGAGTCTGTTGTCATCCGTAAATATCTAAATGGTATTACAGGTGGCGTTGTGCTTGACATGACCGGGTTCGACGAGCCATTTATAAAATGTGGCCACGTAATCATTCGCAGCACAAAGGATGGAGAATACAAACCTATGCCGGTTTCTGGAAAGGAGTATTCTTCATTACCAGCGAATTGCGAGTATGTCGGCGTTTGTATGACAACCGCTCCCAAAGACACACCTCACGTCGGCGTACTCACAGCCGGGGAGGTTAACGACAGAGCAGTACCCTACTCAGTAGAAACCATTAAAGCAGCGTTTAAAACAGCGGTTCCCACAATACAGTGGGGACATGACAAAATCAATTAATTATGAACAGTTCATTATTTCTAAAGTATGTATTGAGTTTCTTCCCCGTTCTGAAGACACTCATTGAGAAGATAAATGGGAAAAGAGGAAACGAGCTTACATATCTCCACAAAGACACATCAATTCTTCGCCGCGTCTACTCGACTGACAACAAGTGGGAGGCCGACACAGTAGACACAAGCTATGTAGCCGCTGACTATGTAGCCATCGACTCACCGGTTCCATTGAAATCTCGTGACCGCATTTCCGTAGCCAACGGCAAGCTGCCGAAGATGGGTATGAAGAAGAATCTTAAGGAGTCCGAAATCCTAGCTCTTCGCATAATGGAAGCGCAGGGCGGTCAGACAGCAGAGATACGAAGAAAACTGGCACAGGATCCAGTTGCATGCTCCGTAGGTATCGATGAGCGAAACGAATATGCCCTACTCTATGGACTTTCAAATGGTTATGTAGCGGTTCGCGATGATGACAATCCAAAGGAGTTGCTCCGTATTAACTATCAGTATCCCGAAGATAACAAGCTCGGAATCAACAACAAGAAAGACGGTCTCACCGTAGACGACTTAAAAAACGCTATTGAAAGAGCGACAAACGACGGTAACACAATTATCCAGTTCTGGATTGCAAAGACAACTTTTGATGCGTTAAAGAAGACCCAGAGTGCGAAAGAGCTCGTAGCGACTTATAACGGACAGTCATACGATTCGAACACAAAGTTGCCAACTCCAACGACAACCAAGTTCCAAGAAGCCTTTGAGGATGAGACAGGCGTAACATTCCGCATAATCAATCGCACTGTTCGCCTCGAAGAGGATGGAGGACGCCGCAGTGTTAAGCCTTGGAACAAGAATATGGTTATCGGAGTCTGCAATACCATGATTGGAGCACTTGTTTACGGACAGGTAGCGGAATCAACTAACCGCGTAAGTGGTGTGACCTACCAGCAGATTGATTACAAGCTCATATCGCAATACTCAACAACAGACCCACTAATGGAGACAACCGCTGTTCAGGCGTATTGCTTACCTGTAATTGAAGACGTTGACTCTATCTACCAGATAGACATCACAGTCGAAGACCATGTAATTGAAGTTGATGACGCAAAAGAGTCTGAAGACGCATCCGATGAAAAGGTAACCATTGCAGATAAGACCTACAAAAAGGCGGAAGCAATTGCCGGTCTTAATGCTCTTGGAGCAAGCTTACCAAGCAATGCTTCTGATGCGGATATCGTAGCTGCGTACAATGAGCTTCCTCCAGTAAAGAAAGGACAGTTTAAAACAAATGTGACACCAACAACTTAAAGTTATGAAGACAATCGGGCAAGCGTTAACCGATGAAATACACATACCAATTCCATTCGGGTATATAGAGAACGTGTGTATCAAGCGTAATTTGGACGTTTTTGATGATTTCGACTACGAGTCATCTAAGAGCGAAGCGTACAAAGGTGCGCTTGCCGATTGCCTAATGTCACTAGTTCAGGCAGTCAATTTCTCTGAGTCGGATAAGTCTATAGGTTCTCTTACCGAAGACCAGCGTCAAGCCATAACGCTAAAAGCAAATGGTCTATACAAAGAAATAGGGGAAAGCGAGATTCCAACAAGACCAGTACCCACAGTTTATATAAATTGTTGATGAGTTTACTAAATTTCAACGCCTCTAAGCTTTATCGCCAAACCAAGACAGAAGGTTATACCGATGTGAATGGCGACTATCACCCCGGAAAAATCAAGTGGGAATATTGCTGTTCATGCGATGTTGTGCCAGCAGGAGAAGCGAACAAGATAGCTATCCCAGACGGATCTATTGATTTTTACTCATATACAGTATACAATATACCGGTATGTGTAAAAAAGTTTAACTACGGAGATTTTGTGCGACTTTTAGTCTTGGGCGAAGAAGAAGTAATCCTAAAGGTTAAGGGATTTCATCGATACCAACTTCAATGCAAATTATGGGTATAAGGATAGTAACACCAGAAAACTCGGTAAAAGAGTTCCTGTTTCGGGCAGCATCGTATTTGCAATCTGCAATACTAAATGCATTATGCAAGCTTGGAGAAGAATGTGTCGTTAAAATTAGGAATCGTTCTTCAAGGGAGAGCTGGATAGACCATACAGGCAACCTGCGAAGTTCAATAGGCTACTCAGTATACGACCACGGTAAGAAATTTTTGTCATCAGCCTTTTCACAGGTGCTTTCAGGTGTAGCCGGAACAGCTAAAGGAAAGAAGCTGATTGAAGATTTAGCAAAAGAGTATTCCCGTGTTTATGCCCTAGTAGTCATAGCTGCCATGGAATACGCAGCAGAGGTCGAAGCGATAGATAGCAAGGATGTGCTATCATCAACAAAGACATGGGCTGTTGGTCAAGTAGAGTCACGCATAAAAACCGCAGTGGATTTTGCTATCTTGGAAATAAACAAATGGAAGATATGAGGTCAGACGGAACTATAAGGACAGACGTATATCACTATATCAAAGGCAGTGTATTAGACAATGCTACAAATGGCATGGTGACAAAGAAAAAGCGCCCTGCGAAGTCGCATAAGGAAGACATTGTTATCTCCATACTTTCAAATGAGGGAGTACAAAACCAAACCGCAATTGTCAATGTGAACATCTATGTTCAAGATTACGATGTGGAAGGCCAGTTTGAAGAGAATACGGCTCGTGTAGATGAATTATGCGAAATAGCTTGGAAACTACTTGAACATTTCAGAACAGACGAGTATGTTGCACATGCAATAAATCAACGTGTTTATCCAACAGATAGCGGAGAGCACATTATAAATAATCAAATAGAATACAAAACTTTAAACGATTAAATTATGTCAGTAACATCTTGGGGCAAATGCTCTATATTCATTCAGCCTGTCGGCTCAGCCAAAAATGAGTGGGACAAGCTTGATACACCGAAAGAGAATACAACACAGGTTACTCCTACTAAAGGTGACACAATGACGCAGACTGAAGAAGGTGGCGGCACAGTCGATAGAAAGACGAAGAAGTCAACCTATGAAGCTGCATATCAGTTATTCATTAAAAAGGGAGTCTCCCAGCCATTTAAGACCATAGACGGCGTTGTAGAAGGAAACTATCGTCTCGCTATTCAACCTGAAGATCCAGAATTGCCTGGTGTGTATATGGGCAATACAACCGTGGGTGCAGAGGAAGCCTTTACTACGGAAGATGGTGCATTGATCACATACACGCATTCTGCTCTCATCCCTGATGGTGATGTAGTAGCTAAAACAACAAACAAGAAAAACGAGGATGTGTATTGTGCTTACCGATGGCGCGTAATAAAAGCTACAAAGGGTACCGGTGGTAAATATGCATTGAAGTTTAGCACTCCACAAGCAGGCGAAACCCCACCTACTGAGATTGAGGAAACTTACACAAGCGTATAATGTGTCTCTCCCTTCGCCGATTGAGGGTAGTCAGTCGGCATAAGCCCAAGTAGCTCAGTTGGAAGAGCATGGTCTAAAGTTAGCCATTGTTTAAATCCGCAGACCATAAAGCGGTTGAGAGTCGCAGGTTCGAATCCTGTCTTGGGCACATGAAAGAATTAGGAACCATCATAGCAAACGTATTAACAGATACGCCTATCTATTTCACGATAGGCAATAAACGTTATTGTGCTTATCCGCCGACGTTAGGAAAGATGTATCTAATTTCCCAATTGTTAGAAACACTCGGAATAAATAAGGAAAACATAGCCACTAACCCGGTTTTAGAAATAATGCGAGTAGTAAAAGCAAAAAGAATGGAATGCTGTAAACTACTCGCATATCACATTACAAACAAAAGAGAAAAGCTATTAGACATAGAATGGATCGAGAGAGTAAGTAATTCTCTCAATAGAGCCGCAGACGACGAAGACCTTACAACACTTCTAGTTGTAATACTGAAAGAAAGCAGCCTAGAGAACATTGTTAGTATGACCGGAATAGACAAGGAAACAGAAAGAATGTCAAATGTAAGCGCAGCAAAAGACACGAAGAACCAATATGTATTCGGAGGCAATACGATATGGGGTTCCATGATAGATGTGGCTTGCGAACGATACGGATGGTCTTACGACTATGTAGTATGGGGAATATCATACAATAACCTAACGCTTATGCTTAAAGACAAGATAACATCAATCTATCTGTCTGATGAAGAAGCAAAGAAATGCAGGATACCACAACAAAGCGGAGATTACATCAACGGAAACGATAGGAAAGCTGTAATGATGGCGGCGATGGAAAGTGAACTCAACCCCGAATAACCGACCTCTCACGCACACGCGCACGAAATTAATTCCTATTTAGAATACAGGTCTCAATAATCACCGTGTTACACCTAAACCAAAGAAATTTAGAACACCATGCCAAGTTTAAAATTTGATGCTGTCATAGAAACAGGAAAAGTTGTCTCAGGTTTCCAGGATATTCAGAATGCCGTTCACAAGACAGCGGCGACAATAGAGTCTGAGGGCAAGAGCATTGATGATATAATAAACAAAATACAGAACACAGCTAATATAGCTATTGGTGGATGGAGTATAGGAAAGTTTGTAAGTCAGATGATGCAGGTCAGAGGTCAATTCCAACAGACGGAAATGGCATTTAAAACCATGCTTCAAAGTGAGGAGAAAGCGAAAGACCTGATGCAGCAGCTGATAAATACCGCAGCCATAACGCCATTTGGTGTAGATGATGTTACAGAAGGAGCAAAACAGTTGCTAGCCTTTAATGTAGCTGCAAAAGATGTCAACGATACGCTTATAAGACTCGGTGATGTTGCAGCTGGTATGGGAGTAAGCTTATCTGAAATGGTAATGTTATATGGAACCACCATAGCAAAGGGCAAGATGGATACAATGGATTTGTACCAATTCCTCAATCGAGGTATTCCTATCGCTGATGAACTGGCTAAGGTTATGGGTCTTGATGTTAATAACGCAATTGCCGAAGTCAAAGAACAACTTACAGCCGGCAAGGTGACAAGTGATATATTCATTAAGGCTATGCAGAACATGACATCAGAAGGAAGTAAGTTTGGCGGCATGATGAAAGCACAGTCTAAAACTATCACTGGTCAGATAAGCAATATTGAAGACGCAATAGAACAGATGTTCAATGAGCTTGGCAGATCACAAGAAGGAATTATCAATACGGGACTTGATGCAGTGTCCACAATCGTAGAAAACTGGCGCAAGGTTGGCGAGGTAGTGATGGTAGCAGCAACGGCATACGGTACATACAAAGCTGTTCTCATGGCTGTCAGCGCTCTTCAAGTGATAAACAACCGTATACTTCAGCAGGCTGTTGTTGAAAAAACACTCGCAGCAGCAGCCGGCATAAATTTATCAAACGCAGAGGCAGTTGCGGCAGCACGAACAAAATTCCTGACATTAGCACAACAGGGACTTACAACAGCATTAAAGGAAACTGCAGCCGCAACGCTGTTGAACCCATACGTACTTATGGCTGCCGCTATTACAAGCCTTGTCTACACGATATACAAGTTTTCAACGGCAGCCTCAGCGGCAGAGATAGCGCAGAATGCTTGGAATAAAAGTATGGATGAATTTAACAGGAAGGCAGAAGATCGCAAACAGAAGATTAAAGAGTTAGTTCAAATTATTCAAGGCGCTGATTCCACCAGTCTGGAGAAACAACTTGCTTTTGACGAACTGGGTACTGTAGCCCCCGAACTTACTAAGGTTTATGACAGCGTTAAAAAACTTGAAGACACCGATTTGACTAATTTCAACAAGCAACTGAATGAAATGACCGGCAAAGACCGCGAGGT